>JAEEGL012694534.1_pt1 | contig 16104 bp, 6 predicted proteins | sample 9134231 | NCBI WGS metagenome assembly JAEEGL01 (sample SAMN16246548, study PRJNA631951) | gut metagenome | biome: gut microbiome; feature: rumen; material: fiber-attached | host: Bos | place: Iran: Karaj | collected 2018-10
CTCATTGTTAAAGTAATAATTTCTTTAACTTTATTCATTAAATCTATTTTAATATTATATTTCTTATTTGGGTATTTTTCATTAATAAATTTCTGGAATTCATAAAAAGGAACTTCATTTCCTTTTTCAAATTTTTGGAAATTATTATTATATTTTTGAAAAGAATAATTTGTTATATGAGTAAAAGCATCTTTTGAATCTACATTATAATCCACTGAACAAGTTTTTAAATGACCTTCTTTAAATACATATACTTTCATTTTATGTGATAATAATACCCATATTCTTATATCACATTTACGGTTTTTATATAATAATGGTTTTTCTATATATTTTTGGATAATTATTTTTTTACATAAATATGTCTTTTCTTCTTGTTCTAATTTTTCAGGATTCTCATTTTCTGGATTTTCTATATTCTCATTTTTATTATTATTATTATTATTATTTTCATTTGAATTTTCTTTTTCTATTATTTTTTTATTTACTTCATTTTCTTTTATTTCAGATTCTTCGTCTAAAATTTCTTGAGTAAAACCATATTTAACACCATATTTAAATTTTTCAATAACTTTTTCAATTTGTTCAAATGAATTAACAACTTTAATACATTTTCCTCTATTTAAATTAATAGCTTTAACTAACCACATATGTTTTCCACTTTCATGAGTTATTGGTAATTCAATTAAAGTATTACTTCCAATCATTTTTTTTTTTTCTTTTTTATCTTTTTTTTTTTCCTTTTCATTAATTTCATTTTGAAAAGTATTAACAACAATTCTTTCATTAGGTTTTAATTTAGGGAAAAAATCTGAATAAAAATTATCATATTCAATAATATTATTATCTTCTTTTAATTCATCATCTTCTTTTTCTTCAATATCTTTTTTTTCTTCATTATCTTTTTTTTCTTCTTCTTTTATTCCAATATTATTTTTATTTTCATTATTATAATTATTAATAATATTTTTTTCTTTTTTTTTCTTTTTCTTTTTTTTCACATTTTTTTCTTCAGAAAATTCTCTTTTTTCTACTTCCTTTAAAAAATTTTCGTTATTATAATAATTTCCAATATCATTAAAATCAACAACGAATTTTTGACTAATATTAATAAATTTTTTTAAATTATCTTTAGCTTCCAAATTACATTTTTCGAAAGATTTAATTTCATTTTCTCCATCTTTTTTTTTTTCTTTGATTTTAAAAACAACAGTAAAAGGAACATATTTAAAAACAGAAATTTTTCTTTCTTCACAATATTTCATTAAATAACAAAACATATTTGCTTTATTAGAAATACAATAATGATTTTCATAATGATTTACAATTTGTTTATTAGTTTCATATCTTGATAAAGAATTATATTCAATTCCATAACTAATTTCTTGCCATTTAAAATTATATAATGAAGAAACTTTTGAAAAAGGTTCTTTCCAACTTGTTCTATGACACATACAATTTTTTACTAAATAACTTGCATTTCCAGGTAAAATTAAATAAAAATGAAGATTTAAATTTTGAATACTTTGATGAATTTCTTTTTCTTGATAATTCTTCCTTATTCTAATAAATCTTTCTGTTATATCTTCTTTTGATAATATATTTCTAATTTCTTCTCCTTTCATTTTTAAAGAATTAAATCCCACCAATCCTTCACTATTTTCATTTTTATTTTTTAAAGAAGATGTACTTTTTGAATTTTCTAATGAATTTGTATTTTTTGATAATAATTTCTCATTTAATTCATTATATGATGAATTTATTATTGGATTTTTATTTAATGTTTTATTTAATTGGTTTCTATATGATAATGTAAAATGTATGTTATGAGATATATTCATGTTTAATATATCTGCTATTTCACATGAAGGATTAATTGATTTTGTTAATGGATTTTTTATTTCTAATATATTTGAAGAATTTTTTTTTTCATTTTTATTTTTATAATTTAATATGTTAATATTATTCATATTATTATTATTATTATTTTTATGAGAATTATTATTATTTTGATTGTTATTATTATTATTTGAGTTATTTGTGTTATTTGTGTTATTTATATTTGAATTGTTATTAATTGAGTTTTTTGAATTTATTATTAGAGTTTTTGAGTTTTCGTTTTTTTCTTTTTCTTTTTCTTTAAATAATTTCTTAGGTTTTATTGTTAGATAATTAATTATATTATTATTAATATTATTATTTTTTTGTTCTTCAGTACTTACATTACTTGATATATTATCTTTTTTTTTAATTTTTTTCTTCGAATCTGTTTCTTCAATAGTATTTAATTCAGATTTATATTTTTCGTGTTGCATTGATTGTCTCAAAGTGTTTGATTTATTATTATTATTTAAATTACTTTGATTAATAATTATCTTATTATTACTTTTTAAATTTTCCAATTTCTGACTTTCAGACTTTGAAACTTGTTTTTGAATTAAAATAATATTTAAAAATTTATTTGCTCTTGAAGATTCAGCTTTTTTTTCAAATAATTTAATATCTTTATCAGTACTTGAAATTTTTTTAAGTTCTTTTTTCTTTTTATTTTTAGCAAATATTTTATAATGTTTATTTTTCTTTTTTTTTTTCTTTGGTGCTGAAAGTGGTCTTTTTTCTTCTATAATTTGACACATTTTAATTGGAATTACTTGAACAAATGAATTTAATGTTTTCATTTTTGAATCTGCTGAATTTTTTATTATTGCTCCTGTTGCACCGAGAAATGTATTATTTGTATTGTTTAATTTATTCAATAAATCTAAACCTTTAATATTCATATTTTATTTTTTAGAATTTAAATAACTGAAAATTATTAATATTAAAAATTATGTAAAATAAAACAAATAAATTCAAAATAAAATAAATTTTTATTTCATAATATAAAGAGTTCTATATAATATATATATATAAACTAATAATTATATTTTACCTTCAAATTTATTAATTGTTTCTAATTTACTCGAAATAGCAATATTACTTTTTCCGTTTTTAATATTACCAATTATATCATAAAAACTTTTAATTTCTTCTTCATTTAAATCTCCCATCCATTTATTTAAAATATTATATTGTTTATTTTTTAAAATTTCAATGGTTTCTTTAAAAAATTTATATTCATCTATATTTTTAATTGGATTAATTGTTCTATAATCAATTTCTTTAATTTCATCAATTGAATCTTGTTTATCTTTTTCTTCATAAAATGTATTATCATCTTCAACATATTCTAAAGTCATTTCTTCTTCTTCAATTTCATTAATTTCTTCTTCTTCTTCATTAATTAAATTATTTCTTATTTCATTTTTCTCTTTTTTTTTCAAAGAATTTAATTCTGATTTTTTTACTTTTTTCAAAAATTTACAGGACAAATTTAAAAGTGAAGGAATTAAATTTTGAAAATTTTCTATTATATTTTCATTTCTAATTAAAGAACAAATCCCAATAATTAATATTTTAACTTGATAAGGAGAATATATTTCATAAACTAATTGATATTGAGTAAAATGAATTAAAGAATCAAATTTTATATTATTACATCCTATTAAAGGATAATTTATAAAACAACAAAATAGTAAAGTTATTAAACTCATTGATAATGATTGTAAATTTATTTTAATTATCATATCTGAATGATTACTTTTTTCATTGATTAAAATATTTTTTAATCTTTCTGAAGAAAATAATATTATATCTATTATTATTTTTTCTTTTATATTATTAAAAATAATAAACCATATTTGGGCTATTAATGTTGATAAATAATAACTTGCTTCATCATTTTCTTTAGCAAAACTTTTTTTAAATAATTTAAAAAAGATTTTTGAATTTTCTTCTTTTTCTAAAATTTTTTCATTATCATTAATAATATATTGATTAATTAATTCATATAATAATAAACTCATTCCTTTATTTTTTCTTAAATATTTAGGCAATTCAGGTAATAAAGAAATAGCAATAGAAGGGATTTTTTTTAATATTTTAATAATAATCGTAATAATAATAACAATATCATCATCAAAATCAATTTTATTAGGATATTTCATATATTTAATTAAAGGAAATATCATTTCTTCAATTTTATAATAATATTTAATTATAAATTGTTCTTTATTAAAAATAGCTCTAATAACTTCAAAGCATTTATTTATAATTGCTTTGTAATTATTAGTTAAACTTCCTTCAACATTCATTTCTTTATTTGTATTATGTGATAATCTTCTTGGAGAAATTTCTTTTAAAACTCTAATAAATAAAGAATTTAATAATTCTAATAACATTTCTTCATCATTTATAGATTCTGTAATTACAGATAAAATTTCAAAATAAATTGGATTTTTAGCTTGTTTAATATTTGAAATAAATTTAATTGAGTATTTTTGAATGAGTTCTTCAATTATTTTATTATTAAAAAATTTATGTGTTATTGCGTTTTTGATTGCTTCAAATGATTCATATTTTCCAACAGGTTTTCCTTCATTGAAAATATTAAAAAATAAAAAGTCAAATATATTTTTGAAAGTATCTAAATTCATATTATAATTTAAAAATTGAGTTATATATATTGAAATAAATAAACATACTCTTTCTTTAATAAGAGGAAATTTATTTATGTAATTAGAAAGTAAATTCAAATTTTGTTCTGAAAATTGTATTAAAGTTTTAATGTAAATTTCTTGATTTTCTGATTTTGAAATTCTTTTGCATAAAATACAAAGAATCATAAAAGAAGTTTCGATTCTCATAACTTCATTAATATTTTTATTAACTAACATATAATCTTCTGATAAATTTACTATATTTGGATTAATAATTTTATCTATTTTAATTCCATTTGTTAATTGAATACAATCAATAGAATATTCTAATAAGAATTTTAAATAATTTTCTGATTTACTCCCAAAATATAAAAATTTACTTATTGAAACATTTAAATTTTTCGATTTTCTAGTTAAAACAATATCATAAATATAGTTCGCATAATTATTTCCTTCTTCATCATCTTCAATACTTTCATATTCAATTTCACTTGAAACCAAAAGTGGAATAACAATTTTTTTAGTTAATGTTAATAAATATTTTTCAAAATCTTCCTTAAATGAATCACTAAAACCTATTTTTTTTAAATAAAGAATCATTTGTTCTGCAAATTTTTCAAAAAAAGTATTTCCAATTATTTTTTTTATTGTACCTGGAGTTTCTAAAGTATTTATACAATAAATAATTAATTTTTGATGTTTTAATAATAAACCTTTATTTTGAATAAAATTAGGTGATAAAGGTATTGTAGAAATAATATATTTTAATATTTTAGTTTTCATTTTATAACTAATATTATTTTTATCTTCAAAATTAATATCTATCATTTGAACACCGTAATCAATAAAAATTCCAATTAATAAATCTTTAAATTTATCTGAATTTTTAAAAGTTTTTTGAGAATGAATAGATATATTTAATAATAAACTAAATAATACTTTAATTTCATCTAAAAAAATACAAACTTTTTGTTTATCATTATCATTATTAATTTGTATATTTCTTAAAATTTCAATTATTTTCTTTATCATAATATCAGTTGAAGTTAATTGTAATGTTATTATATTATCTGCATTTTTTGTATTTATTGAAGAAGAGCATAAAATATTTTCAAAAATATATAATAATCCTTTATATGATAAAGGATTAATTGCATTTTCTATAATTTTATTTTTAAATATTTCCATTAATTCTTCTATTATTTTTGGATTTTGTACTATTATATTATATGCTATTAATTCTTCAAAACATTTATTCATTTCTTTTAAGCAATTATCTGGATATGAAGTATCAAGAATACAATCTATTATTATTTTTAATAAATTTATTATAAATTCTTCTGATAATTCATTACTTTTTTTCTTATTTATTATTGTGTTTCTCATATATATTACTAAAGAATTATTCAATTCTTTTGATAATTGATTTGATTTTATTACTTCTAATGCTATAGGAAAATAATTTAATATATTATTTTCTCCTTCTTTTAAAAATTTCTCTGATTTTCTTCTTATTTCTTTTTCAGGTGATTTATAAGTGTTTTCTAAATTTATAATTATTTCTTGTATAAAATTTAATCCTTTTTCCTTTGAATTCATTTTTATTTTAAATTTAATTCTGTTTATTTATTTTAATTGGAAGAATAACTAAAAAATATATTTTTATTTAATATACTAATTATAAATATTTATTATAATAATATTAATATAATTAATATTAATATATTTAATATTAATATAATTAATATTTATTTTTGAATAAATTTATATAATTTTAAAATACTTTTTAATTTGAAAACATGGAAGAATTTTATAAGAAAAAAATAATAAGAGATTTCCTTTCTTTATTTTCAGAAAGTAAATGGAAAAATCTATCGATATTATTAATTGAATATGCAATATTAACATTAAGAAAAAATTATCAAGTATCATCATTATCATTAGAAGACATAGAAGAATTAGTGAATGATATGATCGAAGAAGAAGAGAGAAATAAGAAAAAAAATTTAAAAAAATTAAATAATAATCAAAATAATAATTCAAATAATAAATCAATTCAAGTTTCTAATTTAAATTCTTCAAACAACAGACCAAGTTCAAAATGGAGAAAAGGAGAAACAAAAACAATTTTTGATGTAGATAATAATATTAATATTAATAACAATCAAATGTTAAAAAATATAAATATAGAAAATTCAAATGATACTTCTTTGATGTCAAGAATGTCAAAAGTAAAAATGGTTGATGAAATATTATATCCAAAACAAAATAAATTTCCAAATTATAAAAAAGATAATATTTTTAATGCTAATAATAAGAATTTCAAAAAACCAAATTATAAAACAACATATAATAATACTTATACAAAGAAATTAATAGAAACTCCAAATAAAAATAATAATAATAATATTAGATATAGAAGAAATTTATCTAATTCAAGTTCTTCAAGTAATTTAAAATTTAAAAGTGGATTACAAATGTTAAAAATGGGAAATAATTATTATAGAACTTCATCTAATAAAAATTTAAGAAATAATTCAAGAAGAAATTCAAATAGAAAAAATTATAGTTTTGTTCCAAGTAAAATTAAAGCTCAAGTTGAAGCTGATAAAAAAATATATGAAATGTTAAAAAAAAACAAAAAAAGAGAAGAAAAAAAAGAATTGGATGAATATGAAAGTTCAATTACTTATAAAAAAAGTGAGAATATGTCTTTTGAAGATGAATTATCTTCCTTTATGTAAAAAAATATATAATTATTATAATTTTCCAATTTCATAAAAAATTCAAATTTAATAAAAATTTAAATATATATTCCAATTAATCTAATTTTAAACAACAAAACTAAGTAAATAAAACACTAGAAAAATAAAAACAATATCAACCTTAAAGAAGTGATTTGTTATAAAAATCATAAAAGAAGCTATCCTTATTCTTAAGTAAATTATCAGGAGTATCATATTCAATAATTTCTCCATTATCCAAAACTAAAATTTTATCAGAATTAATAACAGTTTTAATTCTATGAGCAATAGTAATTAAAGTACTTTCTTTTAAAATTTCATTAATAGCTCTTTGAATAATTTCTTCAGTTTTAAAATCAATACTTGCAGTAGCTTCATCCATAACAATAATTTTAGTTTTTCTTAAAATTGCTCTAGTTATACAAATTAATTGTTTTTCTCCAATACTTAAATTACTTCCATTTTCACTTATATTTTGACTTAAACCATCAGGATGATTATGAATAATATATTCAAAACCTATTTTACTCATAACATTAACAATATTTTGATCATTGAATTGTCCAATTGGATCAATATTATATCTTAATGTACCATCCATTATTGTTGCATCTTGTGGTATTATTGTTAATGAAGATCTTAATTTTTTTAAACCTAAAGTACTAATATCAACATTATCAATATATATTTTCCCTTCATAAGCTTCTAATATTCTAAATAAACATAATGCAATTGTACTTTTTCCACTTCCTGTTCTTCCTACAACTCCTACATGTTCTCCTGAATTTATATTTAATGTTAAATTCTTTAATACTATTTCTGTATCTGGTCTATATTTAACACTATAATTTTCAAATTTTATTTCTCCTTTTGTTGGCCAATTTATATTATCATTTAATGTATTTTGTGGCCTTTCACTTATTATATTTGTATATGATAAACTTCTTTCCATTTTCGTCATTGTGTTTTCAAAATTCGAAAATGAACTTAAAAATTCTATTAAATCTGCTTGTAATACTATACAATATGTTAATAATATTCCTATTACTTTTGCTGTAAATGTCTCCTTATACATTAAGGTAAATACTACTATTACCGCTAAAAATAAAAATGATGCAAAATTTAACATCATCAAATACCATTGTTGAGTTCCATTTAAGAAATATAATACTTTAAAATGCTCATCAACTCTTTTTTGGAATTGAGAAATATATTTATTCTCAAAATTATAAGCTCTTATAGTAGCAGTTCCAGGAATTGTTTCATTAATTAAATTTAATATGGGTGAATTTAATATTCCTTCAATTCTAGTTAATTCTCTGGAACAATTCATATAAAATCTACTAAGCCACCAACAAATAGAAATAAAGAAAGGAACAAAGAATAAACAATAAGGTTGATAAATAGAACAAATAATAACTGCTCCTAAAAAAGAAGAACCAAAAGAAGTTAAAGTCATAAACCAAAACATAGTATAAGTATCAACAGTAGGTAAATCTTTAGATAATCTATTAAATATTTGTCCTTTTGGAATAGTATCATGAAATAAATTGATAGGAGCATTAATTAAATTATTGATCATTTCCTTATGAAGTCTAGTAGAACATTTTAAAGAACCATTAGTAATAACAAAAGTTCTAATATAATTAAATATAGTTGAACTTAAAGCTAAAGTAGCATAAATGGAAAAATATATTAAATTTTTTTCTTTTTTTTGATGCTCACTCCAATAACCTAAAAACATATCTGAACCTACTCTTAATAATTGCCATATTATTAATGAAATTAATAATGATAATATTAAACATAAACCTCCTATATATTCAAAATATGCAAAATATACTTTTTTATCTATTGTTCCTGTTTCTTTTCCTTCATCTTTTGTTATTCTTTTTATTTGCTTTTTAGCATCTGAACTTATTGTACTTCCAACGGAACCAACTGAAATTTCATCCAAATCTTTTTCTTTTTTCCCATTTTCTATATTTGTATTTATTTCATCACTTCCATTACTTTCATTTTTTTTATCATCTTCTTCGTTTTTTTTTACTTTTTCTAATATATCAGAATAAAAAGGTTGTTTAATTAAATCAGTGTATTTCCCAATCCAATTAATTTCTCCATTTTTCATATAAATAATTCTATCAGCAAAGGAAGTATATTGTAAAGCATGGGTGACTAAAATTCTAGTTTTATCTTTTAAATATCCTGCAATACAATTAATCATAATATTTTTTCCAACATGTGCATCTAAAGCACTTATAGGATCATCAAAAATATATATATCACCATCAGAGTACATTGCTCTTGCTATACTTATTCTTGCTTTTTGACCTCCACTTAAATTTACTCCTTTTTCTCCTATTTCTGTAAAATCTCCTCCAACTAAAACATTTAAATCTTGCTTTAATTCACATAGTCTTAATATATTTTCATATTTTTCTACATCTAAAGCACGAGAAAATAATATATTATTTTGAACTGTTGTATTTTGAATCCAACTTTCTTGAGAAACATAACTTATACTTCCATTTACTATTAATTTTGTTTTTCTTGGTGTTAAACTTATTAAATTATTTAATATTGCTTGAACTAATGATGTTTTACCTGAACCGACTTCTCCTATAATACATATAAATTCTCCTTTTTTTACTTCTAAATTTATATTCCTTAATACTAATTCTTCATCATTTGGTTCTTCAATTATATTTTTATCTTCTATTATATCTTTTTCAAATAATGTATTATTTGGTATTTCTTTCATTATTTTATTCGTTATTTCATCATTTGGAGATGTTGAAACAGAACTCATTTCAATATGTTCTTCGTTCTTTTTTTTATTTTTGTTTGGATCTTCCATACTTTGAATTTTTACAAATTGCTTTTCTGAAACAGGTTTATATGTATTATCCATTTTTTTCCCCCAAGTAAAAGTTCCATTTAAAATTTGAATTGCAATATTTTTTTTCATAGTTTCTGAATCATTACAAATCATATTTTTTTTATTAATTTCAGGTTGATATAAAAATTTTTCAATTCTTCCTAAAGAAACTAAAGTTTCTAAAATAATATCTAATGTAGTAGGAAGACTTTTCATAGGATTTTGAATAGAAGCAAAAATACCTAAACTAGTGAAAATATCTTCAATTTTAAAAGAGTCATTTAAAAATTGATAAGCTCCAATAGCAGCAACACTCATTGCAATAGGAGCTAACCATAATAAAGTTTGAGATATTTGAGTTATTTTATATCTTTTTTCTAAAGCATCTAATTCTTCATTTCTTGCTTTTTCTATTCTTGGTTGAAATACATCATCCCATCCATATAATTTTATTACTTTTAAATTATTAAATGTTTCTGTGGTTACTCTCATTCTTAAATCACTTTTTTTCATATGAAGTTTTAAATAAAATGAAAATTTCTTTCTGTAAATATAATTAACATAAAGGAAAACAAGCATAACTAGAAAACCGAAAATAAATGATATTCCCATATATTTAAATAATAAGAAATTATACATAAACATTAAAAAAGGTATATTTAAAATATTAGGACAACAACCCATTAATCTAGATAATTTATGAGAATCACTTTGAAGATAATTATATATTTGACCGCTTTTAACTTCAACACTAGGAGATATTTTTAATAATTTATCATAAACTAAACAATTTAATTCAACTCCACTTTTATCTCCAATTTTAGTTAATAATTCAGCTGATTTTCTTTGAAGAATAAAATCAACTAATCTTACAATTAAATATGCTGCTCCTAAAGATATATTTCCTGTATCTAAAGGCTTATTTTCTGTAAATATTTTAATAAATATTCTAAATAAATATAATGATGTTACATTTAATGCTGAGTTTATAAATGTTAAAAGAAATATTAAAATTATTGGTCCTAAATTTGCTCTTATTGATGTCCATAATAAAGGATATTTTTTTATATCTTTGTATCTTTTTCTCTCCCATATATCATATATGTTATTGAAAAAAGTTTTACTTGTTAAATCTTCATTTAATTTTCCTAAATATTCTGTTTTTAAAGATTTTTTCTTGCTTAATGATATTATTTTAAATGCCCAACAAAAGAAAAATTTACTAAAACATGAACTTTCTTTTAATATTTCTTTTTCTTGGTAATTATCTACCATTTCATATTCTTTACTTTTAATAAATGATTCTTTCATTTTTAAGAGATTGAAAAATAAAAAAATAAAAATTAAATATTAAAATTATTATTTATTTTTATTAATTATTTATATTAATTTATTTTTGGTGTTTGTTTCATTTATCGAAATTTTTAATAATTAGATAATAGAATAACAATTAATAAAAAAATTTCCCTTAAATGATTTTAAATTTAATAAAAAAATGATTTGAGAATCTGAATTCATTGATTTAAAAACCTTAATTTCTTTAAAAAAAAGTATTTTTGATAAAACAAAAATTATATAATATTTATTTAAAAAAATAAATATTAAACCAAAAAAAATAATTAATAAAATTTGAATATCCACAAAATAAAATATTTTAAATATGAAAACACACAAAGTATCATCATCAAGAAGAGTACAAAGAAAATATGCATTAGGAGCACCATCATCAGTTAAGAGAAAATTAATGAGTTGTCATTTAACAAAAACATTAAGAGATCAATATAAAATAAGATCACTTCCAATAAAAAGAGGAGATGAAGTAAAAATTTTAAAAGGAAAATCAAAAGGAAAATCAGGAAAAGTAGTTCAAGTATATAGAAAAAGAAATTGTATTTATGTTGATAAAGTTCAAAGAGAAAAACAAAATGGACAAAATGTTTTTTTACCTATTAAACCTTGTTATTGTGTTATTGAAAAATTATTTATTAATAAAGATAGAACTAAAACTATTGAAAGAAATGCTGCTATTAAAGCTCATGCTGCTGAAAAATATAAACAATAAATATTATTTTTAAGAAAGAAATAAAAAGATTTTATTTAGTGTTTTTATTTGTGATTAATTTTTTGATTTTTTTATTTATTTTAATTAAATTTTTGAATATTTACATTATATACTTTTTAATTAATGATAAAAAAAATAAAATAATAAGATATTAATTTATTATTTTCAAAAGATTTTTTTCTTGATAGTATACATTGCTTTTTGAGAAAGTTTTATTTGATAATGAATCATATTGTCTATTTCTTCCTAAAATTTGATTTCTTTTTTCTCTAATTATAATATCAAAATTAGTTGTAGTACTCATTTCATTAGTATTATTACTTATAGTATTAATATCAATATTATTTATATTAAAAAAAGTTGAATTTGGTTTTATTACTTTAGGCTGATTATTACTTAATTGATTATTATATACATCACTTAAACTTCTTAAATTTTTTTTTTTGTTTTTTAAATTATTAGCAATAACTTTTTTATAATTTTTTTGATTTTGAAATAATTTATTAATAAAATAATCATCTTGTAATAAATCTTCAGATTGTTTTTTTAATAATTTAAATTCATCTTCATAGTTTTTAGTATCTGAATAAAAAATTTTTTTTTTATCTTCATTAATAATATTATCTTGAGTTAATTGTTCAAGAATTTTATCATTATTTTTTTTTAATTTTTCTTTATTTAAAATTGTATCATATTCATAAGGTTTATTTAATCCTTTTCCCATTAATTTTATAAATTTATTTTTCTTTTCAGTCATTTTTAATCCATAAAGAAAATTATTACTTGTTTCACTTTTAACAACATCAATTGTATCTTTATAATTATTGATTGGAAATCCATTTGATAAGTTTTCTTTTAAATTTATTAATCTATTTTTCACAGTTAAATTTTTTGTTGAATTATTTTCAACATCACTTAATAATATTCTATTTATTTGATTTAAACTTGTTGATTCTTTTTTTGTTTTTTTCTTCTTTGATTCTTTATTATTTGGTTTTTTATAATATAAACAATCTAATTTATATGAAAATTCAAAATTTCCAAAATTTCTTTTTTTTAATTCTGGAAAATTCTTTAATAAAGTTAATTTATCCTTATATGTCGAAAAATTTTTATTTATACTATTTTGTTCTTTATTAAATTTATCATTTAATATATTATTAGTTTTTTCAGATTGATCAATATAAAAAGTTCTTAAATTAAGTTTAGGAATTACTTTTTTTTTGGGAACAATAATTATTTTTTTTCCTTCTAAATGATCTCTTATTTTTGAGACTAAATCTGAAACTTTTTTTCTTTCTTTATAATTCACTTTTTCTCTTAAAACTTTCGCTTCTTCTTGTAATAAAGCATTTTTTACAAAATTATTATCATCTGTTATATTATGACATATTTTTTTAAAATCTTCTGATGATTTTATTATTATTCCATTTAGTGATTCTCCATTCTTTGCATATTTATGTCTGAATTCTGATAATTTTATTAAATCTAATAATTTTTCTTTTGCTTTGTTTTCATGAGAATTAAAAAATGAATTTACTTTAACTTTATTAACTATATTATTTGCTGATTTATTATTAATATCTAATAAATTGGGTAAGATTTTTTTGATGTTATATGCAACAGAGTCATAATTATTATTATTTTCCTCCATATACAAAACAGAAATAATATATAATAAAAAAATCATAAATTACAAATAATTAAAAAATTAATTAAAATTTTAAATAACTCCTAATCTAAAAATCAAAAAAAAAAAATAAAAAAAACACACAAAAAAAAAATGTCAGTAGAAAAGAAAAATATGTATCGTGAGAACTTCCCAGGTTATATGGGACACATTCCATACAAATATGAAGTAGTAGGCCGTACAGTTGGAGCAACAAACAATTTTATAAAATCCTTTTTATTCAAAGAGCCTGATTTCGATCAGACATTTATTCCAACTCAGAATAAGGATTACACATATTATAAGAAGGATTACTTCAACGGAAATTTTTCAAAGCAATATGAATTAGAAGAGGATAAAATATATTCAATGCGTTCAAAAGAAGCTCGAACATGGATAGATGGATCAAAGCATGTATTATATCCAGAACATATTCCAGGATACGGAGGTAAATTATCAGGTATTGAACCAGCAGGAAAGAAAGGAAGTCCAATTTTTGGTACTTCATATGCGAAGGCAACTGCTTTAGCTATTAAAGGAGATTATAATAAAGATGCTGATATTCCTCCCAGTGAAAGATTCCTTAGTATACAAAAAGCTAGTTATACTATTCCACAAATGAGGAGTAAAGATGATTTAGCTAGTTTACAACATAGGAAAGAATTAGAAGATGAAGAAAAAAAAGCTATTTTATATTTTGACCAATTAAATAAAGATAGTAATTATAATTTAGAATGTGAAAAAGCAGAAGAAGGAATGAGTGATAAATTTAAAGAAGCTTGTAAAAATAAAAAAAGTTATGCGAGTGAATTACCTTATATTGTTGGGTATAAAGGATTTAGGAGAGGTGTTGTTTCTGATAATTATTATGGAAAAAATTTCAGAGAAGTTGCTTTAACTAGTGTTCATAGAATGCATGAAGGTGCTTAAAATATTAAACTAGGTTTTTTAGATTTATAATAGTTTTTTTTTAAGTTTTTAATGTTTTAATTTTTTTGTTTTTAAAAATGTTTTTTAAAAATTATTTTAAAGTTTTTTTTTAATTTTTTAATGATTGATGGTTATGAAAAAATGAAATCAAATGAATTAAAACATTTGTGTCATGTTTGTTATAGGATTGGAATGTTTGAGGAATGTAATAATTATTTATATCAGATTATTGAAAGGGATAAAAGATTAGATAGAGATTTGATTATTTTACTTTCCGGGAATTTTAGAAAAATTTATTTCAAGTTAAAAAAAAGAATAAAAATTCTGGAAAATGAATATAAAAAATTAATATTATTTTCTCAAGAAGAGAGTTCAAAAGAATATGATATAGATAATAATAATTTATATAATGAATATGGTTTAAATTCAAAAGAAGATAGTGAATTAATTTCTTCTTTTAATAAAGATTTAAGAAAAATAATATTAAATAAAACATTAGAACTTAAACATAAAACAATAAAATTTATTGAATTAGTAGATTTTTTAATTAAAAATTCAAATAGTAATTTAGATAAAGCATTATATGATAAAATGAAAGGAGATTTTAACAGATATATAATAAATATAGTTAATGAAGAAGAAAAAAATCAATTTTATGAAGAAAGTGAAGGTTCATATGTTAAAGGAATAGATAGATTAAAAGATTATCCTTATTCTGAACCTATAAAATTATCATTATATTTAAATTATGCAGTACTATTGTTTGAAGAAAAAGATTTAAAAGAAGATGCTTTGGATTGTTTAAATATTTGTATTAAACAATGTAGAGATTTAGAATTAAATGATGAAGGAACAGAAATACTTAATTTAATCAAAGAAAATTATGAAGTTTGGAAAATAGATAATTCAAAAAAAATTGAACCAATTGATATTTCAGAACAAAATAAAGAAAATGAAATAAATAAAAAAACTGATGTTCAAATTTCAACTGTAATAGATGAAGAACTAGAAGAACAAAGAAAAAAAGAAGAGGAAGAAGAACAAAGAAGAAAAGAAGAGGAAGAAGAAGAACAAAGAAGAAAAGAAGAAGAGGAAGAACAAAAAAGAAAAGAAGAGGAAGAAGAAGAACAAAGAAGAAAAGAAGAAGAAGAAGAACAAAGAAAAAAAGAAAAAGAAGAAAAACAAAAAAGAAAAGAAGAAGAAGAGGAACAAAAAAGAAAAGAAGAAGAAGAACAAAGAAAAAAAGAAGAGGAAGAAGAACAAAGAAAAAAAGAAGAGGA
>JAEEGL012702448.1_pt1 | contig 16104 bp, 7 predicted proteins | sample 9134231 | NCBI WGS metagenome assembly JAEEGL01 (sample SAMN16246548, study PRJNA631951) | gut metagenome | biome: gut microbiome; feature: rumen; material: fiber-attached | host: Bos | place: Iran: Karaj | collected 2018-10
ATCTCCATGGGCTTTGTCTCAACCCAGTGACCGTCCTCCCAGTAGCTGCCGTTGGCACTTACCTCACGAAGATTGATCTCGGGATTAAAGTTTGTTGCAAAGGCATAGCCGTGATCACCGCCATTGCAGTCCATGATATCGATGTAGTGAATTTCATCAAAATAGTGCTTTTTAGCGTAAGCTGTAAATACTGATGTTACGCCGGGATCAAAGCCTGTTCCAAGAAGAGCTGTAAGTCCGGCATCCTTAAACTTATCAAAATAAGCCCACTGCCAGCTGTAATCAAAGTAAGCTGTGAAGCCCTTTTCCTTGCAACGCTTTTCATAAATAGCTCTCCACTCCGGATCATCTGTATCCTCGGGCTCATAGTTTGCTGTATCAATATAATCAACCTTGCAATCAAGACATGCATCCATGATTGTAAGATCCTGATAAGGAAGTGCTACATTCAGAACTGCATCAGGCTTGTAGCTGTTAATAACTCTCTTGATATCCTCTACATCATCAGCGTTTACAGTATCTGTGGTAATCTTTACAGGAGTACCTGCCTTTTCAAGCTTCTCCTTAAGAGCATCACACTTGGAAACTGTTCTTGATGCAATGCACATCTCTGTGAAAACTTTGCTGTTCTGTGCACACTTCTGGATTGCAACCTGTGCTACGCCGCCGCAACCAATAACTAATAATCTACTCATTTTTAATCCTCCTAATTTTCCCTCATCCGGCGCTTCGCGCCACCTTCCCCCAGAGGGGGAAGACTATTATTGCTTTCTCCCCTCTGGGGGAAGACTATTATTGCTTTCTCCCTTCTGGGGGAAGACTATTATTGCCTTCTCCCCTCTGGGGAATACTATTATTGCTTTCTCCCCTCTGGGGGGAAGACTATTATTGCCTTCTCCCCTCTGGGGAGAAGGTGCCCGTAGGGCGGATGAGGGGTTATCTAGACATATCCTCTTCTTCCTGAAGAAGGTCCTCAACATACTTAGGCAGCATGAAAGCTCCCTTATGAAGATGTGTTGTATAATACCAAGTCTTAATATTTCTCTCTTCCCATCTGTCAGGATTAAAATCCTTAAGGGGATGATACTTTTTACTTGCAAAACCAAAGAGCCAGTATCCCGCAGGACATGTAGGAATATGTGCCTGATAAACCCTGTTTATGGGGAATACTCTGTAAGCCTTCCTGTGCATCGCTCTGCAGCTCTCTTCATCTTCATCATAGAAAGGACTTCCGTGCTGATAAACCATGATTCCATCATCATGAAGTGCCTTGTAGCAGCTTCCGTAGAATTCTTTGGTGAAAAGTCCTGCCTCGTGTCCAAGTGGTTCAGTTACATCATTTATAATAAGGTCGTACATATCCTCACATTTTCTAAGATATTTAAGACCATCCTGGTAATAGATATGAACCCTGTCATCATCAAGGCCGCAGGCATTATCCGGAAAATACTGCTTACAAACATCCACAAACATACTGTCCGGCTCAACCACATCTATAACCTTGATCTCATCATAGTGACTGAGCTCTCTGGCAACACCGCCGTCACCTCCGCCGAGGACAAGGACTCTTTGAACCTTGGGATGAACTGCCATCGGCACATGAACTATCATCTCATCATAAGGGAATTCGTCCTTTTCAGAAAAAATAATGTTACCGTCGGAAGTAAGAAACTTGCCAAATTCAGGTGAATCAAATACATCTATTCTCTGAAACTCGCTTGAACCGGAGAAAAGCTGCTTCGCAAGACGAATGCTTATCTTTACATTATTTGTATGCATATCGCTAAACCAATAATCCATTTCAGCCATAATCTCTAATCTCCATTTTTTCATAATCATATGCAAAACATTGCTAATCGCGCATAATTAGCAATTTAAGATTACATACGTCAATCCGAAAAGTCAATGTGAGTATACCTTATCGGAACCAGACTTCTTATATGTCCTTTTCTTAAAAAATATTAAACGGTCGCCTCATAAAGAAGCTTGTTGCCAATATGAACCTGCTTCACACCTGTTTCTTTGTTTTTGTTAAAATTGAAGCTGAGCATGTAACCGGTTGATAAGCAAAAATAATCGAGATATTCACTTATCTGCTTTTCGCCGCTTTCGTTGTACCTTTCGCCATGCCAGATTTTTAGCTCAATAATGTACTGCTGACCAAGATAATCGATTATTATATCTGTTCTTTTCTGATCCCTTGTCTGTGCTTCGATATAATAGTTGCCGGTACCATTTATAATTGGTTTCAGATAAAGAAGAAACTGCTCTCTTCCATCCTTTTCTTTAAACTTATCCTCAAGAGGACCATATATCTGATGATATGTCTGAATGAAGTGTTCAAGAATAAGGCGAACATTAAGTTTGCCATCTTCTACAAAAATATTCCTTGCAAGATCGCCTTCTCTGAAAAATACATTATTTTTGAATTCTTCTTCAGATATGAAAAGGTTGTAAAGTCTGGTTTCAAATATTCTGTTATCTATCCTTACACTGTTATTTACATTCCTGACAAAGCCATACATCTGCATAAGGACTATATCACGCTGGTCAGGGTTCCAGGTGAGTTTGGTACCTTCCATGAGAATACTTTTAAGAGATGCTTTTAATTCAGGTAGATTGTTAAGCTTCCCTGTCAATGACTGGAATAAAGTATTGTCTTCAGAAAGTATCATTTTAACAGCTTCATCCAGTCCATTCCTTGTCCATCTATCATGAAGGTTTTCTATTTTCTTACCAACTTCTGTATCGAGAAGTTCACATATGCGGCTGACAAGAAAAGGATATCCATTAGTATAATCTCTGATTAGCCCAGACATCTCTTCGGTGTCCATTCCGGTATTATGGTCTGATTCATATTCATCCAACATACCTTTTATTCCTTTAGCAGAAAGGCTCATATCAATATTGAAATCAGTCGCAACATTCCAAGGACTATTTTCCTTTGAATCATCTTCGCTACGAATCTTAGACTTAAGATGCTTAACATCTGTTACTCCGGCAAGAATGACGGACTGAAATGTTCTATATTGAGGATTTTTCTGCTTTTTTAAATATCCGGATCGCAATTTACCCAAAAAATCAAGGAAGACCTGATTGTTTGTTGCTGTATCAACTTCGTCTATTATCCATACAATTGGTCTGGCGGAATCATTACATAATGTATCGAAAATTCTAAATATATCATTTAGCTTGGCAGTATTTTCCTGAGCAGAAAGTTTATTTAACAAATCATAATGTTTATCCGGTAACTTTGCGTTCATGCTGTCTTTTGCATCACATAAAACACCAGCAAGCCCTTTCACAAATTGATTCTCATCAATATAATCTGCACCGGTAATATCCTGAAAGTCTATACTTATGACATCATATTTCTGTGACAGGTAACGTTCTAACGCGGTAAGTGTAGTTGTTTTTCCATATTGACGAGCTCTATTGATAGTGAAATACTTTCCGCAATCAACAAGTTGCGTAGTTATTTCTCCAACTCTTTCAGAAAGATCAACCATATAATTTTTATCCGGAACACACACAGCTGTTGTATTAAATGTTTTCACGTATATCCCCTTTGCCAAATTGTGCCTTTCTTCGCCATATCTATAGATAATATTAACACTATGACTGGTTATATGCAAAGAAAGGAGCCCCGAAAAGAGGCTCCTTAACTATTGAAAAATAGGGTAATCAACTTATATGACCTGATATCCACGACATACTCATAAAGGGCGTCATTATGATATTCATCATCATTACCGTATAACCGGTTTTGATGAAAATATCATAATAACGCCCTTTTTAATGTTGACTCAAACAAAGTATTACAACTATATCGAAAATTATTTAATTACCTGAAGCTCTGATATATCCTCACTCTCAGGTCCCTGCATTGAACAGCCCTTTTCTTTTGCAGTTATTATATAATCAAGAATTTCTTCTGTAACAACCTCGCCCGGAGAAATGATCGGTATTCCCGGAGGATAACACATTACAGATTCAGCTGAGATTCTTCCTACAGTCTGCTTTATCGGAAGTGATTCCTTCTCAGCATAGAAAGCTTCCTGAGGAGTTGCTTTTACAATAGGTGTCACATACTCCGCAGAGAAAAAGCTCTGCTCAGGCTTTGAGTAAAGCCTTCTGATATCAGATAATGCTCCTGCAAGTCTCTCAATATCCTGAAGCCTGTCGCCAATAGAGATATACGCCATAACGTTAGAAAGATCACCAAATTCCATCTGGATATCATACTCATCACGAAGAAGGTCATATACCTCAATTCCTGTAAGGCCTACGCCTCTTGTATTTACTACAAGCTTGGTCTCATCGAAATCATAGATGCTTCCGCCGTTTATAAGCTCGTGTCCGTAAGCGTAGTAGCCGGGGATCTCATTTATCTCTTCTCTGGCATATTTAGCCATCCCCGTAACCTTCTCAAAGCTGTCATGACCATGAAGAGCCAGATTCCTTCTGGAAATATCAAGACTTGCAATAAGAAGATAACTTGCACTTGTGGTCTGAGTCAGGTTTACGATTCTACTGATATATCCAACATTTGCATTCTTACCACAAAGAAGTATGGAGCTCTGAGTAAGACTTCCGCCAGATTTATGCATACTGATGGCAGCCATATCAGCTCCTGCCTTCATACCGCAAAGAGGAAGATTCGGTCCAAAATAAAGATGTGTACCATGAGCTTCATCCACCAGAGCCTTCATTCCGTGTGCATGGGCAAGATCAACTATAGCCTGAAGATTGGAACAAATACCATAGTAAGAAGGATTGTTAATAAGGATTGCCTTGGCATCAGGATTGTCCTTAACAGCCTTCTCAACATCCGCAAGCTCCATTCCAAGAGGTATTCCAAGCTTGGTATCAACCTTAGGATCAATATATACAGGAATAGCGCCGCACAAGATAAGTGCATTTATAGCACTTTTATGCACATTCCTGGGCATAATGATCTTCTCACCGTGTTTTACAGAAGATAAAACCATAGCCTGAACCGCACTTGTGGTACCGTTAACCATCAAAAATGCATGCTCAGCTCCAAATGCATCTGCTGTAAGCTCTTCTGCTTCCTTTATTACAGATACGGGATGACACAGGTTATCCAGCGGCTTCATTGAATTAACATCTATACCAACGCACTGCTCACCCAAAAATCTGACGAGTTCTGCGTTTCCTCTTCCTCTCTTATGTCCGGGTACATCAAAGGGAACAACCCTCTGCTTTCTAAATCTTTCAAGCGCCTCATAAACAGGAGCTTTTCTCTGACGATCCAGATCCAATGAAATATCCTCCAAAAACGTTTTATATCTGTAAAAAGGAAGGGCGGTATGCCTTAAGCATACAGCCCTTCCATAAAGTCATTTAACAGGCAAACATATCTTAACATTAATACACTCAAAGTCAAGCAAATAAAGGAGTTTTGAGAGTTATTTTACCTATTATTTTACGCTCTTTAACTTGCCGTTTTTCTTAAACGTATAGGTCTTACCACCTATCTCAACTTTGCCGGTTCTCATAACACCGTCTTTACCGAAATAATAGAGATTTCCATTTATTTCTTTAAGACCTTTGCGCATAATTCCGGCATCTGTAAATGAGTAAGTTTTTCCGTTTATCTTCTTAAATCCTGTTGCAAGTTTACCCTTTTTATCAGTGTAATATTTCTTGCCGCTTACCTTTACAAAGCCTTTTTTAGCTATACCCTTCTTGCCAAGGTAATAAGCTTTTCCGTTAAGGGATACAAATCCTTTTGCAATAGAACCGTCTTCAAGAACAAGCTGGTATTTGCCTTTGTTCTTACCCTTCTTGATCTTCTTTATGCTGCCCTTTACAATCTTGTATCCGTTATCATCTGTTGTCTTAATTTCAGTATTGTCCTTGCCGGTGTTACTCTCTTCTACTGTAGGAGCTGTAGGTGTAGGCGCATCCGGAACAACAACTTCTTCAGCTTTTTCCATAGAATCGCATATAACTGCGATGTATGACATTACAGGATCGGGATTTCCGGTCTTGCTTACGCTTACCTTAACTGTGCCCTTCTTAGGAACGATCACACTTACATTTTCAGTTCTCTGAGAATCAGAGCTCTTAAGTGTAAAGTCATGTGATGCAATTTCCTCGCCGTCAAGAGTTACTGTTATCTTTGTAGGTCTTGTTGTGTTCCACCATTCCTGATAACCGGTGATAATTGTGTACTCGCCTGCCTCAAGATCAAATGCATAGTCGATTGTCTTGTTTCCGCCAGCCCAGAATCCATGATCATATATTCCGTCGCCTGAATCCTTTACGCCAACGTCATAGTTATCGTTACCCTCTACCTTGATAACACCTGTATATCCGGCTTTTGTTTCAGCTGAGTATGCTTCATCTGAAGCCTCATTCCTAACCTGTTTACCAAGAAGGTTCTTCACATCATTAAAGAAGTCACTTACTTTTTTAAGTTCAACAGAACCGCAATCATAGAAGTAAATAAGCTTTTCAGGGATAATGGTAACACTCTGATCAAACTTTCTTCCATTTTCCAAAGTTCCTGTAACTTCTGATGTTCCAAAGGAATTTAATTTGTCATAGTTCCAGGTTACGGAATATGTGTTTTCTGCTCCCTTGGTATCTTTTACAGTAACCTCTGAAGGCATGCTGCTCTTAACGTTTTCCTCTGAAGAAAATACCTTTTTGATATCTGTTACAATTTCAATAGTACCCTTTCCTTCAAGTTCAGAAAGTGTCCAATTTGAGTACTTTCCAAGTGCAATCTTTCCTCCATTTAAGAATTCCACAGGCACCCAAACATATCTTGAATCACTAAGGTCTGATGACTTCCATCTGTCACCCATGTAGATGAATTTTCCTGCAGCAGCATCAACTGCAAATACGCATGTGCTCTGAGTATCGTAGGTTGTACCCTTTGTATCCTCTGTGCAGGGATCACCCATCCAGTTCCAATTTGAAAGAGGTGAAGTAGCTGTTGCATAGCCTGCTCTGTTTGGATCCCAGCCTGTGCATGCAGATGTGATCATGTAGTAGAGGCCGTTATACTTAAACATAGCGGGAGCTTCTCTTGAAGTTGTGTAGCAAAGTCTGTAGTTTTCACCTTCTTTAAGACCTTCTGTATCTGCAGCAAGTCCTGTATATGTATCATCAAGCTTTGCAATATACATATCTGCATTGCCGTCTGATGAGTAGATTACATAAGCTGTTCCGTCATCATCCTTAAAGAGATTCATATCTCTTGATGAGCCTTTTACTTTATCCCAGCCAAGATTAGCATTATCTGCGCTTATAAGTTTTCTTGCTTCAACAAACTTGAAAGGTCCTGTAGGAGAATCAGCTGTAGCAATACCAACCATAGCTTTTCCATAATCTGCACCACTCTCAGGAGTTCTTCCGTCGCAGTGCCACCACATAACGTATTTGCCTGTCTTATCGTTGTAGAGCACCTTAGGTCTTTCCATTACGCATCTGTCATTAGCAATATTCCAGTATACTTCTTCAAGCTTGTTTTCATACATGGAATCAGATGCTTCCTGTCCTTCATAATCAGAATAAAGGTTTCTGAAATATTCATCATCTTCAAAAATTGAAAGATCTGCTTTGTAGCCTTCTTCCTGGTCTTTTCCGTACTGATCTTCAGGAACGGGAATTGCTTTAAGTACAAGTCCTTCGTCTGTCCAGTTGTAGAGATCATCTGATGTGTAAAGATGTACACCGGGAACAGGTCTGTAATCTGTTGTCTTATCTTCACCGTACCAGTAATATTTTGTAACGCCATCAATAGTAAACTGCTGGATTTGTCCGCCGTGAGCCTGAATCTGTATGCCGTTGTTGTCATACATATTTCTGCCCTCAACGCCGCTGATATCGCTGTAAACTTCTTTATGAACTTCGAAAAGTTTATCGAAAGCAGCCTCAAGGTTATGATAAGCTTCTTCGATTTTTGCAGCATCTGTTGATGATTCCATAATCAATGTCTTTGCAGGTACAAGAGCCTCATTATATGAAGAAAATGTCTCATCGCTATAAGTCTTGCCTTCCATAGCAGCAGCCTGAGTATCGATAAGTTCCTGTAATCTTTCAACTGTGTAAGCAGCATCTGCTCTTACGATAATGTAGTTAAGTACCGGATCGTCACTTCTTGAAGAAGCATTCGGATTATGTACAAATACATTGAGCATGTTGTCTTTTACTTTTACTGTATATGTCTTTTCGGTTACACTTGAATCGCCTATTGAAAGTGATTCTGCTACAGTTTCACCTTCAAGAACAATATCAACCTTCTTTGACCCCCATCCTGAAGGAACCTTGAATCCAAGGCTTACCTTGTAGGAATCATTTGCTCTCTCGGATAGTTCGAAGCTATAGTTAAAGCCTGAAACACCCTTTTTGAAAGTAATACTGTCTGACATATATACGCAGGTATCTGCAAGGCTGGACTGCGTAGTACCTTTTGCTACTCTGTAGGAATTGGTGTCATTTTCAGGATAGCCCCACTTATAGCCTGTTACTGCGTCTGTGCCAAATTCCTTATCTGTTACTGACTGATAAAGTCCCATCTTGTAATCAGAAGGAACAAAAGATGTGTCAGTTGATCCTACGTCAGCGATATAGAGAATGTAGTCATTTGCTGCAATCTCTTCTTCTGTAAATCCTGTTGCACCTTCGCCTACAAACTCATCAAGCTTTGACTTCATGTTATCAATTTCTTCCTGAGTTGTCTTTGCTTTAAGCATGAGATCCATAGCTTCAAGGCGAAGGTCGTGTACCTTTTCCTTTGTACCTGAAGGAACTGAACTTTCTTCAAAAGCAGCAGCTTTTTCCATAGATGCCTTAAGCTCATCAAGGTTAAGCAGCTTCTGAATCCTGATGAATGAAAGTACAGGGTCGGGATCTGAGCTTGTTTTCTTTGTTACCTTAAATGTAACGTTTTTGTCTGCATCAGCTGTAATTTTGTAATTAGGTGTGTTCCAGTTATTGTTTCCGTTCTTTGAATTGGTATCGCCAAGCTTTACATCATCAGCGTATACACTCATTGGTCTTGACTGGCCCCACCATTCTTTAAAGCCGACTTCCACATTGTAGTTGCCCTGTTCAAGAGGAAGAGTATATTTGATATCCTGTCCTTTTTTTGCATACCATCCATAAGCCCACGCATCATCGCCACTTTGGTTATATGCGCCATACTCTTCATGTCTTCCCCATGATCCATCTTCATACATCTTATCCGAAACTTCATTTATAAGGTCCGCATAGGAATCTATCTGATCATAAGAAGTATTATCAGTTCCATTATTATTGCAGTCTGCAAATATATACATGTTAGGCTTTACAAGCTTGATATTTGCAATAAATTCTGTGCCATCATCAAGTACACCTGTGATGCTCTTTGCAGATGAAAGATCAACATCTTCCGCATGCCATGTAACTTCTTTTTCAACTTCACTAGAATGATTTGTAGCTACTCTTACAGTTTTGGGAAGTACAGCCTTTGTTCCGGTAACTGCGTAGATAGTATCATCAATTACATTCTGAACTTCTTCTGCAGAATTGTCATATACAGCACCGTCTACAATATAGGTAGTTATTGAATTAGCTTTAACAGTTGCTGTTACAGACTTTTTATTCTTATCAACAACGATATCATCTGAATCTGAAACATCTGCCCAGTTTTCGCCATCTGCAAGGCTTCCGCTTGTTCTTATTGCTGTAACTTCTTCACCGATCGCACCTAAATTAGACAGGTCAAACTTCCAGGTTTCATCAGTATCTTTTGTATTAGTTGCAACAATTACAAGTTTGTTGTTCTTAGGATCGATAGCTGCAACTGTGCTCTCAGTTGATTCAATAAGTGTGTATCCGGGGCGGATATATCTCGAATACTGACCAAATGCATAATATTTCTTTGTAAGAACAATATCCTGATTATTATGATCTGCAATAGCAACTCCCCACAGGCTCTTGCCCCCCGCAAGGTTAGCACTTCTTTGCCATGAATCAATATCTTTGGCAGTATCAAACTCGTTGTATGCTTCAGGATAGCTTGTTGCCTCTGCTTCATTTGAAACATGTGTATCAATGATATCCCATATTATCCATGCTGATGGCATAAGTCCTTTAAGGTCTTTTGCCATATAGTTGGAAAGCCAGAGTCCGCCTGCCATCTCACCTGCGTTTGTACCCTCTGCGTTTGATCCGTCTACTTCGCTCATCCAGAGGTTTTCACCTGATTCCTCAGCAAGAGCCCTAAGTTCTGCTCTTTTTGAGCCTGAATAAGAGTGTGTGTCTATTCTTGTTACAACGTCTTTTGCTTCATCGGAAAGAGCTTTATATGAGCTTATCGCAGTATCTATGCTAGTTTCATCTGAAGCTGAAAATACTATATCTGTAATGCCTTTTTCTTTAAGTGCTTTATTAAGAGCAACGATAATTCTTGACTGTGATTCTCCAATATCGAAGTGGCAGCCCTCCTGTTTGTTGCTGTATGCTCCCCAGTAATTTGTATACGGCTCATTCATAGGAGTTACACTCTGGAAATGGATTCCTTCTTTTTCAAGATGCTCTATTACATCTGCCATATATGTTGCAAATGCGTTTACGCTGTCTGCTCTTAAGTTATCTTTTCCCGCATCAGTATTTCCTGAGGAGCATCCGCTCTCTGTCATGAAATACGGAGGCGAGTTAGAAAATGCTTCTGCAAGATAGTTATCCTTACCTGCTGCCTCTATGCCTGCGCGAAGAACATTTACCTGATTCTTGTCAGCATTCCAGTCATAGTTCCATGCATAGCTGCATTCAGCATCTACGCGTTCAAAATTTTCTTCATAATATGAAATATCTTTGTCTGCTTCTATTTTGGTTACATCAACGCAGTAGCCGGGAACAACAGAATCTGATCTTATTATATGGCTTGGATGAAGCAGGCTGCCGCTTTGGTTATCAGAAATATCTATATCATCAGCACCTTCGGGTATTACGCCTTCTTCGCCCTTCTTAATAACGGCCATCTTTACAAAATCAAGTGTCCAGTCATCATCAATACCACCAATAGTGAATTTGTTTATACCCTCAACAAGTTCTACATCTGTAAATGTAACTCTGAAAAGAGTTTCGCCGCCCTTTGCAATAACATCACTATTAACAGTTGCTGCATCTGCCTGATAAATCTTAGGTTCTGCATCTTCATCTAAAACAGCTTTATTATCTAGTGTGACTTCTTCAGTTTCTTCTTCAAGCGCTGCATCTACCGCTTCGGGATTGTCTTCAGCTACATTCTCTGTTTCTACAGGAATGTCTTCATCCTGAGAAGCCTCATCAGATTTTTCTTCTGTTTTTGTTGTGTCTTCGTTGATGATTCCGGCTTCTTCCTCATTAGCTGTATCATCTGCTACAACTTCAGATGCGGATTCAAGGTCTGCGTCCTCAGCTATCTTTTCATCAGAAGTATTTTCAGTTGATTCTGCTGCTTCTGTTGTATCCTGAGCCTCAGCAGTTTCATCTAAAACAATTTCTTTTGTTTCTAAATCCTGATCCAAAGCCGCCTCATATTTATCAAATGACACATTCACATCATCAGCTGAAACCTCAGGACTTTCAACCTTAAGTGAAACGCCTCTGTTATTTGAACCGGACAGTACAAACAACATTTTTACTGTGTAATAGTCGGTTGAGTCTGCATTTACGTCAAAATACAGATTTCCGCCCTGTCCCGGGTCTTTATCAAGGCCGTTTATCCAGCCAACTGTCTGCATTTTGCCAACCTTTAATCCCCTGGTAATTCCAAAGTCAGCATCGCATTTATCAGCTTTTACGCTTGCAAAATTAGAGTCGCTTCCAATTTCCATGTTCGTGCCGGTAAATGGCTGCGTTGCATCCTTCGGTCCATAGAAAACTGCTTTTTCATTAACAGGGATTTTCGTAATATCAGGTTCCTCTGTTTCCTCATCAGTAATTCCATCACCGCCGCCAACATTATATCTGCCGATAGTAAGGCCAAGGCCTTCATCAGGATTAAAGAAAAGCTTAGCAGCAAGATCTGAAAGCTCTGTACTATAACCCACTCTGTTAGCCCACCAGCATAGAGATGTACCAAATCCCTGAAACTCTCCAAGTCCGTCATTATCCGTATCATTAAAAGTCGATACATCAGAAGTGGAAATTTTTACAATTTTATCAGCTTTTGTTTCTGCGCTTGCACTAATGCCGGTATTAACGCCCGGAATTCCCGAAAACAAGGTCACCACTGAAACTGTCGCAGATAAAAATGCCGCGGCACTTCTCTTAAACAAGCCCCTTTTCTTCATTTTTATTCTTTCCTCCCATTTTGGTAAATTTTTATCACAAAATATTTTCCCCAATGCATTTATTTGTGATATACACTACTTAACAAGTAAAAATTTTATTTCATTTATGCATTTTAAACAATGAGATAATTTTACTAAATTTTTACTTGTATTTTTATATAGTATTTTTTTGTGCAAATTTGAGAGTTTTTCTTGAAAAAACTGAACCGGATAACGGCTTTTTTTATTTTGTAAGGCGCAGATCAATTACGGAGGTAAATTTTTTTGAAAAAAGAAATACTAATGGGAATAATAGCTACAAGTCTTATTATGGCGGGATGTGCTGGTGAAAAGAGCGAAGCCGTAGCAATAAGCACTAATGATGCATCAGAAACTATATAACAGGATATCACAGCCCCGGCAGAATCAATCGAAAAAGAAAATAATGAAGGAATAGCCGATGCTATCGCACAAGAACATTCCTATACTGAGGAGGCATCTTCTTCTGAGTTTAGTTACTTTGGTGCCTTCTCTGCAGCGCCTACAAGTAATACCGCATCTCAGACAGCACCTATCCTTAAAGACAACCAGTATCCGATCAAGTATTTCTATAATATATGTGGTCTTCAGGATAACATTGCTTACCAGAGCTCATCTGCCGCAGCCAAGACTCTTCCTGCTCTATGCGATCAGTTTGTAGATGGAGAAAACTTTACCTGGCAGGAGCTTGACGGTGGTCATGATTTTCGAATCTGGTATCTTGGTTTCTATAATTTTGTGCAGTTAGCCTTCAGATAAGAGAACTCCCATATATCGGGTGCATTGACACACGATATATGGGAGTTTAAAATTTACTATTACGAATCATAGTCAACTATATATAACTTTTCTCTGCATAGAGCATCTAATGTTGATAATCTAACTTTTATAATACATGAATAAATAGGCCACTTAGTAGCTTAGGCTCAAACCACGTTGATTTAGGAGGCATAAGTCTTCCTGCATCAGCAACTGCAAAAAGTTCATGAATATCTGTGGGATACATAGAAAAAGCAAGGCACATATCTGCATGGCATCTTCTCTCAAGTTCTTCAAGTCCCCTGATTCCACCGACAAAATCAATTCTTGGATCATTTTTTGGATCACTGATATTAAGAATGGGTGTCAGCACATTATTCTGCAATATGCTGACGTCAAGACCGTCTACTGCATCTTCGCTTTTTATATCATCATGAGCTGTGAGCTTATACCACTTACCATCAAGAAACATTCCCATTTCACATTTCTTTGAAGGCTTTACAGCTTTATTTTCAGAAATAACATCAAATTTCTCCTGAATCTTATTGATGAATTCTTCAGAGCTAAGTCCGTTCAGATCCTTTATAACCCTGTTATAGTCCATTATCATAAGCTCGCTGTCAGGAAACAGCACAGATAAAAAGAAATCATATTCCTTATTTCCTGTGGGATTAGGATCTGACTCTCTCCTCTTTTTTGCAACCTTAACAGCTGAAGCGCATCTGTGATGGCCGTCTGCGATATAAATAGCATCCATTCCCTTAAAAGCGTCAGCAATGGCAGATACTTCTTCATCTCTGTCAATAATAAACACGCGGCTCTTTATACCATCCTTGGTAACAAAGTCATATACAGGCTTATCCTCAGCCTTAACTCTGTTCATAACTTTTCTAATGATATCGTTTTCTCTGTAGCAAAGGAAAATAGGACCTGTCTGAGCGTCACAGGAATCAACATGATGAATTCTGTCTGCTTCTTTTTTCGCAAGTGTATTCTCGTGCTTCTTGATTACGTTGTTTTCATAGTCATCCACGCTGCTGCAAGCAACAATTCCTGTCTGAACTCTGCCGTCCATTGTCTGCTCATAGAGATAATAGCAGGGTTTTTCCTCATGAACAAAGGTACCGTCCTGGATTTTCTCCCAAAGCATGTCATGTGCCTTCTGATAAACCTCTTCTGAATACATGTCATAATCTTCAGGGAACTGTGTTTCAGGTCTGTCTATCGCAAGGAAAGACATAGGTTCTCTCATGACCTCTGCTCTTGCTTCCTCTCTGTTATAAACATCATAAGGAAGTGCAGCCACTCTGTCTGCAATATCTGTTCTTGGTCTGTATGCTGCAAATGCTCTGATATCTGCCATCTGTTCACCTATACATCTTTTCTTACTACGCGTACTCTTATTACGCCGTCAATTTTCTCGCATTCTTTTACAAGATCATCTGAGATTGAAGACTCAACATCGATCATTGTGTATGCATAATCGCCCTTGGACTTATTGACCATGTTCGCAATGTTGTAACCGGCATTACCCATAACATTTGTGAACTGACCGATCATACCAGCAACATTCTTATGGATTATTGTGATTCTGGGAAGTGTGCAGATTCCCATCTCGCATCTGGGCATATTAACAGCATTTACGATGTTACCATTCTCAAGGTAATCCTTCATCTGGATTACAGCCTTGATCGCACAGTTATCCTCTGACTCCTCTGTTGAAGCTCCAAGGTGAGGGATTACGATACATCCGTCATGACCTGCAGTTACAGTGTTCGGGAAGTCTGTAACATACTTTCTGATCTTTCCTGAGTTGATACCTGAAAGAATATCAGTCTCATTGCAAAGAATATCTCTTGCAAGATTCAGGATGATGACACCCTTCTTCATCTTGGAAATAGCCTCTGCATTTACCATTCCCTTGGTATTATCAAGGGCAGGAACATGAATTGTGATAATATCGCACTTTGAATAAATATCATCCACATTGGTAACATGCTTAACATCTGAGCTAAGGCTCCATGCTGCATCTACTGAAAGATAAGGATCATATCCATAAACTTCCATACCAAGATTTCTTGCTGCATTTGCTACTCTAACGCCGATTGCTCCAAGACCGATGATACCAAGCTTTTTACCCGCAATCTCAGTACCTGCAAACTTCTTCTTGGTCTTCTCAGTAAGCTTTGCAATCTCAGGATCGCCTGCGTTTGCTCTAACCCATTCAACGCCACCGATGATATCACGGGATGCGATAAGCATTGCTGCAATAACCATCTCCTTTACACCATTTGCGTTTGCACCGGGAGTATTGAAAACAACGATACCCTCATCTGCGCATCTGTCACAGGGAATGTTGTTAACACCTGCACCTGCTCTTGCGATAGCAAGGAGGTTCTCAGAAAACATCATTTCATTCATGTTGGCACTTCTTACAAGAACGCCATCTGCATCGTCGATGTTATCTACAGCCTGGTACTGCTCTGTGAAATTATTAAGACCAATCTTTGCGATGGGATTTAAGCATTTATATTTGAACATTTTGTCTCCTCTCATGTTAAACACTGTTCTATTCCGTTAATGCCCGGATTATTTCCGAATAAATCTAAGTTTATGAATTTGCTTTCTCAAAGCTCTCCATGAAGTCTACAAGCTTCTGTACGCCTTCCTTAGGCATAGCGTTGTAGATACTTGCTCTCATACCGCCTACAGATCTGTGACCCTTAAGGCTTACAAGTCCGTTTGCTGTAGCCTCTGCAATGAACTTCGCATTGAGATCTTCGCTATCTGTGATGAAAGGAACGTTCATAAGAGATCTGTCCTCAGCTCTTACAGTGCCCTTAAACATCTTGCTGTTATCAAGGAAATCATAGAGGATTGCAGCCTTCTCTTCATTTCTCTTCTTCATCTCTGTGAGACCACCCTGCTCCTTAAGCCATTTGAACACAAGACCGCACATGTAAATAGCCCAGCAGTTAGGTGTGTTGTAAAGAGATCCGTTATCAGCCTGAGTCTTCCACTTAAGCAT
>JAEEGL013773412.1_pt1 | contig 16104 bp, 15 predicted proteins | sample 9134231 | NCBI WGS metagenome assembly JAEEGL01 (sample SAMN16246548, study PRJNA631951) | gut metagenome | biome: gut microbiome; feature: rumen; material: fiber-attached | host: Bos | place: Iran: Karaj | collected 2018-10
AGATTGTATTCATTTCCTCGTCCAGCGCTTCCTTCAGCCAGGCGGCTACGGAAGGCTCATTGAATGGGATGTCGCTGCCCAGCGCCGCACGCACCTCCCGCGTGTCGAAAGCGCTTTCCCCTTTCGGGCTCCTGCTCTCGATCCGGAAATCCGGCCGCAGCGGATTGGTCAGCATCAGGCTCAGCAGCGTACCGCTGATATCCCCCGGGGGCAGGCAGTCGATGTTTTTCGTGTCCATGGACGCGGTAAGCACCGTGCCCTTTCCCTCTTCGCTTTCCAGGGTAAAGGTCCCGCCGGCTTTTTCGGCGTTCTCCTTCATCATGGGAATCCCAAGCCCCACCTTGCGGGTGGTCCGGGTTGTCGCGAACGGGCTGGTCACGCGCCGGAGCAGTTCCGGGCTCATGCCCTTCCCGTCATCCTCCAGCTGCATCGTCAGCACGCCGCTTTCTTCCAGCGTCAGCCGCACCGTTACCAGGGACGCCCCGGCAGTGATGCTGTTCTGCGCCAGATCCAGCAGGTGCAGGCTCAGGTCACGCACGGTACTTGTCCAGGATTTCCGGAACCTTATCCGGCGTCAGCCGGCCGTATACTTCCTCGCCGATCATCATAACAGGGGCAAGGCCGCAGGCGCCCAGGCACCGGGTGGCATTCAGGGTGAATTTCCCGTCCTCGGTGGTATCGCCGGGCTGAATCTTCAGCTCTTCGGAGATCCTGTCAATAATTTTCTGGCTGCCTTTCACGTAGCAGGCGGTTCCCAGGCATACGCCGATTACATGTTCTCCCTTGGGCTTCAGGGAAAACTGGGAATAGAAGGTGGAGACACCGTACACTTCGGACAGGGTTACACCCAGTCCGTCCGCGATCATCTCCTGAACGTCCTGCGGCACATAGCCGAAGATGTTCATGGCTTCCTGCAGACAGGGCATCACAGCGCCGCGCTCGCCTTTGCGCTTTTCGATGACCTCCTGCAGCTTTGCGTACTTTTCCTTGTTGTCAGGCATACCGTCCTTGACCTCCTTATGTATTTTGAATCTTTTGCTGAAAAAAACCGCAAAAGTCCTTTTCCACGATTAATAAGAATACCATATTATCGCGTTTCTGAAAAGCAATTTTTGGACATTCCGCAAAGATTTTTGGTTAGCCGGAACTAACGAAAACTCTTTTCCTTCAACGCTTCCGTCTTTCTCCCAGGACCGTTTCGAACAGTCCGCCGAGGGAAAACCGTTCCACTTCCAGATCAAACACCGCTTCCAGAATATCCCCCAGATGGTGCGCGTCCGAGGACTGCAGCCGCAGGCGGTTACCCACCAGCCTGTCGTTCACCGGAAGCTCCTTCCGCACTTCGCAGACCGGAAAATCCGGTTCCTCCGGAAAAAGCCCCAGGTTCACGAGCAGTCCGTGCCCCCGGTTGATATGCGCGGGTACAGCGGCGCCTCCGTGCTCCCGGATGATTTTTGTGCATTCCCCGAGATCCAGGTCCGTTGAGCCGATCAGAAGCCGTTCCTCAACGTCCACGATCTCGTCGTCCGTATTCATGACATACTGGTTTCCGAAATAGTCCGGCTTGTTCTTCATCTTCGGCAGGTGTTCCGTAAAGATTTCCCCCGCCGCAACCGCCGTTTCCACATCGCGGAAATATCCCAGCAGATGCACTTCCTCTTTTGTCGTAATTTCCATTCCGGGCAGTAAAATCAGCCCGTAGTAATCCGCCGCCTCCTTCACATACGGCAGATTCCGGGCTGTATTGTGGTCCGTCACGGCAATCGCCTGCAGGCCTTTGATATGCGCCATTCCGCAGATATTCGCCGGCGTCATGTCGTCGTCCGCGCAGGGACTCAGGCAGGAATGCATATGCAGATCCACAAACATATCCATTCCTCCCTTTCGTGTTTTCAGAATTTTTTCCGTCCTCGCAGGCCGCCTGTTTCGCGTGCCGGTCCGCCGGACCGGGAATCGGCTTATTTCCCCTGCAGGCCCTTTGCCGCAAGCCTGGCACAGATTTCATACGCCGTCAGCGGACTTTCCAGTACGGAGATTCCTTCTTCCTTCGCTTTCTCCAGCGAGGGTACCTCCATCTCGATTCCTTCGGGAATAATGACCGCGGCCATTTCCATCAGGCTTGCCACCGCGATCACGTTCATATGGGTCTGAACCGTCACCCATGCCATCCCCGCCGTGCCGTGCGCCATGACCCAGCTCAGCAGGTCGCAGGTGTATCCGCAGGAAACCTCCGCGGCTTTGTCCGTTTCCGGGGTCATGTCCTTCGCTTCAATCAGTTCCATTACTTCAGCAACAGTCATCGTCGTGCTCCTCTTTCCGGTTATTCTCTTGTCGTTTTTGCCAGGTCAACCATCTGCTGCGCCATCACGCGCAGCTGGTCCTTCATCATATGGATGCAGTCCATCCTGGTAGCAACACCCTGGACCACGTCCTCCGCGAAAGTCCTGCAGGTCGGGCTGCCGCAGCTGCCGCAGTCAAAGCCCGGAAGCTCGCTGTACAGCTTTTCGATCTTTTCCATCTTCCGCATGGCTTCCATCAGGTCGTCGTCCAGCTTCATGGCGGAGTTCGGCAGGATCCGGCCGCTCATATACAGATCGTATTTGGTCATCATGCCGCTGTCCACATTCAGGTTCGGTTCCGCGTCCCTGGCTGCCAGCTTCCGGATTTCAGACCTGGCGACATAGTTGTTCTCGAAGTTCAGCGGTCCGCCGACGCATCCGCCGGTACAGGCGGCGCCCTCAAAGAATTCCAGGTTTTTCAGCCGGTTGTCCTCAATTTCCTCCAGCACGCGGATACAGTTTTCAATCCCGTCCACCGACATGGAGTTTTCGGGGCTCACGGCATAGCTTTCCCCGCCGCTGCGGGCCCAGCCGACTCCCAGGTCGGACGCCTCCTCCAGCGTCAGGTCCACCGGCGTGTTCTTCAGCTGGCTGGAAAGAAGCCCGTAAATCTCCAGAACGGAGATCGCGCCGTTGACCGCGCTCTTTGCGTGCCCGATCGGATTCCGGATCGCCGTTACCTTTGCCGGACAGGGAGAGATGAAGAAACATCCGATCTCCTTCGGATCTGCTCCGTGCTTCCTGGCAAATTCCGTCCGGGCAATCATGGCCGCCACTTCCATCGGCTGGCGCACGTCCACGATATGGTCGATCAGGTCCGGGAAGCGCACCTGGATCAGCCGGACAATCGCCGGGCACGCCGAGGAAATCACCGGCCGGGGGAGCTTCGGGTCCTTCAGCCGTTCCCGGATCGCCTTGCTGACCACGTCCGCGCCGCGGGCTACTTCGTAGACCTCGTCAAAACCCATCCGTTTCAGTCCGCCCAGCACCTGGGAAATGCTTTTCAGGTTGCTGAACTGGCCGTACAGGCTCGGTGCGGGCAGCGCGATTTTGTATTTGAACTGGGAAATGGAGCTCAGCGGATCCGTCACCGCGACCTTCGCATGGTAGGAGCATACGCGGATGCATTCGCCGCAGTCGATACAGCGTTCATCAATAATGTGCGCCCGTCCTCCGCGCACCCGGATCGCTTCCGTCGGACAGCGCTTCAGGCAGTTTGTGCAGCCCCTGCACTTCTCGCCTTCCAGCCGCACCGAATGAAATCGTTTCTCTTTCATGTCACGTTCTGTCCTCACTGCAATGCAAAACTCATGGTAATGGTCGTTCCGACCCCGACCTCACTCTGAATATCAAACTCCGAGGCATTCCGCTTCATGTTCGGAAGGCCCATGCCGGCGCCGAAACCCAGCGTCCTGGCCTCATCGCTGGCCGTGGAAAACCCTTCCGTCATCGCCTTGTCAATGTCCGGAATTCCCGGCCCCACGTCCTTTGAAATCAGCGTCACCTTTTCAGGATCCACCAGCAGCGTCAGCGTTCCTCCAAGGGAGTGAATCACCAGGTTCAGTTCAACCTCATAGCAGGCCACGGAAACGCGCCGCAGGACCTCCGCCCCGACGCCCAGCTGTTTCAGCGTCCGTTTGATGGTGGTGGAAGCTTCCCCGGCCGTTGTAAATGCGCCGGCTTCCACGGGAAAGTTTTTCTCCAGCAGTACAGCCATGCTTTATGCTCCTTCCGTCGCGGGCTTCTTCGGCTTGGTGCCCGGCAGCCCGTGCAGGGACAGTTCACCGCAGGCGGTATAGGTGGTCAGCGGGCTCGAAATCACTGTAATTCCGACTTCCTCCGCCATTTCAAGGATCTCCTCACTGGGCATCTTCCCGCGGGAAAAAACGATGCAGGTAATATCCAGCATCTCGCTGGTACGCACCACATGAGGATTGATCAGTCCGGTGATCAGTACCGTCTTTTCCTTGACAAAAGCCAGCACGTCGCTCATCAGGTCCGATCCGCAGGCCGTCTCCACCGGGTCGTCCAGCCGGTCTTCCCCGACAAGAACTTTCCCGTCCACAATCTCCATGACTTCCCGAATAGTCATCCTTTCCTCCCTCATTTCTCTTCCGGATTCGGTTCTTTTCCGACGCACCAGCCCCGGAGTTTATTGACGGTCCGTTCCACGGCGTCCTTGCTGTTACCCCAGGATTCCTTTTCATACCGATAGTCGAATTTTTTGATAAACCAGGAAATATCTTCCTGCATCCGGTCCATGTTCTCCCGCTGCAGCTTTGTCAGGACGGAAATCAGATCTCCCAGTTCCTTCGGCGCCAGCTCGTCCTGCGCGGCTTCCAGCAGCCTGGCCGTATGGGGCAGGCAAAGCCCTTTTCCGGTGCTGAACCGGTTCCTGAAATCGCTGTCGTGCTGGTACAGATGCAGGAATGTATGCAGATAACGCTGCATATTTTCCTCAATTGTTTCGCACATCAGGCAGCTGTCCGTAATTTTCCGCAGTTCCCCGATGCTTTCCCGAACGGCCGCGTCCGCGCCTTTGGCTTTTCCGCCCAGCCGGCCGGCCAGTCCGATGCTTTTCAGGGTCCCGGAAGCGTTTTCCAGCTTTTCATAGATTTTTTCCGTCCGTTTCCGGGTTTCGATCATATGGCTTTCGAGCATCAGCGCGTGCCCCAGCCGGTTGCTCTTCTGAAACAGCATCGCATGATGGTGAGGGCAGAAGCCTTTGGCGTTGACCTGCACGCGGGTGTCCGGTTCCATCACGGAAGCGCCGAGATAGCGCTCCGCCTCTCCCAGCTCCGTCTTCCGCTGCAGGGCGCAAAGCAGGCATTCCCCGTCCAGCTTCTGCGCGTCCCATACCGGAATCGTATCAATGTGGTACCTCATGCCTTTTCATACCTTTCCAGCGTAACCCCGGCTTCGCCGAACAGCTCCAGCGTGAACGGATCCGGATACCCTTCCTGGTAAACCACCCGCTTCACGCCGCTGTTGATGATCATCTTGCAGCACATGGAACACGGCTGATGGGTGCAGTACAGCGTCGCCCCGTCGATGGACACGCCCAGTTTGGCCGCCTGCACAATGGCGTTCTGCTCAGCGTGCACCGCGTAGCATGTTTCCATCCGTGTACCGCTGGCACTTCCCAGCTTGTCCCGCAGGAATTCGCACTTTTCCAGGCAGGTTTTGATTCCGGCCGGCGCACCGTTGTATCCCGTGGTCATAATCCGTTTATCCTTTACGATCACACAGCCGATACTCCTTCCGGCCCTGTAGCAGCTGGACCAGTCGGCAATCGTGAAGGCCATCTGCATAAAACGGTCGTCCCACTTATCCATTCTCGTGTCCCCTTTTGCTTTTATCATTTTGATTATTATAAAAGAAAGCGCTTTTTCCGTCAATGAAAAGCGCTTCTTTCCGGGAACCCGGGCTGTTCCCCGTTATTTCATCCGGATCAGCTCATATTTCCTTGTCCCCAGGCCGATCTTTTCCGCGTGAGCGAGACATTCCCGCCAGCTGGTGTTTGGATGCACGTCCCTGAAAGGATCGTGATGGTGATGCCAGTCCGGCTGCGCAAGATGATCCGACAGCTGGCTGTTCGGAAGCGGGTCCGCTGCCAGGCACAGGTCCGCGCACGCCTGGTCCAGCGCCACGGCGTCAAAAGACGCCAGCATACCGATATTCGGAAGAATCGGCGCGTCGTTTTCCCCGTGGCAGTCACAGTCCGGAGAAACATCCATAATCATGTTGATGTAAAAAACCGGTTTTCCGGCGGCAATCGCCGCGGTATATTCCGCCATTTTCCGCCCCAGCGCCTCGGATACGCTGTCAAAAGCTGTATGGATGGCGTCAAATGCGCACGCTCCGATGCACCGCCCGCAGCCTTTGCAGAGATTCAGGTCAATCACAGCTTTCCCGGTATCGTAGGAAATCGCGTCCGATCCGCATTCCTTTGCGCACTTGCGGCAGTTCCGGCACAGTTCCGGATCGATCATGGGTTTCCCTTCATTGTGCTGCTGCATTTTCCCGGCCCGGCTGCCGCCTCCCATGCCGAGGTTCTTCACGGCGCCGCCGAAACCGGCCACCTCATGCCCCTTGAAATGGCTCAGCACAATGATGATGTCCGCGTCGTACAGTGCGCGGCCGATATAGGCTTCCCTGCAGAACTCCCCGTTCGGAACCGGTACGGCAATGTCGTCCGTGCCTTTCAGTCCGTCCGCAATAATGTTGTGGCACCCTGTGGTCATGTAATTGAAACCGTTGATATCCGCGTTCAGCAGGTGATCCACCGCGTTTTTCCTGGAACCCGGATACAGGGTGTTGCAGTCTGTCAGGAAAGGTTTCCCTCCCATCGATTTTACAAGGTCAGCCACCGCTTTCACGTAATTCGGCCGGATATACGCAAAGTTGCCCAGTTCGCCGAAATGCAGCTTGATCGCGACAAACTTCCCCTCGAAATCCACGCTGCCGATCCCTGCCTTTCTGCACAGGTTCTGCAGCTTTACTCCCTGGCTTACGTCCAGCTTTGTCCGGAAATCCGTAAAAAACACCTTTGCTTTTTCCACAGGTCTGCCTCCTTTGGTCATAAACTCAGTTCGGGCGCGTTGTCCCGCTGATAGGAACACCAGTTTCCGTTTTCCGCCAGTTCTTCCCGGGCAATGGTTTCCAGCAGTTCTTCCGCCTGCCCGCGGCGTCCAAGCTCTTCTTCCATTCTGCTGTAGAAAGCCTGCATCTTTCCGTGGTCCGAACTTTTCCGCTCCAGGCCCATCTTTCCGTAGTACCCCGCCAGGAAAAGCGTGCCCGCCGAAACCGTCCCCAGCAGGATCTTCAGGATGGTCCGCCATGCGGCCGGATTTCCCGCAGGGACCGACGGCGCAAAAATCAGTCCCCCGCAAAGCAGTTCAAACAGCAGTCCCCCGAAATAAAGGGAAACGGCGCAGACTGCCGCAGTGCGAAGAAGGCAGTCGTTCCGGCTTTGCTTGCCGGAAGCGCTCCTTCCGGCATTTTCGTGATACTTCCGCTGGCTTTCCGCCCAGCATTCCCGGATATCCCGGGACTGATCCGGCGCCTGTTCCGCGTTCACGGCGCACATCGCGCAGAGGATCCACGGCGTTTCCTGCTGCTGGGTCCAGGGCATCAGCCGCTGTGTTTCCGCCCTGCTCCCCGCGAAGCGCAGGAACATCTGCACCCGAAGGGTTTCTGCCAGCATTCTGAACTCCAGATACCGCCGGTGCACGGCGGAATGTTTTGCGTTCCGGCTGATGAATACTGCCGCTGCCGTCGCCGCCGCGCAGGCCAGGATCAGCGGAAGCATCTCAGCTTCGTCATACAGCAGAAACGCGAAAGTCACCGCTGTACCCAGGATTGCCAGAATCCCCGTAATCCGCCTGCAGGATTTCCCGAAGCGCATACTCAGGTTGTCCGCTGTGCGGTAAAGGACTTCCAGCTTCTGCAGCCCGGGTTCTGCCGCCCTGTCTTCCGGAAGGAGCGAATACCCGCTTCCGTCGTCCGTTTCCGCGAGCCGGTTGAATTCTTCGGTTCTTGCCAGGATTTCCTCCGCCGCATCCGGGTTCCCGAGAAGCGTAACCTCTCCGGCTTCCGTTCCCTCCCCGTCTTCCCGGGGCGTCATAATATGAACCACCGCTGAATTATCCGCGCTACGGCATGCCATTCCCGTCCGCGGCTGCCATCTGCCTTCCAGCGCGGCCAGAACGGCCGCCGCGCTGCCGCAGCGGCTTTGGCCTTCCCGTTTTCCGTCCCACAGGGCCAGCAGGATATGGCTGTGCTCCGCCATATAGATGCCTGCCTGCCGGTATCGGAAATCCCGGTCGTCCTCCTCCGGTTCCTGTTCCGCAGCAGGCGCGGTAAAAACCGTTTCCGCCCGTTCCAGGTGGTGGCGGAACCGGGCCAGATCAGCCGGACTGAAGTCCTTCTCATATTCCGCCTGCTCCATGGGAAGTACCGCCCGCAGGGGAATCCCGGCTTCTTCCGCGCAGTCCGCGCACAGAAGGTCCGCGCCCCGTGCCAGGGAGCAGAGCAGAATCACCGGCGTATGCGGGCAGCGCTTCCTGATGTTGTCCAGTTCCCGTTTCACCGCCGCACGCAGAATCTCCAGGTCATTCTCTCTCAGATTCAGATGCCCTGTTATCCCGACCGTCAGGGGAATCTTGTTTCCGTTCATTTTGGTTCGGATCCGTTTCCGTTTTTGCGGCCGGTTCTGCTTCTGGCCGGTTTCAGCCTGTAAATCCGCACTCCGTCATATTTCTTCAGCAGTTTCAGCATGCTGTTGAAGGGCCAGATATCCTTGCCCTGGTCCCGTGGGTCCAGTATGTTGTAATGCGCCAGGATCGTTTCCTCGTCCGCGCCTTCATCCAGCGTCAGCTTATGCATCCGCAGCTGCTCCCGCAGGTCGCCCTGCTCGCTTTTCGAAGCGCCTTCAACCAGCGTTTCATACAGGTTTCCTGCTCTCCAGCCCATGCTGATATGCTCCAGGACCCAGCGTTCATGCTCCAGGGGGGCAATGATGCCAACCATCCTCTTCGTGAAGCTGTTCAGCATTTCAAAGTCCACCGGCTGATCCGTATAGAAACAGTTGATGGCGTTCAGGTAGCGGTCATAACTGCGAACCTGGTTGATGTTACTGAGCTTGTATTCCAGCGAAAGCTGGTTGAAATCCCTTTCCATTTCCGCCGTCGGCGTTCCCTTTTCTTCCCCGTTGTGGAGATAGCGATTGTGGACAGCCACCGCGAAATTGTAGATATGCAGGAAATTGCTCGTGGAAAGGTACTTGTGCTTGACCCGGCGGTCCGGCTTGCAAAGCGATTGCTCTACTTTCAGCGAACAATTCTCCAGGTTCACGATCTGCATGATATCCCGGCGGAACCGCTGTCCCTCTTCGGCCATATCGCTGTAAGCCTTCAGCCGCGGCATGGTTTCTTCCCTGCCGTCCGTTTTCTCCCATTCTCTGTACCTGGCATTGTATGCCCTGACTTTTTCCTTTTCGCCTTTGTCAAAGAAGTACCGTGCGAAAACAGCTCCGCCGGAAAAATCGAAATCCACGGACATGGGATGCATCTCATCGCGGGAGTTGCGGCCGTATGCCGTCCGGTCCCAGCACTGCAGCTCATCGCACAGCATCAGCATCCAGGCCAGCGGATGAAGCTTCGCGTCCAGCGGCGCCTTCAGGTCCTTCGTCTTGTATCCCACGATTGCGAACTTGAACAGGCTGTTATGCAGCATGATGGCTGTCAGCGCGTCAATATGGTATTTTTTGATCTTCCCGGCGCCGAGGATTCCCACCAGTTCCTGGTAAAGGCGCCCCGCGCTGAAAAATGCGTGGTCCATGAAAAACCCGTTCTTCTCCGGATGTATGGGTTTTTCCGCGATTTTCCGGATCATCTTTTCTTCGGAAAAACCGTATGTTTTCCCAAGCCTCCGCGTGATCTCAGCGCCCAGCAGTTCCGCCACGTCCCCGAACTGCCGCCCGTCATAAAGCTTCGCCAGCCTGGCCCGGTCCTTGTCTCCGATCCGGATCAGCGGCATGACGTTCTGATAGGCAAGATATACGCTGTCTGCTCCGCGCTTTTTCTTGTCCACCTCAAAATAGGCAAGCACCTGTTCAAAGGGAATCTCGAAAGGATATCCGATATCATGGAACAAAGCCGTCAGTCCCCAGTATTCCAGGAATGCGCAGGCGCTCTCCCGCCCTTCTCCCTTGTCCTTCAGATGGTATTCCGCACTGAATACCTTCCGGAACCACGCGTTGGTTTCAAAAATCGCCAGGCCCAGCGCGAAAACGTACACGGAGTGGGAGTAATGGTCCCTGTGGCTCATCAGAAGCGAGGACGCGTTGGATTCAAACTCGGAAAGCAGTTCCACCATGGACTGGCTTTTGCCGTCCTTGCCGATAAACATTTCGATAAAGGAATAGTATACCGTATAGGCATCCTCCGCCACGCCGGAATCAATAAACTTCGCGATCTCGTTTTTCAGGCAGAGGCGGTCGATATCCATCTGCATATTGTATGGAATCTGGTTCGGGCGTGCGCTGGTTCCCTCATAAACACCGGTTTTTTCTTCCCTTTTTTCGGTTTCTGAATCGTGGCGCAGGTCCACGCAGCGCTCCTCCAGGAATGCTGTAACAGCAGCTTTCAGATCCGTTCCTTCTCCTTCTCCTTTTTCTCCGGCTGCAGGCGGAAGAAACGGCCCCAGATCCATCCTGAACCTTTCTTCATTCTTTTTGCGCATCTTTTCAATGGCGGTATAACTCATGCTGTGCCTCCTGTGTCCCATGATTCTTTCGTTTTTTCCTGTTTTTGCAATTATATCACAGGTATTCCGTTCCTGTCATCCGTTTCTTCCGGACAGATCGGATGAATCCGCGCGCGGCAATTGAATCTTTTCCGCGCCTGGCGTATAATGCACCCGGCATCCGCTTTCCGGGTCCAAATATTTTTTTCGGAGAGGCCACCATGTACCAGTCCCCAAAGCAGTTTTCCCCGGCCGCCTGCATGGAAGCCCTGCAGCTTGCCGGGAAAATCATTATGGAAAACGGCGGAGAAACTTACCGGGCGGAAGAAACCATCAGCCGGATGGGCGAAGGTTTCGGCCTGGAGGAGATTGAAAGCTTTGCGGTCCCCAGCGGGCTGTTTATCAGTTTCCGGGGAGAGGACGGCAGCCCGGTTACCGGTGTGAAGCGCGTCCGCCGTCTGCATCGGAATCTGACCCGCGTCAACGAAGTCAACCGGGTGTCCCGGAAGGTCTTTGCCGGGGAAGCAGGCTGCGGAGAAGCGCTTGCGCAGCTCCGGAAAATCGAATCCATGCCGGGTTCTTTCCCCGGCTTGTGGAGCCTTCCGGCCGCCTTCCTGTGTGCCTGCGGTTTTACCATGCTCTTCGGCGGAAGCTGGCCTTCCATTGCGGCGGCAGGAGCGGTCGCGGCCCTCATTCAGGGTATGGAAATGGTCCTTGCCCGTTTTCGCACCCGTGGTCTGGCGGCTTCCGTACTGGGCGGCCTGCTCACCGCATTCCTTCCGCTTCTTCTGGCACGATCATTCCCGGTGTTTCAGGCTGAGCTGATTATCGCCGGCGCCGTCATGCCGCTGGTCCCCGGCCTGGCCATGACCAACGCCGTGCAGGATACCATGCGCGGGGATATGGTGTCCGGCCTTTCCCACGGTGTACAGGCTGTCCTGACCGCTTTTCTGATTGCGGGCGGTGCGCTTCTGGCGCTGGCGCTGATCCGGATTGTTTCGGGAGGTGGCATCTGATGCTTCGGGAAGAAATTCTGCGGGCTGTTTTCGGTGCTTTCTTCGGCACAGTCGGATTCGCGATGCTGGTCCACATTCCGAAGAAGGCCTGGCTTGCCTCCGGTCTGATTGCGTCCTTTTCCTACTTGGTTTACTGGTTCTTCCTCCGGCTCGGTCTTTCCGATCCGTCCTCCATTTTTCTCGGATCCCTGTTCGGATCCCTGGCAGGCCTGCTCTGTGCGAGAAAAATGAAGATTATCGGTACGGTATTCCTGATGTCCGCTGTCATTCCCGTAGTTCCCGGCCTGGGACTGTATCGGATGATGGCTTATCTGGGACAAGGCCGGATTATGGATGGCGCTGATATGGGAATCCGGGCCATGATTACGGTGGCAATGATTGCCCTTGGGCTCGGCGCCGGCGCCATGATTGACCGGATGCTTCATTCCCGCAGCAGGAAGACCCACCACATTTGAATTCTTCCGGATCTTCGTGTCGCAGATTCAAACAGTAACAAGAAAAACAGACCTGCAAGAGGTCTGTTTTTCTGTGTGGCTCAAATAGGACTCGAACCTATGACACTCCGGGTATGAACCGAATGCTCTAGCCAACTGAGCTATTGAGCCAGGTAGTTGCGGGGGAGGGATTTGAACCCCCGACCTCCGGGTTATGAGCCCGACGAGCTGCCAGCTGCTCCACCCCGCGATATCCGCTGCCTTCTCAAGCGGCAAGGGATATAATACAGGACGCGTCCGGAAAAGTCAAGAAAAAAATTCCGGCGGAGTTTCCTCCGCCGGAAAAGTTTGCTCTGCGGCTTATTCAGCCTTGGTGATCTTGGTAATATGGGTGTTCGCGCCTTCGTACCAGTAAAGGAAACCTTCAACGTCGACCACATCGCCGACCTGCAGGGCTTCCACAGCCTTGTAAACTTCCGTATCGTTGTTGCAGAGATAGAACTCCACACAGAAGTTGACCGTCTGGTCGTCCTTGGTGAAGCGGACATACAGGTCGTCCGTCTTGTTTTCCGCGTTCTTGTAACTGAAGGCAGCGCCGTCGTCCTGGGCCGCAACCGTCAGTCCCTTGAACTGTACCAGTTCATTCTGGTGGTTGATCAGGTCATCCGTGCCCAGCGCAGCGGTAACGTCTGCCGGTTCAGCGATGAAAGCATCGCCTTCAAGAATTTCGAAAGTGGCATCGGTGATTTCGACTTCACCAGCCCATTCGGATTTGAAGCCCTTCACGCGGATCTTCGCGCCGGGAACCAGCTTCGCGGCGTCTTCCTCGGAGCAGGCCATATTGTAGATGAAGTAGGCGCCGTCTTCGCTCTGGGCGTAAACGGTGATCTTGTTGTCCCACCAGCCCTGGCACGCCTGGACAAAGGTCTCGACGCATACCGGACTGTCCAGCTCAGCAGCGACATAATCCGCATGGCTCATGACAGCGGGTTCTTCTGCAGCGGGTTCCGCGGCAGGTTCGGCAGCGGGTTCCTCAGCGGCGGGTTCTTCAGCGGCAGGTTCTGCAGCAGGCTCTTCAGCCTTTTCTTCAGCAGCGGGTTCCGCGGCAGCTTCCTTCGCCGCTTCGGCAGCCTTCTCCAGCTCTTCCACCTTAGCCGTCAGTTCAGTCTTGGCGGCTTCGGCTTCTTCCAGCTTCTTGGTCAGCTCAGCGACCTTGCCCTCCAGCTCGGTCTTAGCGGCCTCAGCAGCTTCCTGGGCGGTCTTCACGGCAGCGTCAGCGTCCTTCGCGGCGGCTGCGGTAACTTCTTCAACCGTCTTCTCCAGCGTGGCAATCTTGCCTTCCAGCTCGGTCTTGACGGCGGCAACCGCTTCATCCTTTTCCTTCGCAGCGGCTTCTGCAGCAGTCTTCGCGGCGTCTTCAGCAGCAGTCAGCTTTCCGGTCAGGTCTGCGACCTGGCTTTCCAGTTCGGTCTTGGCGGCGTCCGCGGCTTCCTGCGCAGTCTTCAGTGCTTCATCCGCAGCAGTCTTCGCAGCAGCCAGTGCTTCGTCCTTCTCTTTGAGAGCGGTTTCAGCAGCGGTTTTCGCTGCTTCTTCTGCGGCAGTCAGCTTTCCGGTCAGATCGGTAACCTGGCCTTCCAGCTCGGCTTTGGCAGCTTCAGCAGCTTCCTGCGCAGCTTTCAGGGCTTCGTCCTTTTCCTTGGTCAGGGTGTCCGTAGCGGTTTTGACAGCCTCGTCAATCTTGGCCTGGGTATTGTCGCTGCATCCGCTCAGCACGCACAGCGCGAGCACAAGAATCGCGGCAACTGCCAGAAACCGTTTCCATGACTTCTTCATATCCATATTCTCCTCTCCGTTTTCGCTGTTCCCCAGCGCTTTGTCCATATCATACATCAATCACACCGTTTTTTCAATTCTTTCGCTTTGTTTTTTTCGTCCGGTACAGGGAAAAACCGCCGATCAGAAGCCAGATGCAGGGCAGGGTAATCAGCAGGGCCCGGGAGGCGTCCGGCAATGCGTCCCATCCGGTTTTCTCCGGCTCCTGCGTTTCATTTTCTTCCGTTTTTCCCTCTTCACTGACTACCTTGATCTGGTCCAGCCGGTACAGGCTGCTGACGTCCCCGAACTGCTTCTCGATATAGGCGTCGTTCATTTCTTCCTTCCGGCGCGCCCCTTTGCAGACATTCTCAATCAGCTGCCCCGCGGCAGACCGCAGGCTGGCGCTTCCGTTGAACACCGGTGTTACAAAGGTGTCCCCGGTATGCTGCTGAAGCAGCTCGCTGGCCTCAATCTTGATGTCGTAGTATTCCTGGTTGTTTTCCCCCTTGCGGCTCAGGTAGTCCAGATATTCCGGGCTCTGCTGGGCTTTCAGTGTCACCGGCAGATAACCTTCCGTCTCGGCATATCCGAGCTGCACTTCGTTGCTCAGCAGATACTGGGCAAACAGCCAGCTGGCCAGGACTTCCTGCGAATCCGGTTTGTTGAATACGCAGATGCTCGGCCCCTGGCTGATCATCTGCGGATGTTCCGGGTCATACTGCGGAATCGGGCGGACCAGGGTTGTGAACGGCACAACCTGTTCCTTGTGGATGTCCAGCATCGGCGCGTTGCTGCCCATCCAGGTGGCCCCGGCAGTCGAATCCAGTGCGAAAATGCACTGGCCGGCGTTCAGGAAATTTCCCGGATAGCTGCTGATAGCAAAAGTGGAGAATGCCCGCGTCCTGGCATGGCCGTAAATTTCCTTCAGCAGCCCGGCGGTTGTGTCGTTGAAAATCAGCACTTCACCGTTTTCCATTGAATACGGAGCGCCCAGCTGCCTGAGCATGGTAATCATCATATTGTCCGTGCTCTTGTAGATAAACGGAATCATGACCTTCTGCCCGTTGACCCTGAACAGTCCGTCCTCATCCTTCTCCATCGCCTTTTCACTGACCTCCCAGACAAAATCCCACGTCGGGACGTCAGGCACTTCATACCCCAGTTTTTCCACCAGTTCCTTGTTGATATACAGCGCTTCCGTGGAACGCATATAGGGCAGCGCGTAATATTTCCCGTCCAGGATGCATTCGTTCAGGAATTCCGGAACGATCTCCTCCTGCTTCGGGGAATCGAAACGCACTTCGCTCCCGCCCAGGCCGAACCTGGGATCCGCCATCCAGTCGTCCAGCGGCAGCATGACATTTTCACCGGTCAGGTATGTCGCGATATGGTCCGGATAAGTGATACAGATATTGGGCGTCGTGTCCGTGGCAATATTGGTGATCACGTCATTGAAAATCCGCCCGTAATCGGCATACAGCCGGATATTGACCGTAACGTTGGGGTACATTTCCTGAAACGCTTTGATCGCGTCGGTATACACGGCCGTCTGAACCTTGTTTGTATCGTTCTTAGCCCAGAACGTCAGTTCGATTTTTTTTGTTTCATCCAGATACAGGGGGATTTCGCTGATATATCCCTCCTTCGCGGCGTCCCGGTCCATCGTCCCGTGGCATCCGCTGAGAAGCACCGCTGCTGCTGCCAGCAAAAGAATCAGCACGGTTGTTTTCCTTTTCCTCATCCCTTTGTGCCTCCTCTCGAGACACCCGCCATGATTTTGTCCCGGAACACCAGGAACAGAACGATCAGCGGCACGCTGACCACCACCACCGCCGCCATCATCGCCGGAATATCCTCCCGGCCGTAGCCGCTCTCCCGGATGCTCTGAATTCCCTGGGAAACAAGGAAATAGCTCTGCTTATCGGTAATCTGCCGCGGCCAGATATAGCTGTTCCAGCATTCAATCACTTTCAGAATCACAATCGTGATGATCGTTGGCTGGCAGATCGGCACCATGACTTTCAGCATATACTTCAGATCACTGGTTCCGTCCACCCGGGCCGCGTTATACAGTTCATCCGGAATGGCTTCAAAGTTTTCCTTCAGCAGATAAATGTAGAAAACACTGGTCACTGAAGGCAGGATCAGTCCGGTGAAGGTGTTTCGCAGATTCCAGTGAACAATGGTGGCATAGTTTGTGATGATCACCAGTTCCGTCGGAATCATCATCAGGCTCAGGAACAGGGCAAACAC
>JAEEGL014245115.1_pt1 | contig 16104 bp, 13 predicted proteins | sample 9134231 | NCBI WGS metagenome assembly JAEEGL01 (sample SAMN16246548, study PRJNA631951) | gut metagenome | biome: gut microbiome; feature: rumen; material: fiber-attached | host: Bos | place: Iran: Karaj | collected 2018-10
TCATTATCTGACGGATGATGAAACGCTGAAAGCCGGCGATAGAGTGCTCGTTCCCTTCGGCAACAAGGAAATTGAAGGGGAAATTGTATCTGTCGGTCAGTATATGAAAGTCGGTGCGCCTTTCCCGTTGGAAAGAACAAAAAAAATAATCAGAAAGATTTAAGACTGAACAAATCTGAATCTGGTATGCGGAGGTGAGAATATGGGCGATTTTCTTGATGATTTAAACAATAGTCTGTTCGACTATGACGGTAACGGAAAAGTCGATTTCTGGGACGATTCCCTTCGCGAATCCCAGAAAAAGCTGATAAACGGTCACAGTAAAAGTACCGGTTCTTCATATAGTTCTTCCGCTTCAAATCACCGCAGTATATTTGATGAAACTGTACCTTCCAAGAAACAGCAAAAGGAAGAAATGCTCGAAAAAATCCGCTCCCGCAAAGCTGAAATAAACGCTCATGTTATCGATGGCTCAACCGATACGATTGAAGAAAACGAAACGGAAGAAGAGTATTATTCCGAGCCGAAAACGCAAGTCCCGGCAACTGCATATCATTCAAACAACTCTTATACAAAAAAGCCTAAATCCTATCTAAAAGCCTTAATTATTATTCTGCTGATTATAGGAATTGTTTCTATTCCGATTATTATATCTGCAATCAAAAACAGGAGTATTGATGCGAAATACAATCAGGCAGTTGAATTAGTTTTTAACGGTCAATTCTTTGATGCGGATACCATTTTTACCCGTCTTTATTTCGACGACTGCGATAAGAAGAATTATAAGGATACATGGGCGTTTATAATGTACTGTGACGCTCATCAGGCTTATGACAGAAATGATGAGGATTATGATTATTCATTATTTATCAGGAGAGATTTCAGGTATTTAACCGATGAACAAAAAGCTGTTGTTGATGAGTTTCGGGATGCAATTGAGGTTTTGGAAAAAGAAAGGGAAGAGTACCTGAAGCAACCTCATCCGTCTGAGTATCCGTTTGTCGGAATGCTTGAATCGGATTTATCATACTGCTCGGCTTTGAAAAACTATACCGTGAGAAAAACGGAAACTACGATTTTTGACGGGGGCAAAATAGAATCAAACCGAAGAAATGCCAACGTTTACGACTATTATGCAAACGGCAGACGATATTATGAAATCACCTGCGTTTACGGTAAGGTGTATAAAATAAATGACCTTGTTGTTCGCTCGGGATACGCAGAGGGATTAACTTCCGGCAACACGACAAGAAGACATTACATTGAAGACGATCCTTATGACGTTGACGAGTATGCCGATGCCGAGGAATTCTACTACTGGCATCCCGACGACTTTGCCGACTATGAAGATGCAGAAGACTACTATAACGATAATTATTAAATAAACACGAGACAATAAAAAGACCGCTTTTCAGCGGCCTTTTTTCTTATCTGTTGTTATATATTTGCCTTTTGCCTTTCAAGTTTTTGAATCTCATCAACAAGCCGGTTATACTCGGTAAACGCTTCGACGACCTCGTCGTTGTTCTCAAATGTCGGGCGTTTGATGTATTTCTTATCAATGATAAAGCTTTTTGTACAGTCCTTGAACTGAACGGAAATCTGTGAACCCTTTTGCTCAATAATTGCGCCTTCACCGTAATCGTCGGAAACGACCTTAACATTTACAAGCGATATACTGCTGTACGGCTCAAGCTGCAACTGTAACGCGCTTATCTGCTCATCAATTTCGGCTATCTTTGCCTGCCTTTCGAGTTCAAGCTTCTTCTGTGCTTCGGCAAGCTTGAACGCCTTAATCGTTTCGCTCTTCTTTTCGTGTTCAAGTCCGCTGTACAGACCGTAACTGTTGCAGCAGTATATGATGTCGAATGCCAGCAGGTGCAGGCTCTCGTCTTTAAGTCCGTTCGCCGCAAGGAATTTAGCGTTCTTTTCAAGCAGGGACGGATGCTCTCTGAGCGCATCAACGAGAGTGTCGCACAAATCATAGTAGTACTTCAGCCTGAAATTGGAACCGGAGCCGATATCAAAACCGAATTCAACGTACTGAGCAAACTTCTCGGTCGGCTCATACTTGTAAATGTAGTTTTCATCCGGATACAAGGCGTTAAGATAGCTCGAGGCAGCGTGGCGGTCATCTTGTTTGAATTTCCACGAATTCGGAAAAACCTCCTGACGGAGTTTCTCCATACCGTCCATGAATTCCTCCATGTGATTCTGACGGATATCCAAATCACCGCCGTCATCGGCAAAGAGAACGTCCTCAAAAAGGCGACTGACCTCGGCTTCCTTTTTTTCTGCAATCTTAACAACGCCGTTTGAAGGCGAAACCATCTTGTTGTCAGTCAGAATAAGAAACTCACTTTTTGCGGCATTGAACTTCTCGGCAAAGCTTACGTCTTTGTACTCGTTCGAATTCCAGACTTGCTGAAATCTTTTTACGGCACGCCATTTGAACAGCTCATCGTTTTCAACGTAGAAATACTCAAGCCGTTCCTCGTATCTGCTTATCAGTTCGTGTAAGTTATGTGTGTTCATCTTCAAGCCTCCGTTCTGCCGATATTATACTACATTTTATTCAAAAGATAAAGTTGCAAAAAAGCTCTCGCAACCTTAAGAAAATAAATTGCAAAGCAGTTAACTGTATGCTATTATAACCTTGTAAACTTATAACTCCAAAGGAGGTAAGGTCAATGATTACATACAACGAGAAAAACCGCACTATCAAGCTCGACACACCGAACACTTCTTATGTGCTCGGTATTGAGAAAGGCGGATTTCTGCTTAATCTTTACTACGGCCGCCGTCTGCCCGACGACAATCTCTGGGCGTTGACAAGACGGCTTGCGAGCGCATCCTTCAGCCCGTGCGATCCTGAGTACACGGATTTTTCAACGGACGTTGCGCCTATGGAATATCCGACAAACGGCAGGGGAGATTTCAGGGTTTCCGCTCTGAGCGTCCGTAACTCCGACGGTAACAGCGTAACGGATATGCGTTACGTTTCACACCGCATTTTCCCGGGTAAACCCGATATGCCCGGACTTCCGCATCTGTATGTAACCGACGACTCACAGTGCGAAACGCTTGAGGTGACAATGTGCGACGCTTATACAAATGTTGAGGCGGTGCTTGTATATACTGTTTTTGCCGATTGCGATGCTATTTCAAAGCACGTCCGTCTTACGAATAAGGGCGAAAAAACCGTAAAGCTTGAATGTGCCCTGAGCAGTAGCGTTGACCTGCCGTCAATGAATTATGATCTGATTACTCTCTGGGGCAGACACGCAAAGGAAAGACAGCTTGAGCGCAGACCTCTCGCTCACGGCCTGCAGGGGATTCGCAGTAAGCGCGGCTCATCATCGCACAGTCACAATCCCTTTGCGGCGCTTATTGAAAACGGCGCAACGGAAACCAACGGTAACGTTTACGGTTTTAACCTTATCTACAGCGGAAACTATGTTATAACCGCAGAGGTTGACCACGATGCCACAACCCGAATTGTAACGGGAATCAACCCCGAAGATTTCGGCTGGCAGCTGAATCCCGGCGAGAGCTTTATCACTCCCGAGGCGGTTCATGTTTTTTCGTGCGAAGGTCTGGGCGGTATGAGCCGTACCTTCCACCGCTTATATGATACGCATCTTATCCGCGGCAGATGGCAGAAGGAAAAGCGTCCTCTGCTTATCAACAGCTGGGAGGCGGCATACTTTGATTTCGATACGGACAAGCTGATTTCATTTGCCGAGCGTGCAAAGGAACTCGGTATTGAAATGCTCGTTATGGATGACGGCTGGTTCGGCAAGAGAAACGACGACACCAACAGTCTCGGCGACTGGTTTGTAAACGAGAAAAAGCTCGACCTCGGACGGCTCGTTGACAGCGTTCACGCTATGGGACTGAAATTCGGCATCTGGTATGAGCCGGAAATGATTTCTCCCGACAGCGAGCTTTACCGTGCGCATCCCGACTGGTGCGTTCACGTGGCGGGCAGGGAGCCGTCAATCGCAAGACAGCAGTACGTACTTGACGTTTCACGCAAAGACGTCCGTGAAAACATATTCTCGCAGATACAGAGCGTTCTCGGCAAATATCCGATAGACTACGTTAAATGGGATTTCAACCGCAATTTAAGCGAGGCGGGCTCGGCGCTTCTTCCGACTGAGCAGAGCGGCGAATTCTTCCACCGCTTTGTGCTCGGCACTTACGAGCTTCAGGGCAGACTTGTCAGCGAATATCCCGACCTGCTTCTTGAGAACTGCTCGGGCGGCGGCGGACGCTTCGACCCCGGTATGCTTTACTATTCACCGCAGATATGGACAAGCGACAACACCGATCCTATTGAAAGACTCAATATTCAATTCGGCACCTCGCTTTGCTATCCCGCATCATCAATGGGTGCGCACGTCTCCGCCTGCGAGCGTACAGGCTATCGCACAAAGGGCGACGTTGCGCTCTGGGGAACATTCGGATACGAGCTTGATCCGAATAAGCTCAGCGACGAAGACCGCAGCATAGTTAAGGAACAGGTCAAAGAATACCACAAATACTACGACCTTATTCACAGCGGAAATCTTTACCGTCTTGTCTGTCCGTGGGACAACGCATTTTACTGCGCATGGTCCTTCATTTCTCAGGACAAACGGGAAGCGCTTGTAACTGTTGTTCGTATGCGCAAGGAGGAAAATACCCTTCTGCATCTGAAGCTTCAGGGACTTGATCCCGATAAGATTTATACCGTTGAGCAGACGGGCGAGCGCTTTTCGGGTGCGCTGCTGATGTACGCAGGACTTGAATTGACGGGCTGGCCGCATGAAGACGGCGAAAGCTGCAAGCTGCATCTTATTGCAGACTGAAATGAATAAAAAGCTAAAGGGACTGCTTTCGCAGTCCCTTTAATCGTTTTGCTCATCATCCTCGTTCTTCCTGATATTCATGTTGATTGTTTAGATTTGTTCTTGTCAACACATAGAAAAGTCTGGATAAGAGAATCGCATCACTCAATGCGTTGTGTTCAACTAAATCATTTGCCTTTATCGAGAACATTTTCTGTAATCTTTTTAAACCCATATTACAGTGTAGGTTAACTTTTTTCATCAAATACGGCTCAATGTCTATCATTCGCTTTTTTAGTGATTTGATATTTGAATACGGTAATTCTTTTTCTCTGTGGAGTTTGAAATCATATTTAACAGAGATGTGATCCCCTTGTCCCCAAATCAGTATATTATCAAGATTATATTTGCTTATGAAATTTAAGCATTCAGCACAGACGGCATCAAAATCCTCTGAGCTATCAACTTCTTCCTGTGTAAGTCCCGTCAATTCCATGCATCTTTCGGAAAGGACTTCGTTTTTTAATGGCTTAACTGTTTTATAGAACGTATCCATTACTTGCAGTTTACTATCACAAATAACAACACCTATTGAAATAATAGGAAGTCCGTCGTCAGTCCTTTTTCCAAACATGAATATTCAAAATCACCGAAGCAGTATTTTGGCTTCTGCATTTTCTTCTCCTTTCAAATAGTTTGAAAAGGTTTTTATAAAATTAACAGCTTAAAGCAATACTTTGAAATGCCGATAAAATACACGGCAAGACCTATATCAATGCAAATATGAAAGACCGCGTGGAAGTATCTCTTTGTCTTTCCTACACGCAGGAAGGCGGCTCCGAGCAAAAGGGAAGAGCTGCCTATAAGGAAGCATAGAAATGCTCCGATGGGAAGTAAGGTATATGCCTTAGCTCCGACTATGGCGCAGACAAGAGCCGTGCCTATGTAAAGGCACATCCGTATTGCCTTCGTCTTTTCGAACAGGAACAATGTGAGTAGCAAGCCCGTTGTCACTCCGAGCCACGCAACCAAAAGCATAAGAATTGCATGAGTTTTTCCGACTCTGTCATATACGACCGGTACACAGCCCGTAACCGTGCCCGAAACCGAAAAGAAAACCGTGCAATGGTCAATCACCCTGAGCCGCTTCTTTCTGTCGGGATTTGTTGCGGCGTGATAGATAACCGAGGTTACGAACATTACCGTTGTGCCGAAAAGATAGAGCGAAGCGCAGACAATGCGAATCGCGTCGCGGCTCACAATTGCAGGGACAAGACAGAAAGCAAGAATACAGGCGCTTATAACAAGCCCCGCAGCATGAGTAATCATATTAAGGATTTCTTCTTTTTCGGTGTACTCCGGTAACGAAACGGATTTCCATGGTTTCATAATTTAATTATTCCTATCAGAAAGAGCAGGACTTCGATTTGTTTTATTGTAGCACTAAAGAAAAGTTCTCGTCAAGAATATGACTTTTGATCATAGTGGTAAAAAAGAAAAAGAATATTGAGATTTAGAGTAAAACATAAGAAAAGGGACTGCATCGCAGTCCCTTCTTGTCATGTGAAGAATTTTTTGTACATTGCTTCAAGAAAATCTATTGTTATCGGGAATCCGGAATAAGAGCCGATAACCGAATCAATGCCGCAATACGGACAGACGGCAGTTCCCAGCCTGTCGCATTCGCACGGAAGGATTATCCATTCCTCAATATCTGCAGGGTCGAATATTGTCAGACAATGAAAGCATCCGCACAGCGTATCCTTTTTCAGTTCGGGCATATTATTGTAGCTGAATTTATGCGCCTTTTCCAAATCGTATTTCATAGGATTCCCCTCCTCCAATTCTATATGTGAAAGGATTATATATGTTTGCTTTATTTTTGTAAAGGACAGAACAGTCAGTAAAGTCCTGATAATGGGATTTAAGTGGTAAGTTTGAAATTAGGCATATTGTAAAAGAAATTAGCGTGTGCTATAATATTAATATAATTCAATGATAAAGGAAGTTTGCAAAATGAAAAAGCTTATTATTGTTTGTGAAGAAAAGCTGAGGAATTATGGCGACTTTTTAGCGCAATTGATTAGCCGTAATGATGACAGTGACGATAGAGTTATCGGAGTTAAAGACGGCTTAGTAGCGGCACAGGTGTGGTCAGAAAAAGAGTACTCTGCAAATGCTGCACAAATATCATCCGAACAATATTTACTGTTTATCGGAAACAGCAAACTGATAAAAGAGAAAAGAAAACATATGAACGGTGTGTTTTCACAATATGGGATGAATTACGGCTGGCTTGGTAAACAGGCAGTAATGTTCGTGGACCAAAAAGTAAGTATTGATGATTATGATGTATTTTTTGATTTTGTTAACAATGAATTACAAAAGGGAAATCAAAAAACAATCGATAGATTAATTGAAGAAAAAGCTTCAGATGAAAGCCAAGAAATCCGTGAAGATTTAAGTGATATTGAGGGAACTCCTTCTGTCTCTAATGAAGAAAATGCCGACAATCCTTTTATCGTTGAAGGTATTAGTACAGTTTTGGCCTCAGCAAATAACACGGCAAATGCTTTGTTAAAAACACAAGGTGCATTTAAAAAGGTTGGAGCATTTGGAGTAGACATTTTTAATAAGACAGCTAAGGGATTAGAACAATTATCTAAGAATAAGGATATTGAAAATCAGCAATACACTTGTCTTGTAATGCTATTCTATTTAAACGGATTAAGCTCCTTTCTTGAATTGAATGAGGGTTAATAATGGCTATAAATTTTAGAGAGGGATATGAATTCTTTTTGAGAAACGCCGGGGCATTAACCGGCTCTGAAATTGCGACTTCTTTTGGAGAAAGCACATCTAATTATGTCGAAGAACTTACGACCTTAGAAAACAATATAAACGCTTTTGAAGGCTTTAAAACATCTTCTGCTCAACTAAAGGGCGATGTAGCAGAGTTTTGGCACGCAGGAACATTTAATACGAATGCGGCTCTAAACAATTCAGCCAATAGAGCCATTGTTAACAGAAGTAACGAATTTGGTTCTGTTGATGTTTCTTTAACTTCCGGTGAAAACTTTAGTTTGAAGTATGACGGAACAGCTGTAGATAGCGCAAAACAGCAGGCAGTTAGTGTGTTTCAAAGATTTAACGAATATAAGAGCAAAGGCGGACAAGATACATTGGATGTTTTCTTGAAAAAGAGAAACTACTCCGATGAATCTGTTTTAAATGATCCTATATATTTAGGACAATTCAGGGTAATTCCAAAGGATCAAATGGAAGAAGCCGCTAATTGGCTTTCAAAAAAAATTGCTACTGAAAGCGTTAACAGACCGGATCAAGTGAAGCGTTACCAAGATACTTTGGATATGTTAAGAAACAAATTGTCAGATAATAACGGAAACGAATCTATTCCTTTATCAAAAGAGGAAGCACAAAAACTTGCTACACTGGCAAAAGAAGGAAAATTCAAAGCCGAAGATTTTGGTCTGACTTCTCAGGAAGAAATGATTATCAAGGAAGCACTGAAAGATGGTTTAACCGCTGCAGTGATTTCTATGGTATTAAAAACGGCTCCAGAAATATATAAAGCAATAGACTATTTAATAAAAAATGGAGAGGTTGAAACCGAGCAACTAAAAAAAATTGGCTTTGCTGCTGTTTCAGGAGCTGGTGAAGGTTTTATAAGAGGTACAATTGCAGCAGCTATATCATATTGTTGCCATTCCGGTTTGCTTGGAGAAACAATGAAGAAAGCTTCTCCGGGTATTATTGGAGTAGTCGTTGCACTGACAATGAATACTATTAAGAATTCTGTTTTGGTTGCGATAGGAAAGAAAACCAGAAACGAGTTAACTTATGAATTGATTCGTGATATGTTTGTTTCTGCCGGTGCTTTTGTTGGCGGTTTATTGGGAAAAGCCGCAGGTGTTGCCGGAGGCGCTGCTGTGGGCACGGCCATTACAGGACCTGCCGGTCCTATTATTGCTAAGGCGTTAGCGGTAGTGGGTTCATTGTTGGGAAGTTTTGTTGGCTCTGTCGTTGGAACTTTCACTTTCAACACGGTTTATAAAACCACTATATCATTTTGTATTGATACCGGTGTCACTTTGTTTGGATTAGTTGATCAGGATTACAAGTTGCCTGATGACATTATTGAGCAGATTGGTGTTGAGACATTTGACTATGAAAGGTTCGATTATGATTCGTTTGAACCGACGTCATTTGTTTTTGACACATTTGAGGTTGACTCTTTTGTACCTGATAGTATTGGAATAAGTGTTTTGAGAAGGGGAGTAATAGGCGTTTCAAAAATTGGGTATGTGTGAAGGCGTTTGATCAATGATATTAATTAAAATATAGTGGAGGAGAAAATGAATTTCGTTGACTATAGAGAAGCTTTAGGAATAGGATTTGATGAAGCTAAAAAATTTGATTATTTTAAAACTATAATGATGAACATTTTGGATTATCCTACATCAAATGTTCCACCGCTCTTCTCTCTTAAAGAGTATTATGTTTTCTGCTTAAGTATAGGTATTGATTGTGAAAGTGATGGGATAACGTATGACTATTTTGGTAAAGTAATTCAATTATTGAATGGGTGTAATGATTTGAAAGAATTCCTTTCATATTATGTGTTCTTTGTTGCTGCCTTAATTGATATAGAGGAAAAGAGAATAAGTAAAAAGAGTTGTATAGATGTTTTGACGGATACACTTAATCAATCAAGAATCCCGTTTGATATAATTAAAGATAATGGAGATTATTTTATCTTTTCAAAAGGTGCCACTGAGTTGGATAGCGGACTAATTTCTGCACCATTAGAATGGATGAAAGAGTATCCAATTTCGCGCGAAACATTTATCCGTGCTTTAAGGCAATATTCAAATGGTGAATATGTTAGAGATGTTGCTGATAATTTTAGAAAAGCACTTGAAGATTTTTTACAGGAGTTTTTAAATAATAGCAAAAATCTTGAAGAGAACAGATCGGAGATCTGCAGAAGACTTAAGGATAGTGGAGCCGACAGTAGTATAACAAATATGTTAGAGCCGTTATTATCGTATTATAAAAAGCTGAACGATGAAAAGGTTAAGCACAACAACCGATTAGATCCAAAACTTTTAGAGTTTATTATGTATCAAACCGGTGTTTTTATAAGAATGATAATTACTCTTGAAAAAGAAGCATAGGAGTAACAATGAATAAAAAAGAAGAAATAATTAATAGCGTTGAACTATTCTTTCCGTATTACATAAATCAAAGTAGGCTGCTTGACATATATGCTATTATAAATGGCGGTTTGTCAGAATATGAAGAAGTTTCTGTAATGCACTCAAAGTCTAATAATAACACTGTAAAAGGAGAGGCTTCTGCATCTGCCGGTTTTAAGATTTTTAAGATTGCAGGTGATGTTGACGCTAGTTCTGAAAAAGGAAATTCAACCAACGAGGAATCTTCTATCAAAAAGGTTCAAACAGTGACGTCAATACTAAGCATAGTAATTGAATCGTTAAAGAATAAAAATAGATTAAAGAATGTTACAGAATCAAATCCAGGGAGCTTTGTTCTAATTCCTGTAAACTTAAGAATTAATTCTGTTAAGAAGATGTTTGAAGAATTAAACGAAATTTTGGATTTGATTGAATTTGCGCGAAAAAGCGGTGCGCAAATTGATTTTACTTATAATAAAAATCGGTTTAAGAGCATAACAAATTCAATTAAAAGCATATTTAATGGTCAAGAACTGTTCTTTGAAAACGACGATTATACTATTTTTGGGAATATATATGATGAGTACCTATATCAAGCAACATATGATGATATTATAGATTCAAAATTGATGTGTTTGGCTCAGGTGAAAAGAGTTTTTCCGGAAGGAACTGAATTAATGAGGAATACCGTCTTTAATAAAGTGAAAGATAAATCAATTAAATCTCAGTTTGCTGATATTATGAATTCGTTTAATAACGAGGCGTTTGATTTTGAATCAACTGCGGTTCTTTCAGTTGAAGACAAGCCGGTTTATCAGATAGAGATTATTGCATTATACCAAACTGAAAATATGTAAACTTAATTGATTTTTGATGGTTTTATTTTCGGCTATTATTTTTTCGCATAATTAATCTGATTACCAATTGCACCATCCCATAACGAATATTGATTACAAACTAAAAAGCGTTTCGGTATTCCAAAACATCTAAAAAACTTCGCAAAGGAAAAACGGGAAGAAGCGTAGATATTGTGAGAGATTATTAAAAGCGCAGGGGAAACCCTGCGCCATTTAATTGACACATTGTGCGAAAAAGTTGTAGAATAGGTCCATAAATGAATAATCGTTGGTTATCCATAGACTTTTGATTGTTTTAATAGTTTATATATTTGAGGAGGTAGTATTTATGAGATTGGAAAAAATAACTATTAATCATTATCGTTCTATTGAACAGATAGAAATACTCTTTCCTAGTAATCGACCAGTAGTGCTTTTTGGCCCAAACAATGCCGGAAAATCAAATATCCTTTCTGCAATTAATAGAATACTTGGTGAGCGTTATCCGACCTATATTGAAATGATAGATAGTGATTATTATCAAAGAGATAAAGAAAAATATCCAACAACAGATATTTGTGCGAAGTTTGATGAGCCTTTGTATTATGATAGGTTTAATAATGCAATAAAAACTATCGCAGTTAGATATGAAAACAAGGGAGGATATACGGAAAATCTTTTTCATAATGGAAATGGGAGTAAGATTTTTCCGACGAGTGAACAAAGAGCAAATTGCCAATCTTTTTTGATTGATGCTGAACGTAATATACAAAGTGCTTTTAATTATGGAAGCCAATACTCTTTGTTAAGTAAGTTTTCTAAACATATTCATACAGCGTTAAGTGCAAATCATAAAGAAGAATTAACCGAAGCATTTGAACAGATTAAAGCTTCTTTTGAAAAAACAACTGAGTTTTCGAGCTTTTTTGAGCATTTTTCATCATCGTTAAAAGGATCGGTAAAAGGATTTGTTCATTCATTGGAGGTCGATTTTTCCGCATATGATCCAAACAACTATGCGAAGTCCTTAAGAATATATGCAAAAGAAGGGAATATTGTTAGAGGATTTGAGGAATTTGGAACAGGTGAACAACAAGTTTTACTTATGGCTTTTGCTAAAGCGTTTATGGAGGTGTTTTCTTCTGAACATTTTGTTTTAATAATTGAAGAACCAGAAGCACATCTTCACCCATTGGCTCAAAAATGGTTAAAAGAATACATAATAGATATGTGTGCAACTGGGATTCAAGTTGTTATTTCTACTCATTCTGCTGATTTTATTGATCCAGAATATTTAGATGGTCTTGTAAGAGTGTATAAGGATAATGGAACAACAAAAGCAAAACAATTGAGCCAAGACGATTTGGTTGCTTTTTGCACTGAAACTGGAGTCCCAAGTGAGAAAATATCACCTAATGGGATAGTTGATTATTACTCTACCAAGCTTGTTCCAGATCAATTAAAAGGGATGTTTGCAGAGACTATTATTCTTGTTGAGGGAGCAACGGAGTATTATGCTTTGCCAATATATTTAAAAAGAATTGGATTCTCATTATCTGAACATGGCGTTGAAATCGTCAATTGTATGGGTAAGAATAATATACCTTTATTTTGGAGGTTGTTTCAAGCGTACGGATACAGGTGCTATGCTGTGTTTGATGGAGATTCTAACCAGGAATTGAATTCAAAAACATTTGTTGGATTGATAAATGACCGAAATTGGTTCAGTGGAGATACTGAATGTGAGATTACTGATTCATTTGCCTATTTTGGTAAGGATTTTGAAACCTATTTTAAAACAGTTGTTAAAGACTATAATGAGATAGAGCAAAGAGCTTTTGAGGATTATCAAATAATTTCTAAGCCTGGAAAAGCAAGAATGGTTGCACAAAATTGTGCAATTATTCCTGATTTTATAAAAGAGCTTAGTGAAAAACTTATATAAGAATCAATTGTGTTTGTCATCATTGTACTGTCTTTTTGATTTAAGGTTTGAAGAAATAACTAGTGCAATTCGTTGCGTCGCCCCGTAGCGAATACTGATTACAAACTAATTAAAAGGCGGTTCAGAATTGCTGAAACGCCTTTTGGCTTGTTTGGCAGGGGAGATTTGGCGTTTTTTCTGATTTTAATCAAATATGCCCGAATCTCTGAAAAGTCTCTCCAGAGTTTTACTCGTTTTGGCTCTCTCTGGATCTCACCAAAGTCTCACAAATCTGCAAGCTTAATTCAGGGTGGCTTTCGGACAGATAAAACACTCTGAATAACGGGTGAAACAGGGCAAAAACACGCAAAAAAGCGACACGATATGCGAACCTGCGGCGGTATAAGAACCTGAACGCAAGCGTTCAGAACCTTGTTACTCGTCTTTGCCTCGTTATAACAACCTGTCAAGTCACGGTAGTATTTGCTTCGCAAATCTCCACCTTAAAGACTTGACAGGCTGTTTATGCGGGGTTAAATACATTTTAACCCCGTAAAAAGGATTTATATTTTATATGTTGAGGTTCGATAGGATAGCATAGTAGCTGCCAAACAGAAAAGGCACCCGAAAGGGTGCCTTCTGTTTGGCAGCGGTATAAGGATTCGAACCTCAACATACGGAGTCAGAGCGTGGTACAATATCGGCGTTTCGCTTAGTGCCGCAAGAGGGTGCTTCTCGGAAGTCTCTATTATGTCTCTCCATAACGGAATTATCATTTTGATGGCATTTTGGCACTTTTAGAAAAAGCAATCATTTTTGAACCTCAGGCACGGTTTTCAAAGTCTCTATTTTGTCTCAAAAAAACACAAAAAGTTCCCTTTTTCACGTCTCTCTGACGTAATTAGGGAACTTTTCTCGTTTCGTATACTAACTTAGCTTTGACAAATTGTCAAGCGTTTATTTAATCGGCGGCAATGTAACACTGCCCGGCTTTAATTCATTGTTTTCATAAAGCCACTGCATATTAGGCTTTGTGCAGTTCGGACCGTAGTCGTTAGGATAACAGTAGTAACTGATAAGCACGAGATAGGCTGAGCATTTTTTTGCATCTTTTTTGTTGTGTGCAAATACCTGTTCGCATTGCCCCCAACTGTTAACAGTGCAGTTGCAAGCCCATATCGGTTGATTGTTGATATCTTTTCCTAAATACTCCGGTCCTGTGGAGTCGTATATCGGCATGGAGCATTCGCCCTTTTCAGCCAATTCCTTTAGAATGCTAATTGCATTGTCCAGATTCAAATTCTTTGGCTTATAATACAAACTGTTGTCCTGCTTGAGCAATTCTTCAAGGTTGAGCATTCTATAGACAACTTTTTCCAGAATAGCATCATCCCAACTGCATTGAACTGCAACAGCGCCGAGTATAGCTTCAAACAAATCGCCTTTGATTTTCTCTTTTAAATCCACTTCGTTAATAAAATCGGATTTTCCGACTATCAGGTATTCCATCAAACCCGTTTCATCGATAATATCGGCAAGTGTTTTGTTGCTGACGATTCCGTTCTTTAGTCTTGTGAAATCGCTTTCATTGCCAATGAAACTGTACTCTGTATTGCCATCAAAGCCGTGAGTCATTGATGTCTTGACATAACCGAACCTTTTGTTAATTGCTTTTGATACCTGATAATTGAGAATACTGTCGCCGAAGAATTCGAGCTTCTCGTTGTTTTCTCCGCCAAACTGTGAAGAATAGCTTTTTCTGACAAACGCCTGTTTGAGCAGATCTTCATTTTTGAAATGAAAACCGGTCAGTTCCTCAACACCTTTTTCCAACGCTCTCCATTCATGCATACTGAAATCTTTTGATTTTCTCATTTTGTTTCTCCTTACAAATATTATTTGTTCAAAGAAAAAAGACCAATGCAAAGCAATCCATCCGTAAAGATAGACTGATATTGTAAATCGGTCTTAGTAATCAAAATATTCCGTTGTAATAATTCGTGCTTAAATAACCGACTCCGGCAGTCAAATAAGCAGTTAATATTACTGAGGTACTTTAAATACTAATTCCCTGAACAAAAACATGGTATCATTTTGAGTTTGATGTGTCAAGCTTTTTTTGAAAACTCAAAAGCAGGTATGGGAGCAATTTGTTATATTGCTCCCCATGTCGAAGAGTTATAACGGTTCGTCTTCTCAAAACGCTCGTTCACAGAACAAACTGAACAATAACTCCTGACAGCGCACAGACCGCGAGCGCAAGCGCTTCGCCGATAAAGAAACCCTTTATGTGAAACCAGTAGTCGTGATAGTCCTTAACCATATCCTCTGTGCCTTTGATTACAAAGTGCTTATCGTGACAGAACCAGATAATGTCCAGAACGACGGCATCGTACAGGTTCACTATCGTCCACAGAATAAAGCCGTAACCAAAGCTCTTTAAGAATGTTGTATATCCGTTTATGAACCGCAGAATCAAAGCGATTATAATAACAAATATAACAGATGCAATCAGCTTTGCCGCAACCTTGTTTTTCTGCGTTGGTATCTGGTCCTTGTATTCATCAAGTGATTTAACCCGTTCCTGAATAGCAGGGGGATAGTTATATAATTCCTTTATCGGATTGCGTGACATGAGCCAGACCGACAATGTAAAAAGAACGCACAATACAATGCCTTCAATTGCAATTATCATTATTTCACCTCAAAAATTATCCAAAACAAACAATCAGCAATCCTGTAAGCAGCCCGCCGACAAAGCCCGAAAGGTGTTCACAGATAACTGTTTTGTTTGTAATTATTCCCGTTACCGTATAAATGCCCAGAATAATCAGCGCAAACAAAGGTAAACCCGAAAACATTACCGTGCCGCTTTTTACTGCAAGTATGACGAACACGGCAATCAGACCGAATATTCCGGGCGATGCGCCTTCGCCTTCGTTCAGCTTATATACAAACGCCATAAATAACCCTGAAATGAAAGCCGAACCGACATAGCAGATAAGAGTCTTTACAGCGCCGATTTTGGATTCGACAGCATAACCGACAATAAACATAGAGACAGTGTTTGTCACTATGTGAGGAATCCCAACGTGAAGCAGGGCAGAGGAAACAAGCCGCCATACCTGACCGCTTTTGATTTTTTCATTGGAAAGGCGAAGGGTGCGGTTTATGTAGCCCTTATTATGCCCGAAAAACAATTCCTTTCTTGTAACGGATTCGCTCTTCGGGATAAGGAAAAAGTTATCAAGAATAAAGATTATAATTATTATCGCACAGAACGATATTGTAAA
>JAEEGL015772874.1_pt1 | contig 16104 bp, 19 predicted proteins | sample 9134231 | NCBI WGS metagenome assembly JAEEGL01 (sample SAMN16246548, study PRJNA631951) | gut metagenome | biome: gut microbiome; feature: rumen; material: fiber-attached | host: Bos | place: Iran: Karaj | collected 2018-10
ATTACGATCCGGCGGGCGTGGCCGAGGCGAACAAGGCCAAAGTGTAGACTGACGGCCTGTATATCGGGCAACTTCACTCCGACCGGGCGTATGAGCTCGGCAAGATCTTCTCCGGCCACCGGAAAAGCTACGACGCCCAGAGCGTGCCGGTCTATACCCCGGCGCCTACGCCCACGCCGGCTCCCACTCCCGCGCCGACTCCGTCCCCTACCCCAGCGCCTACGGACGTGCCCACGCCCTCGCCGGTGCCCTGGGGGCTTGTGCCGGAGAGCGAGCCGGTGGAGGACAGCTGGTTTGACGACGCGCTGGTCATCGGCAACTCCGTGGCCCACAATCTGGACACCTATGTGCAGCATGAGCGCTATGAGGACGGCTGGCCCACCTGCATGGGCAAGGCCCAGTTCTTCGCCGGCGACTACTACAGCTTCAAAAACGCCTCTCTCCACACCGGCACCCAGCCTCTGTGGAAGGGCCGGTACGTCAGCGCCGAGGAGCTTATCGCCGAGACCGGCGCCAAAAAAGTGTATCTGGTGTTCCCCCATGTGGACCTGATCTTCCTGGAGGCCACCTTTGAGGAGACCATCGAGCGGGCCGAGGCGCTGATCGACCGGATCCAGGACAATTGCCCGGACGTGACGATCTATATGGTCTCCATGACGCCCCGTCATCGTTCGATGGAGGTCCAGAAGCTCAACAGCCAGACCATCCCCGTGTTCAACCAGATGCTCCTGGAGCTGACAGAGCGGAAGCACTGCTACTATCTCGACTGCTTCACGCCTCTGGCGGACGAGAACGGGTTCCTGCCCCCGGAATTCACCGCGGAGACCACCACCGGCGGCATCCATCTCACCTATAAGGGCTGCGCCGTCTGGCTGGATTACCTGTACCGCCACACGGCGGACATCTCCTGACTGCCCCGGAGGAATTATGTATCAGATCATGACCCTGCCGAACGGCGTTCGGATCGTCAGCGAGACCGTTCCCGCTGTGCGTTCCGCCGCCGTCGGGATCTGGGTGGGCGTTGGCTCCCGAAACGAGCGGAAAGGCGAGGAAGGCAGCGCCCATTTTATCGAACACATGCTCTTCAAGGGCACCCGCTTTGCGAGCGCCTCCCAGCTGGCGGAGCGGATGGACTCCCTGGGCGGGCATGTGAACGCCTTTACCACCCGCGAGTCCACCTGTTTTTACGCCCATGTGCTGGACAGCCACCTGACCGCCGCCTCGGACATCCTGGCGGAGATGTTTTTCGATTCCCTTTTCCGGGAGGATGATGTGATCTCCGAGAGGGACGTGATCCTGGACGAGATCGACATGTACCGGGACACGCCGGAGGATCTGGTGGCGGAGCAGCTCATGCCCCGGCTTTTCCCGGGATCTCTGGGCCGCCCGGTTCTGGGCCGGCCCTCCGCCCTGGAAAAGATGACCGGCGATTCTCTCCGCTCCTTCAAGGACAGGGAATACTGTCCGGACCGGATCGTGGTCAGCGTATGCGGCAGCTTTACGCAGGCCGATCTGCGGCATTTGGCCGACCGGTTTTCCGCTCTCCGTCTCTCCCGGCCGATGTCCTCCCGGTCCACCGCCTATCGCGCCGCGGAGGCGCTCCGGCGCAAAAGCACCGAGCAAAACCACTTCTTTCTCTCCTGGCCCGGCCTTGCGGACGGACATCCGGACCGATTCGCCTGGAACATCCTGTGCACCGTTCTGGGCGGCGGCATGTCCTCCCGGCTTTTCCAGACGGTGAGGGAAAAGCACGGCCTTTGCTATTCCATCGGCTCCTTTGTCTCCTCTTACCGGGAAACCGGGCTGTTGGGCGTCGCCACCGCCACGGGGCCGGAATCGGAGGCGAAGGCCCTGGCTCTGATCCGGCAGGAGGTGGAGCGGTTCCGCTTCGAGGGCATCACGGCGGACGAGCTTGACCGCGCCCGGGAGCAGATGAAATCCGGCGTGGTCCTGGGTCTGGAATCCACCTCGTCCCGGATGAAAAGGCTGGGTGCTTCCGTCCTTCACCTGGGCCGCTGTCTCACCGTGGAGGAACTGATCGAGAGGTACGACGCCGTAACATGCGAGGACGTGCTCCGGCTGGCCCGGGACATTCTGAATCCGGAGGATATGGGCTTTTCCGCCCTGGGGCGGATCACCGATCTTTCCCGATATATGGACATTCTCAAATCATGACGCAAGGAGGAAAAACCATGTTTGACGTACAGAAATACTGGGACCGCATCGGCTTCTCTCCGGTGGCGGGCGAAACGTACGAGCAGCAGCTCAAGCGGTTGCACCGCTGTCAGTGCACCTCCATCGCCTTTGAGGACATTTCCTCCTTCTGTCATCGGGAAGTGCCTCTGGGCCGGGAAGAGCTGTTTGACAAGATCATCGATCACCCCAGGGGCGGCTACTGCTTTGAGCTCAACGGACTGTTCGGCTGTCTGCTGGATGCCATGGGGTATCACGTGACGCCCGTGATCTGCCGGATCATCAACCCGGCCGGCGAAATCCGCCCTCTGTCCCATCGGATCAATCTGGTCCGCCTGGACGGAAAGACCTGGATCTGCGACGTGGGTTACGGCGCGGGCGGCTGGATCGAACCTGTGCTCCTTTTCCCCGGTCTGCCTCAGATCATCGGCGGAGACGTCTACACGGTTCAGCCCATGGAAAACGGATGGTTCCGGGTGGACTGGGAGCACGCCGGGAGTTCCCGGTGCGTCCTCATGTTCCCCCTGGCGGCGGCTATCCCGGAGGCTTTTGAGATCTCCAACTACTTCCAGGCCCGCAATGAAAAATCCACCTTTGTGAAAAACCTGATGTGCCGGCGGCCCTTTGAAGGAGGCTCTGTCAGCATCATGAACAACCGGTTCAAAATGGACCGTGACGGCGAGATCACCACGGAGCTCCTGACCTCCGGCAACGTGGCTCAGATCCTGAAAACGCACTTCTTTGTGGAGCTTCCCGAGGAACTCCTTTCCGAGCTGAAGGCCGCGCTGGACAGGATGAACGCCGCGGAATGATCCATCTGCAAAAAACCGTGATGAGAACTCATCACGGTTTTTTATTTCCTTCCGACCGTTTTCAATCGCAGCATCTGCTGTCGGAAGATCTCCGGGGTAAAGAGCAGCCCCTCCCCCGGGGAGGACCGCAGATCGAACCAGGCCGGCGCGCAGACCTGCCTCGCCGCCGGGAACCCCACGGGAAGGACGGCGGCGCTGTCATAGAGCATCGCGCCCATCTCCGCCACGGCTTCTTTCCTCTCCCCGCCCTTGAGCGTCAGCATCTCCCGGTACAGCTGGTCAAACCGCTCGCTGTGATAGCCTGTGACGTTCCAGCCGGGAGACGACGCGCGGCCCCGGAGACCGGAAACGGCCCAGGCATTGCCGCCGTCCGCCCAGTAGAAGGCGCCCATGGCGTAAAACGGGTCGGAATAGCAGCGCTGGGCGCCGAAGAGGATATCGTACTCCCCGCTGCCCAGGGCCGCGTAGAGCTCCTCCGGCGGAACGGCGCGGACGCGAAGCTCCACGCCCGCCCGGGCGCAATGGTCGCGCCACGCCTCCGCCGCCGTGGTCCAGGCCGGGGACGCGTCGCTGCAAAGGACCTCAAAGGAGAGGCTTCTCCCCTGCGCCGCCTCCCGGACGCCGTCGCCGTCCCGATCGGCATAGCCCGCGCTCTCCAATATGTAGTTGGCCGACTCCACGGAAAACTCCCGACGGCTCTGGATGGCGTCCTCATAAAACCACGGGCTGCTCCGGTTCAGCAGGCCCAGGGCCGTCACACCGCCGCCGAAGCAGGCCAGCGCGCCATCCCGGTCCAGGCAGGCGTCCAGCGCTTTCCGGACGTTTTCCGACGCAAGCGGAGAAGAGCCGTCCCGGAGATTGAGGTAAAAAAGATACAGCTCGTTCCGGCCGCCCTGGGCCACGCGGAGCCCCGCCTTTTTCCTCAGCCGGTCATAGGCCGGAGCCGTCAGATCCCAGCAGGCGTCCAGTTCCTTCGCTTTGACCAGATCGGCCCCGTTGACGCAGGCAAACCGAAGCTCCACCACCTGCGCCGTGGGGATCCCGTTCCAGTAGGACCCGTTCCGGCGCAGGACAAGAGCCCCGTCCTTCCAGCCGTCCCATACGAAGGGCCCGGAGCCGATCATGGTGGACCGGTCCGCCGGCGCGGAGTACAGGTTCTCCCTGGCCAGCAGAATGTTCCTCGGCACGCCGGAGCTGTTGTATTCGACCCCGTCGATGCCGTTCCAGATGTGCCGGGGCAGGATCGGCACGCGGGAGAGGAGCTCCTCCATATAGGGCACGTCCCCCCACACGATGAACGCCAGATGGGTATCGTCGTTCACGGCGATGCCGGTGACGTCCAGCAGCTCCAGCTCCGGATAGCTGAAAAGCTTGGAGAAATCCTTGGCCGACTGGAGGGAAAACTCCACGTCCGAGGCAGTGAGGGGCGTGCCGTCGTGCCAGACGACGCCCGGACGCAGCGTGAGTTTCCACAGCTTTCCGCCCCGGGCCGCGCCGTCCTCCACCGTCCATTCCTGGCAGAGGCTGCCCACATACTCCCCCGTCTCCGTATCCAGGGCGAAGAGGGTGTCGTACAACAGGGAGAGCACCGCCGCCGACTCGTCCCCGGCGGCGGCATATGGGTTCAGGGAATCGGGCGCGCCGGAAAAGCCTATGCGGAACAGCCGCTCCCCATTCTCCGTCCGGGCCGCACGGGGACGGATGGAGCACCCTCCCAGCCCGGCCAGGAAAGAGAGGATGAGAACGCAGAGTATAAACTTTTCCGTTTTCTTTCTCATACCATCCGTTGTTGCCGCCGCGGAGCCGTCCGTACCGCGGAGGCGCGTCTCATTCGATGCCTGTCAGATCAAAGGCGTCCAGCCACTCCCGGGCCGCGGCGCAGACTCTCCGGAGGCAAGCCTGGTCAAAAGGCGTATCCAGTCCGGCGTTCTTCAGCAGCTCCGTGAAGGTCCGGGTGCCGCCCTGCCTGGTGTAGGCCATGTAATGCGCCCAGGCGTCGGCCCGATCCTTCTGCATCATCGCCCAGATCTCCAGCGCCACCGTCTGGGCCAGGCAGTAGTCGATGTAGTAAAAGGGCAGCTCATAGATGTGGTGCTGCCTCTGCCAGCCCTCGCCCTCGCTGTAGAAGGGGATATCCCCGTCCAGCTTCAGCCAGGGCATGTAGACGCCCAGGAGCTCCTTCCAGACGGCGTGACGCTCCCCCGGGGTCATCTCCGGCCGGGCGTATACCTCGTGCTGAAAATGATCCACCATGGTGCCGTAGGGGATGAAGGTCAGCGCGCCGGCCAGATGACTGTAGAGGAACTTCCGGGTGTCTTTCCCGAAGAAGCCCTCCGCCCAGGGCCAGGCCATGAATTCCATGGACATGGAATGGACCTCGCAGCCCTCCATGCTGGGCCAGATATACTCCGCGGGGACCCGGTCCCGGTTCAGCCAGTCGGCAAAGGCGTGGCCCGCCTCATGGGTCACCACCTCCACGTCCCCCTGTGTCCCGTTGAAGTTGGCGAAAATGAAAGGCATCTTATACTCGCCCAGGCTGGTGCAGTAGCCGCCTCCGGCCTTCCCCTCCTTGGCCAGAACGTCCATCAGTTCGCCGGAGCGCATGGCGCGGAAAAACTCGCTCGTCTCCGGGGAGAGCTCGTCGTAGAACCGGTCTCCCTGGGCCAGGATGTCCTCCGCCGTCCCCACGGGGCGGGGATTGCCGCTGCGGAAGGACAGGGCGCAGTCGGCAAAGCTCATGGGATAGTCCTTCCCCAGCCGCTTCGCCTGTTCTTTGTAGATGCTGTCCGCCACCGGGACAAGATACTCCCGCACCGCGGCGCGGAACCGCTCCACGTCCTCCCTGCCGTAGCAATTGCGGCCCATTCGGTAGTAGCCCAGGGTGGTGTAGCCCTCGTAACCCAGCTTCTTTCCCATGGAATCCCGCAGAGATACCAGCTCGTCGTAGATCCGGTCCAGCTCCTCCTGGTTTTCCTTATACCAGGCTCCCTCCGCCTTCCACGCCGCCAGACGGCGTACGTCGTCCGCGTCCGTCTTGAAGGGAGTCATCTGGGCCAGGGTGTAGACCCCGCCCTCAAAGGGGATCTGAGCGGAGGCCAGCAGCTTGCTGTACGTCTGGGTCAGCTCGTTTTCCTTCTGGAGCTCCGGAATGATCTCGGGGGAAAAGGTCTTTAACGTGATCTCCGCGTTGACGAACATCAGGTCCCCGTATTCCGCCTCAAAATCCTTCCGGAAGGGGGTGCGGAGCATCTCCAGGATGAACTGCTGGGAATACTCCTGCAGCTCGGGGACCAGGTTTTCCCAGTAGGCGTTTTCCTTGTCGTAGAACTCGTCACGGGTGTCGATGTCATGTCGGATATGGGCCAGGGTCGCCTGGGTCTCGATGCGCCGGGAGGTCTCGTCGGACGCCAGAAAGGCCGCCTTCGCCTCCTCATAGCTGCCGGCCTGGCGCAGCCGTCCTGTCAGCCGCTGCAGCTCCTCCTTCAGTTCATTCCCGTCCAGCCGGGTATACGGCATTTCCGAAAACTTCATCTTGTTTTTTTTCCTTTCGCGTTGATTCTGGCTGGTATCATACCACATATGGACCGCAAATACAACAGCCGTCCCATATATATTCCCCATCCCGGAAAAAGACAAAAAAGAAAAACCGGAGGAAACCCTCCGGTCCAAAGCCTTGTGTTATTCCTTTATCGACCCGCCGAGCCGCTGGGAGATATAGTCCGGCACCTTGTCCCGGGAGATCTCCAGCGCCACCGCCAGCTCGCCGAAAAGCAGGTCTTCCGCCCGGCGCAGGAATTTTTCATCGGTCATGCCGATCTTCTTCTGGCGGCTCTCCGCGTCCTTTTTCTTGGCGTAGATGGATTTTGTCACCCGGATCAGGTCCAGGCTGTCAAAGGTGCTGATCTGCTGCTGATAGTGGTTCCGAAGGGCGCTGAGGTTTTTTTCCATGCAGATCGAGGCTTCCACGTGGGGGATGGCGTCCACCAGCCTTTCCGCCTCGTCCCGGGTCATGACCAGACGGATGGGGACCTTCGCATTGTCCACGGGCGTCTGGATGGTGCCGGACTGGTACAAAGGTTTCAGAACATAGTAATCCCTTGCCCTGTCCATGCCCGAGAGCTTGAGAGATGTGATGTCCTTCACCTCGCAAACGCCGGTGCCGCCGTACATGACCTTATCTCCGATGGAAAACATTCCCTGCCTCCCTTTTATCAGCGTGTTGGTCAATCGGCCAAACCGCGCCGCCCTGCCTGCTTCTCATGAGGGTATAATTATCCTAACATACTATCAACACATAGCTATTGTATCATCAAGAGGCGGCAATTGCAAGCGAAAATTATTGATATTGCTGAATTTTTCCCTTCTTTCTCCCATGCGGAACGGGACGCCGGAGAGGTTCCGGCGTCCCGTTCCGAACAGGATGGACGCATCGTTTATCCGGTCCCGCCGTCGTCTTCCGGCGCTTCCCGACGAGCCAGCTCGCGGATCAGCGGGTATTTCTCCAGGACCCTTCCGTAGTTCCCCCGGACATGGGGGAAAAGACAGCCGGTGCAGTCCTTGTTGCCCTTCTCATTGTAGTGAAAGTTCCCGCCGCACTTGTCACCCAGGGCGAACAGCGGGCAGTAGCAGAACAGACAGTTGAAGTCCTCCGGATGCTTCGTTTTGTGGCAGGGGAAATACTCGCAGTTCAGGTTCTGGAAAAAGGAATAGCCCTTTCCCTCCCATTCCGGTCTCTGTTCAGCCATGATCTTCTCCCCTCTCCGGTATCGCCCTCCACAGGGGCGTTTCGCTCAGCGTGATCTCATAGCCCTCGCCGTTTGCCGGCTGCCATTGCCAGCGGTTGCGCCCCTCCTCCGGGAAAAGAGCCTCCATCACGGCGGCGATGGGGCCGCCGTGGCTCACGATCAGAAGGTCTTCCCCCGTTTCCAGCAGGGAGAAAAAGGCGGCGCGGACCCGCTCTGTCATCTGCTCCCCGCTCTCCCCGCCGGGGGGGACGTTTTTCTCGTTGTCGCCCTCGCACCAGCGCCGGAAGGCCGGGTCGTCCTTCAGTTCCTCATAGCCGCGCATCTCAAAGGCGCCGAAATCCACCTCCCGAAGCCCCGGCGCCGTCCGATGGGGCATGGGGCCGAAGAGCAGCTCCAGCGTCTCCTCCGTCCTCCGAAGGCCGGTGGTGTAGACGGCGAAACCGTCCACCGACGGATACCCGCCCCTGGCGCGGAGCGCGAGAAGGGCTTCCCGGCCGGGTCCGGAAAGAGGCAGATCGGAGGCCCCGCAGTAGAGCCGGCGGTCGTTGGCCTCCGTGCGGCCGTGGCGGATGAGTACGACCCTTCTCATTTGAGCTTCTGGGGCAGGCCGCAAAACAGCCGTGTCACGCTGTCCGCCCGGGCGCTGAGCCTGGTGTAAAAGCGGCCCGTTTCCTCCCGCCACTGACGCTCCTCCGGATCGATGGGCACCACGCCGCAGAAAATGTCCCGGCCGACGAGCACCGCGTCGGCCCGGAACCGCTCCTCGCAGGGGACGCCCCGGCGGACGCAGTACAGCACATATTCCTCCAGCCGGGTGAGACAGCGTTTACTCCAGTCCGGCTCCGCGTCCGGAGCGCAGACGAAAATATCCTCTTCCGCAAGACCAAACGCCTCCCTGGCGTAGTCCAGCTTGCCCTGAAAGGCGCCGCCGATCACAAGATCCATCTCATACTCCTTTTCTCACATCAGAGAGAGGGCCAGAAGGCCGCACAGCTCCCCCACCGTGATCCCCGCGCCGGACACGTCGCCGGACATGCCGTCCAGATCATGGCGGACATAGGCGACGGTGAGCGCCGTGCCGATCAGGCCCCAGAGGACGCAGAGCCCCGCTTTCCCGAAGAGAAACAGGGGCAGCGCCGTCAGGATCAGGAGGATCGCACCGGCGGCGATCCGGGCGTTGGCGGACACGCCGCCGGAAAACATCCGCTCATAGCTGCTGCCGGGGATGGGCCGGCACACCAGGACGGCTCCGATGGAAAAAGCCCGGGGCACCGCGCAGAGGAACGGCAGAAGCCAGATCCTTTTTCCCAGTCCTCCCTCCGCAAGAGAGGAGAATCCCAGCAGGAACAGCAACGCCAGCGCCACCACGGCGAAGGAGCCCACGTGGGAGTCCTTCAGGATCTTCCGCCGGGTCTCCAGATCCCGGCGGGAGAGGACCGCGTCGGCGCAGTCCATGTATCCGTCCAGATGAATGAACCCGGACAGAACGAAGGGCACCGCGGTCAGCAGCGCCGCCCCCGGAAGCCCCGGAATGAACTGCTCCCGGACCAGAGCGCACAGGCTCCACACCGCCCCGATCAGAAGGCCGTAGAGCGGCAGGAACAGCAGCATACCGATCCGGGCGCGCTCATCCCACCGTTTCACCGGACAGGGGACGATCCAGAACATGCCCCAGGCCATGAAAAACGCGGTCAGAACCAGCTTCATACCGGCAGTTCCCCCTTGTGAAGGATGACATTGGCCGAGCATACCTCCGCCACCGTGTCGCAGCACGCCGCCAGCGTCCGGTCGCACAGGGCAAGGCCGCGGCGATAGGCCTCCGTGTATTCATCGTAGCGTCCGGCATCGGAGTAGATGAAATCGCTGACGAACACGGCGTTTTTCGCCCGGGCGGCAAACGCCGCCAGATCACGGGCCACCCGTTCCCCGGCGTTCCAGTCCACGGCGCCGTCGGCGCGGAACATCTCGTTGGACAGGAGGGCCGTCACGCTGTCCAGCAGAAACGAGCTGTCCTCCCCGGCGCGCTCCAGGCAGGACAGAAGATCCGTTCCCTGCTCCAGCGTCCGGAAGCCCAGGCCCTGCCGCTGGGCCACGTGGCGGCGGATCCGTTCCCGGTCTTCTTCGTCATGAGGGATCATGGTGGCGATGTAATAGAGCGGTCCGCCACCCGCGAGGGCGCAGACCGAGCGCTCCGCCAGAGAGGATTTTCCGTTTTTGCAGCCCCCGGACAGAAACACCGTCATACCGTAAAGCAGTCCTTTCCCCGGATCTCGTCCAGATACCCGTCGTCGATGGAGGCCTGGTCGAAGGTGGCCATGCTGTTGGTATACGCGCAGGCAGCCTCCAGCACCCGGAAGGCCAGGGGGCAGCCGCTCCCCTCTCCCAGACGCATATCCAGCAGCAGCCAGGGAGAAAGGCCCAGCTCCTTGGCGGCCACGGCGTAGCCGATCTCATAGGAGGCGTGGGACGGGAACATGTATTCCGCCGCCGCGGGACACATCCGGGCCGCGCACAGCGCCGCCACGATGGAGATGAGCCCGTCGATCACCACCGGGACCCGGTATCGGGCGCAGCCCAGGAACACCCCGGTCATGGCGCACAGATCCAGCCCTCCCACCTTGGAGAGAACGTCCACAGGGTCGTTCCGGTCCGGCCTGTGCTTTTCAAGCCCCTCCCGGATCAGGGCTTTCTTCTTCAGGAACGCGGCGTCGGTGATGCCGCCGCCCCGGCCGGTGACCTCCTCCACGGTGAGCCCGGTCAGGACGCACAGCACGGCGGAGGACGTGGTGGTGTTGCCGATGCCCATCTCCCCCACGCCCACGGCGTCCACGCCCTCTTCCGCCGCCTGCCGGGCCAGCTCGACGCCGAGCAGGACGGCGCGTTCCGCCTCCTCCCGGGTCATGGCCGGCTCATAGCGGAAATTCCGGGTGCCGGGACGGATCTTCCGGTCCAGCACGTCGGGCGCGTCGTAAGGGTCGGCGATGCCCACGTCCACCACCTGAACCTCGTCCCCGAAGGCGTGGGCCATGGAGGACATGCCGGTGAGAAAATGGGTCATGTTGGCCGCCTGAGCCGCCGTCACGGTCCGGGGCGCGGAGCCTACGCCCTCTTCGATGATGCCGTTGTCCGCGCACAGAACGATGATCCGGCGGCGGCGCATCTCGTTTTTCAGCCTGCCGGTGATGCCCGCCAGACGCACGGCGGCGTCCTCCAGCTTGCCCAGGCTCCCGGGGGGCTTGGCGAGCCTCTCCTGCCAGCGGCGGGCGGCGGCCATGATCTCCCGGTCCGGGGAAACGATCTCTTCCACGATCGTCTTGAGTCGTTCGTCCATAAATCCCTCACATGTATCCGTGCCGCCGCAGCCAGTCAACGGAAGGAGCGGCGGTGCTGTTTTCTATGGTGTATGTCACGTCCGGGCAGATCTGCTCCAGCCGATCCAGGATCGCAGCGTAATCCAGGGTCCCCTCCCCCAGACAGCGATGGGCGTCCTCCTGCCCGTCGTTGTTGTGGATGTGGACGTGGGTGAGCCAGGGGGCGAACCGGTCGATCCACTCCGAAAGGGGCGGGCTGCCGCAGGTCACATTGGCGTGGCCCGCGTCCAGGCAAAGCCGCAGCCGGGGGTCGTCCACACGCCGCGCGATCTCCGCGGGGATCTCCGGAGAGGACTCCATCACGTTCTCCAGGGCGACGATCAGCTCCCCTGTCATGCCGGAGAGGAAGCTCCGCCAGAATGTCACGGATTCCTCTATGAAATACTCCGGAAAATAGACCCTCGGCACGAACCCGGTGTGGATCACCAGCTTTTTCGCCCCATAGCGCGCCGCCATGGCGGCGGACTGCCGGTAGCGTTTTTCCGTCAGCGCCCGCGCCAGCGGGTCGATCGCCGCGGGACAGAGCTCATTGAAAGCGCCGTGCAGCGTGAACCGCTCCACCCCGGCCGTGGACAGCCTGAGTCTCTCCTCGCATGCGGGAAAGCCCTCGTCCATATTGGAGGCGGTGCAGAACTCCGCGATCTCCAGCCCCAGCCCGTATTCCCGGGCCAGTGCCGGCGCGTCCTCCGCCGTAGTGGAAAGATACAATCGGCCGCTGAAAGGCTGCATGACGCCCCCTTCTTTCTGTTTTTTGACGTTTTATTATATCATTTGAGCCTGGGCTTTGCAATAAGCAACGGCGCAGCCGGATGCCGACTGCGCCGCTGTCTTTCTCTTTCACACCATCCGCACCGCGCCGGCGCTGCACGCGCCGCATTCCTCGCAGTTGGGGAACTGGCTCTTGTCATAGGGGATATGGTTGCGCTCGTAGTAGTCCTGCACGGCGGCCTTGATGGACTCCTCGGCCAGCACGCTGCAATGGAGCTTGTGGGCGGGCAGGCCGTCCAGCGCCTCCACCACCTGCTTGTTGGTCACTTTCAGGGCTTCCTCGATGGTCTTGCCCTTGATCATCTCCGTGGCCATGGAGCTGGAGGCGATGGCGCTTCCGCAGCCGAAGGTCTCAAACTTCACGTCCACGATGACTCCGTCCTCGATCTTCAGATACATCTTCATGATATCGCCGCAGCGGGCGTTGCCGACCTCTCCCACGCCGTCCGCGTCCTCAATGGAGCCCACGTTCCGGGGATTTTTAAAATGATCGAATACTTTTTCGCTGTACAAAGCCATGCTTTTTTTCCTCCTTACAGCATGAACTGTTTTTTGCCGGACGTCAGGTCTTTCCAGACCGGCGACATGTTCCGCAGATACTCCACCACCCTGGGGACCTCCTTCAGGATGTGGTCGATCTCCTCCGGGGTATTCTCCTCGCACAGGGAGAGCCGGAGCGAGCCGTGGGCCACCTCATGGGGCCGTCCGATGGCCAGCAGCACATGGCTGGGGTCCAGGGAGCCGGAGGTGCAGGCGGAGCCGGAGGACGCGCAGATGCCCGCGTCGTCCAGGAGCAGAAGAAGGCTCTCGCCCTCGATGCCCTCGAAGCAGAAGTTCACGTTGCCGGGCAGACGGTGATCCCGAGCCCCGTTCAGGGCCGAATGGGGAATGGCCGAGAGCCCGTCGATGAGCCTGTCGCGGAGGGCGGTGACATACGCCCGGTTCTCCTCCATGCGGCCGCAGGCCTCTTTCAGCGCGGCGGCCAGGGCGGCGATCCCGCCCACGTTCTCCGTGCCGGCCCGCTTGCCCCGCTCCTGGGCGCCGCCCTCGATGAGATTGTAGAGCACCACGCCCCGGCGGACGTACAGAGCGCCCACGCCCTTGGGCCCGTGGAACTTGTGAGCCGAAAGAGAGAGCATGTCGATGTTCTGCGCCTTCACGTCGATGGGCAGATGCCCCGCCGCCTGGACCGCATCCGTATGGAAGAGAACTCCCTTCTCCCGGCAGATCCTGCCGATCTCCGCGATGGGCTGGATGGTGCCGATCTCGTTGTTGGCGTACATGATCGTTACCAGGCAGGTATCCTCCCGGATGGCAGCGGCCACCTCCTTCGGGGTGACGATGCCGTTCTCATGGACGTCCAGAAGGGTGATCTCAAATCCTTCTTTTTCCAGCTTCTTCAAGGTGTGAAGCACGGCGTGATGCTCGAAGGCGGTGGAGATGATGTGCTTCTTCCCCTTCTTCGCCCCGAAGGCCGCCGCGGACCTGATGGCCTGGTTGTCGCTCTCGCTGCCGCCGGAGGTGAAATAGATCTCCCGCGGTTCCGCTCCCAGGCAGGCCGCCACGGTCTCCCGCGCCTTTTCCAGCGCTTCCCTGGCCTGCTGACCGAAGCCGTACAGGCTGGAGGCGTTCCCGTAATACGTATCCAGATACGGCAGCATCGCCTCCACGGCCGTGCGGCTCATTTTTGTTGTGGCGGCGTTGTCCGCATAGACAAACATGGTGTTTCCCTTCCTTTATAAACATACTTTTTTACTATGTTTTAATGGTAGCATATACGGAGAAGCGTGTCAAGGACAGGATGAAAAAAAATCCGTCCATTTCCGTCACTTCTCCGGTGGGATGACGCCCTGGAGCACATCCGCCAGGGTCACGCTGTCCAGAAACGAATCGATCCGGCGGTCCAGCTCCTGCCAGACGGGCAGGGCGATGCAGGCCTCCGCGTTGGGGCAGTCCGATTCCCCGTTTTTCAGGCAGGATACCGAATTCAAATCGCCCTCCGCGGCCCGGACGATGTCCCCGACGGTATACTCCGCCGGACGGCGCGCCAGACGATAGCCGCCGCCCCGGCCGCGCTGGGCCTGAAGCAGCCCGGCCCGGCTGAGGGCCGCCACGATGTTTTCCAGATATTTTTCCGAGATGCCGAGACGGTTGGAGATGTCCATGAGGACGATATACTCGTCGGTCTCGTTTTGCGCGATATCCGTCATGATGTGCAGGGCATACCGGCCCCTGGTAGATACCAGCATCGATCCTTCCGCCTTTTCCAGGAGATAAACCTATTATATCACAAGGTTTATCTCCTGGCAAGAGGTTATTGAAACGGCGAGAGCTCCAGCGGGAGGAAGCCGCCCTCCCCATGACCGCACAGGGGGCACGCCGCCGGGGGCTCCGTCCCGGAGACGATATGGCCGCATTGGAGGCAGATCCACTGTGTCCCCTCCCCGCCTCTGAACAGGACGCCCTGCTCCATCCGCTGGGCGAGGCGCCGAAAGCGCTCGCCGTGGAGCCGTTCCGCCTCTCCCAGCGCCAGGAACGTGTCCGCAACGGGGCCGAAGCCCTCGGATTTCGCCGTCCGGGCAAAGGCGGGATACACATCGTCCGCTTCCTCAAACTCATGTCCGGCCGATCGGATGAGAAGGGAGAGCACGTCGTCGGCGGGGTCGACGGGATACGAGCCGTCGGCATCCGCGGTATCGGTCCCGCTTCCGCGCAGAAGGTTCCAGAGGACCTCCGCGTGCTCCTTCTCCTGTTTCCCTGTATAGGCGAAGAGTCGGGCAACGGTCTCGTATCCCTGGGTCCGGGCCGCCTGTTCGGCAAAGGAATAGCGGGCCCACGCCTGGGTCTCGCCGGAAAACGCTCTCATAAGATTCTTCAGCGTGTCGGATCGGTTCAGTTCCATCGGATCAACTCCTTTTCCAGAGTATCTGCCTTTCGGGCGGTTTTATTCCCCACGGCCGTCAAAAAGCGAGCCTCCGTCTTGACAAAAGAAGTCGGATTCTATACAGTTTGATTCTGCACCGAAAACGCAGGGGAGGTCGCTCCATGAAATATCTCCGACAAATGCTTCTCATTCTTGCCGTGGCTCTGCTGGGCGAGCTGCTTCACTATCTGATCCCGCTCTCCGTGCCGGCCAGCATTTACGGGATCATTCTGCTCTTTCTGGCGCTGGAGTGGAAGATCATCCCCCTCGGCGCCGTACGGGAGACCGGATACTTTATGCTGGAGATCATGCCCATGATGTTCATCCCCTCCGGCGTGGAGCTTCTGGACAAATGGGGGATCCTTCGGCCGATCCTGGCGCCCTTCCTTGTGATCACTCTTGTTTCCACCGTCGCTGTGATGGGAGTCGCCGGAAGGACCGCCCAGGCCGTCATCCGGCGGGAGAAGGAGAGCGGAGATGAATGAGTTTTTTCAGGAATCTGTATACGCGGGAGCGGTGCTGACGATCCTGGCCCATTTTCTCGGGGGCCTGATCCGGAAAAAAACGGGCAGCGAGATCGCGAATCCTCTGCTCCTTGGATTTGCCATCGTGATCGGATTTCTGCTCGCGTTTCGTGTGGAATATGAGAGTTATTTCCAGAGCGCCCGATACATCCACTTTCTGCTCACGCCGGCTACGGTCTGCTTTGCCATTCCCCTGTATGAGAAATTTGACCTGCTTCGGAAAAACAAGCTGGCCGTTCTCGCCGGGATCCTGGCCGGGACGCTGGCCGCCCTGCTGAGCATCTTCGTTCTCTGTCGTCTGTTCCGGCTGGATCACACCACCTATGTCACACTGCTGCCGAAATCCGTTACCACCGCCATCGGGATGGGGATCTCCGGAGAATTGGGCGGCCATGTCCCCATCACCGTAGCCGCTATCGCCGTAACCGGTATCTCCGGCAACATCATGGCAAAGGGCGTGTGCCGTCTGTTCCGCATCACGGAGCCTGTCGCCCGGGGCGTGGCGATCGGTACCGCCTCCCACGCCGCCGGCACCTCCAGGGCCCTGGAGATGGGAAAGACCGAGGGCGCCATGAGCGGGCTGGCCATCGTGGTGGCGGGGCTTCTGACGGTGGTCGGCGCAAATCTTTTCTCCGGCCTTATCTGAAAAAACCGGGTCCGAAAAATCGGATCCGGTTTATATTTTCCCTCTTGACAATACCCCACTGGGGTATATAATAAAGATACCCTCTCAGGGTATTTTGGAGGTGAAAACCATGGCACCGGAAA
>JAEEGL016160605.1_pt1 | contig 16104 bp, 17 predicted proteins | sample 9134231 | NCBI WGS metagenome assembly JAEEGL01 (sample SAMN16246548, study PRJNA631951) | gut metagenome | biome: gut microbiome; feature: rumen; material: fiber-attached | host: Bos | place: Iran: Karaj | collected 2018-10
TGTCTTGCGGTTAAGTCTTTAATTTTTAACCATTGCTTACACCCACATTGTATACAATATTCGTCATCATCGTATGATTGATATCCGCAATATGAGCAAACATATTTTAAGTCATTTTCTGGTTCTTTTTCAATCTTGAGAGCATATTCCAAATCTTTCCGTTCCATTATGATGCCCTCCTTATTAATTACTAAGGTTATTTTAAAAAGATTCACATGCGAGGGGATTATATCACGAATTTACATAAAATTCAAGTAAAAAAGGCTAATTATAAGCTGTCTTTTAGGCAATTTGCAACCCAAAAAAACACCTTCTCAATTTGAAAAGGTGCTTTTCTATAAATTATATTCTTTATCATAATTAATCTTGTTCACAATATTACTATTTTTCGAATAATCTATAGTCAAATTTCACAATTATTTAATTTTTTTATTTTTCATCAACATTTTGCCATTCTCGATGTCGTATATAAGTGGAGGGAGTAAATTTCTTAAATTTTTGTTCGCATAAATTGGCGAACAACTTGTAAATCTTCAATTTTTTTCATTTTTCTATCAAGGTTTTGCCATTCTCAACGTCGTATATAAGTAGAGGGATAGACATATATCGTATTTAAAATATGTACCTTGAAAACTGAATATAGAGAATCTAAGACAACAAATAATGATACTTCTGCCTAGCCTTAACTCATCGTATAGGGGGTAGCCTCTTAGGATAAGGGGAACTATAGTAAGTTATGTTGTACCTAAAGTACAAGTCTAAGATTAGTTTTAAAGAAAGGAGGTTTTATGGAAGAAATAATTAAAAGTAAAAGTGAAGATAAAGCTTCACAATACTATTATATGTTTGCTGACTATCCTGATATAGTCAATATTCAACAACTTCAAACAATGTTAGGTGTTGGATATACCTTTGCTTATAAGCTAGTAAGTAAAGGCATCATTAAGTCTCTTCGAATTGGGAGAGAGTATAAAATATTAAAATCATTTGTAATTGAATACATTCTAAACAATGTTAATTAATTCAAAGAAAGGAGTCTATTTGAAAGTAAAAGCAACTTTACAAGACAAAAGAGGAATTTATCAAGTTGTTTTAAGCTATACAGATGCTAACGGCATCAGAAAGCAAAAATGGATATCAACAGGTTTACCTGTTAAAGGTAATAAGAGGATAGCTTTGGAAAAACTTGAAGAAATAAAGAATAATTTTATTTTGAATATGGAAGAAACTACAAATATTGAGAGAAACGATGATATGGCTAATAAACCTTTTGAAGTATATATGAAAGACTGGCTCGATTCAATGAAAGGACATATTGAAGAAGATACATATGATTCTTATAGTACTGTGGTTTATAAAATAAAGGAATATTATGAGCCATTACATGTCAAACTAAAGGATCTCAAACCGATTCATATTCACAATTATTATGTTAGTTTATACAATCGTGGTTTATCGCCTAATACAGTGCTTCATTATCATGCAAATATTAGAAAAGCTTTGCAAACTGCAGTAAAGCTTGATTTAATTCCAAGCAATCCAGCAGATAGAGTTGAACGACCAAAGAAGGAAAAATTTATTGGCAAGTTTTATTCTAACAATGAATTAAACCAATTATTTGATGTTATAAAAGGTGATCCAATAGAGGTTATTATTTTATTAACTAGTTTTTATGGTCTTCGTAGAAGCGAAGCGATGGGTTTGAAATGGTCTTCATTTAATTTTGAAGAGAATACGTTTAGTATTAAGCATAAAGTTATTGAAACAATAGTAGATAATCAAAGAGTAATATTGCTAAAAGATACAGTTAAAAACAGGTCAAGTTTTAGAACTTTACCATTAGTTCCTGAAATAAAAGAAAAGTTATTAAAGCATAAAGAGGAAATAGATAAAAATAGAGATATTTATAAAAAGTACTATAACACAAAATATTTGGATTATTTGGCTGTTAAAGCTGATGGCAATATAATTAGACCAGATTACGTTTCAAAGCATTTTGAGGACATTTTGAAAGCAAATGGACTTAGAAAAATAAGGTTTCATGACTTAAGGCATTCATGTGCAAGTTTGTTACTTGCTAGAGGTGTTTCAATGAAAGAGATTCAAGAATGGTTAGGACATTCAAATTACAGTACAACAGCCAATTATTATGCTCATTTAGAGAATGAGTCTAAACAAAAATTGGCAGATGTATTATCTAAAACTTTAGATATTAATAAAAATACAGAAAGGAAAGCTCCTAAAATTGAAGATTTGGAAAGATAAAAAAAGTACATTCTAAGTGGTGTTAGAATGTACCAAAAATTAAAATTGTTTTTTGTTAGACATTTGTTAGACATTTTGCAGATTTTTGATGTTTCAAAAATCTGCAAAGTCTTGATAGTCTTGGCTGGGCCGGGAGGATTCGAACCGCCGAAATGCCAGAGTCAAAGTCTGGTGCCTTACCACTTGGCTACGGCCCAATAAAAATGAAATTATGTGGCGTAATTTCAAGGTGATTAAATGTAGTTTTAAAAAATAGTGGGGTGAAAGATGGGACTCGAACCCACGGCCTCCAGGGCCACAACCTGGCGCTCTAACCAACTGAGCTACATCCACCATATTTGTAAAAGCAACAATAATTCTAACCGATTTTAAGGTTTATGTCAATATTATATACCTGTAATATCTTAAATACTTGCCATTATTGGTATTTTTGGACACTTTATCCACAATTTGAAATGTTTTTACCAATATGATATTCTACATAGGAGGTGTTGCATATGCTAAAAAAATTACGTTATCGTTGTGAAGATTCAACTATAGTTTTTAGAATTATCCTTTATACCATTATCGCCTTAACAATTATTATACTTTTATATTACGGAATAAACAATAAATTTCAAGACAAATCTCCTTCAGAAGTGATAGCTGAAATCCTTACAGGAGGTGTTATGGTATTCATTCTTGGCCTTATTCCATATGGAATTTTCTATTACTTAAATAAACCAGAAGTAGACATTTGTCAAGGATGTAGGAGAAATGGCATAAAAGTACCTGGAAAAATAGTAGGATATACTAAAAGGTATCATGTAGATACTTACTTAATACTATCCTCAATATACTCTCTTGTCATTGAATATACAGATGCTAACGGAAAAACTGATTCATTTTTGACGCCTGATGTCAATTTTAACCCTCTTCGTAAATTAGGCAGTAACATCTGCTCTGTCTACGTTTATGGTGAAGACTTATATGCAACTGATTTTGTTAAAGCTAGAAATAAATCTGAACGAATCAGCCTTCCCGAGATTAATAAAAAATAATTATTGTCTATTCCAGCTCTCATATATTATGTAAATTTGTTGACTTTAAGCGCTATTTGTGGTATTATCCAACATGTTTAAAGAACATTTATTTCCATTTCTTTTATGGGGAGGTTAGCTACAGGCGCCTTTGCGCAATATGACGTGATTAGAGGGAGGCATTTATATGATTTACTTCACAGATGAGCACTGTGATCAGTCTATTATTTACCAGATTCCGCTCGCAAGCGGAAGTAAGCGGTATAAGGTGTATGTCCAAGGAGAGCTTCTAGGAACTACTGCAGGGAGAAGAAACGAGTCCATTCTCATTGATTCTGCAGAATTCGGCCATCTCGTGTTTAATGTGGTGGAATTTGAAAAACATCTTAGAAGTAGCATTGATATTATGGCCTTTGCTAGGCTTGGCAAGAGGCTGTGACTGCTTTTGCTGGGCACTGCCCAGCTTTTTTTATATGTTCTTATAAAAATATTTGAGGAGTACAGAATGATTAAACTTTTATCCAATTCTGAAGAAGAAACAAAACAATATGGTAAAAAGATAGCAAAAGAGCTTTTTAAAGGAGCTGTAGTTGTTCTAAATGGCGACCTAGGCTCTGGAAAAACTGCTTTTACAACCGGTGTTATGTCTTTTTATGGAAAGGAAAATGAAGTTTCTTCACCAACATTTACCATAATAAATGAATATAAATTAAATAATGATTTATCTCTATTCCATTTTGATGTTTATAGGCTTGATAATGAAGACGAATTCTATGCAATTGGCGGAGACGAATACTTTGAAAATGGTATATCTTTAATTGAATGGGGCGAAAAAATAAAATCTGCTCTTCCAAAAGAGTATTTAGAAATAAAGTTTGAAAAGTTGGACGAAAACCCTAATATTAGGACGTTAGAGCTACTCCCACATGGAGATAAATACATAAATATTGTTCAAAAAATTGCTAACTAATTCTTGAAAGGAGGCATACACTTGAAGATTCTATCAATTGGTACATCTACTAAAAACTGCACAGTAGCTATTTGTGAAGATACCACTAAAATTGCGGAATTAAATAATATGAGTGGCCTTACCCATTCAGAAACGCTAGTACCTTCTGTTGAAAAGATTCTTATGGATAACGAATTATCTTTAGATTCTATTGACGCTTATGCTGTTTCTGTTGGACCAGGCTCATTTACTGGGATTAGAATCGGGGTTGCAACAGTTAAGGGCTTCTGTTTAGCAAAGCCTAAAAAAGTGTTTGCCGTTCCAAGTCTTTTGGCACTTGCCTATAACGTTGCAGATTTTAAAGGCTATATTGTTTCATGCATAGATGCTAGAAATGACAACGTATATGCTGCTATCTACGATAACACAGCAGATACTCCTGAAATGATAGGAGACTATATTTCAGATAATGTTCAGGTATTATTAGACAAAATTGCAAAACTAGATAAAAAAATCATAATTGTTGGTGATGCTATCTCACTTATAAAAGAAAAACTTATAGAAACATCACTTAATAATAGCAATAATCTAGAATTCGCCGATGATACTCATAATATTGAATATGCAGGCTCTATTGCAAAAGCAGCATTTGATTTAGAAAAGAGGGGCTTATCAACTACTGGCGAATTACTATCACCACTTTATCTTAAGAAATCTCAAGCCGAAAGAGAACTTGAGGAAAAAGAAAAAGGAGCAAAATGATTACGTTTGAACGACTTAAAGCCGAATATATAGACCAAGTTTACACGATTTGTGAAAAGTCATTTCCTATCCCATGGTCAAAAGATTCCATTAAAAACGAGCTCGAAAAAGATAATTCCTGCTTTATCGTTGCCAAAAGTGATGATGCAATAACAGGCTTTATTGTTTGCTGGTTTGTTATGGATGAGTGTCACATAGGAAATATTGCGGTAGATCCTGGTTTTAGAAATCAAGGTATAGGAAAAGCGCTTGTAAATGAAGTCTTTAAAGAAGCAAATAAAAAGAATACAAAGTATTTCTTACTAGAAGTTAGGCTATCTAACACGATTGCCCAGGCCTTATATAAAGAGTTTGGCTTTGAAGAAGTAGCTACAAGAAAGCATTATTACAAAAACGAAGATGGCACATATGAAGATGCACTTTTGATGAGTAAAAGCATCTAAAAAATTTTTATTAAATTTTAATTAAAAAGTACAGAAAAGTTGCATTATTTGCAACTTTTTGTGTTATTATTTATATGAGAAATTATAACTTTAAGGATGAAATAAAAAAGAAAAACAAAGGAGAAATTTTAAAATGGCCAAAACACGTGAACTTAGCTATACACAGCTAAAAAAAGAGTGTGACCCAGCAATTTTCAAATTTAAAAGTACAAAAGAACTAGAACCTTTCACCGGAATAATTGGTCAGACTAGAGGAATTGAATCTTTTAAGTTTGGCGTAAATATAGACGTTAAAGGTTATAACATATATATCGAAGGCTCAACAGGCATAGGCAAAACAGTTTTTGCCAAGAACTTTTTAAAGGACTTCGTTAAAGACAAGCCTACTCCAGATGATTGGTGCTATGTCTACAATTTTGAAAATCCAAATGAACCTAAGGCTCTTTCATTGCCAGCTGGTCTTGGTAAAACTTTCAAAGCCGACATGAACGCATTTATCGAAACTGTTAAGTCTGAGATTAAGTCTGCTTTTTCTAATAGAGATTTTGAACAAGAAAAAGAAAACATTAGAAAAGACATTGAAGACAAAAAAATAAAGCTTATTGAAAAGCTTAACAAGGATGCCGCAAAGCTTGGCTTCCAAATTAAGAACTCAGATAGCATTTATTTTCTTCCTATGGTTGATGGTAAAGCTTTAAGTGAAGAAGAGTTTAATGCACTTCCTCAATCAGAAAAAGAAAAGTTTGAAGCTAACTCTAAGATTATTCAACAAGAAACCATCGAAGTAATGCGTAAGATTAAGGAAATGGAAGCTAAAGCGTCTGAGAAGATTGGCTCATGGCAGAGCAACATTGCACTATTTGCAGTTTCAATAAAGGTTAATGAACTTAAGGCAAAATACAAAAAGTTCCCTATAATTCAAGACTTCTTTAAAGGAATTCAAAACGATATCATACAAAACATTGACTCATTTATTATTGATGAACAAAAGCAAGCTAATATTCCAGGTCCTATGAGACAAGAAAAGCCATGGAATAAATATAGAGTTAATTTGCTTGTAGACAATTCAGAACTTCAAGGTCCACCAATAATATCTGATTCAAATCCATCATTCTTTAACTTGTTTGGAAAGCTTGAATATGAGAACTCTTATGGAATGATGCACACAGATTACACCTTGATTAAGCCAGGACTTATTCATAAAGCTAATGGTGGATATTTAATTCTTCAGGTTAGAGATTTGCTATCAAATCAAATAATCTGGGATTCATTCAAAAAGGTATTACGTACAAAAAAGATATATGTTGATACATTAAAAGATTATCAGATGAATGCAGTTGCTCTTGCTGGACTTAAACCAGAGCCTATTCCAATAAAGATTAAAGTTATTCTAGTTGGAAATGCGATGGTTTATCAGCAACTACTTAACATGGATGATGACTTTAAAAAGCTATTTAAAGTCAAAGTTGAATTTGATGATGATGCACCTAGAAATGAATCTACTATGAATAAAATCGCATCATATATTCATAGTTTTTGCGAATATGAAAAACTTCCGCACTTTAATCCAGGTGCTGTAGGAAAGATTATAGAGTATTGTTCACGACAAGTTGAAAACCAGAATAAATTATCAACACAATTAAGTGACATTTGTGAAATTCTTGGTGAAGCTTGCACATGGGCAAAAATGGATGGTGCAAAAGTTGTTACAGCAGACTACGTTAGAAAAGCTGTAAATCAACGAATTGAAAGAGTTAATAAATATGATCAGCGTCTAGTTGAAATGATACAAAATGGCACCATTATGATTGACACAGATGGCGAGAAAGTTGGACAGATTAATGGTCTATCAGTTATGAAGATGGGCGACTTCTGTTTTGGAAAACCTGCAAAGATTACTGCTAACACTTATATCAGTAAATGCGGTATCGTTAATATCGAGCGTGAAGTTTCTATGTCTGGAACATCTCACTCAAAAGGCGTAATGATTTTATCAGCATACATTGGTGAAAAGTTTGCTCAAAATGAACCACTTACATTAGGTGCAAGTCTTTGCTTTGAGCAATTATATAGCGGTGTCGATGGAGATAGTGCTTCATCAACTGAGCTTTATGCCCTACTTTCGTCACTTGCAGAATTACCAATCAAACAAAACATTGCCGTTACTGGTAGTGTTAACCAAAAGGGTGAGATTCAACCAATTGGCGGAGTTACAGATAAGATTGAAGGCTTCTTCACAATCTGTAAATTAAGAGGTCTTACAGGTGAGCAAGGTGTTATGATTCCATATCAAAACATCAAGAACCTAAACTTAAATGATGAAGTTATTAAAGCCGTTAAAGATGGCTTGTTCCACATATACCCAGTTAAGACTATTGATGAAGGAATTGAAATTTTAACTGGTGTTCCTGCTGGAAGACTTAATAAAGACGGCAAGTATACTTTAGGCAGTGTTAATTACCTTGTTAATGAAAAACTTAAAAAGTACTCTGAAGCTCAAAAGCATAATAAATAAATGATTTAGGAGAAATAATGGAAGAATTTTTTAAAGAATGGTTTAAAGATGCAAGTGGAAACTTATCCTCTTTTAATGCAATGGTGTCTAAGTATTTGCCACCACTAATAACACTTTTAATTGCTCTTATTGCAATTCATTTCATAACAAACTTTGCAAAAAAGATGATAAAGAAATCCAAAATACCAAGAACAATACATTCATTCTTGGTGTCTGGCATCAAATTTACACTTCACTTTGTTGTACTTCTTGTGTTCTGTAGTAGATTAGGAATTGATGTTACATCACTAGTTGCTGCCTTTAGTATTGTCGGAGTAGCTATTTCATTGTCTGTTCAAAATTTGCTATCAAATGTCATGTCTGGGTTTAATATACTAGGCACTAAACAATTTGATGTTGATGACTATATCGAAACAGCAGGTGTTTCGGGTATAGTACAAAGAATTGGTCTTACATCTTGCAAATTAAAATCATACGATGGCAAAGACATATACATTCCAAACTCAAGTATTATATCTGAAAAGATCATTAACTACTCAAGAGAACCATATAGACGTGTTGACATATCTATTGGTGCTTCATACTCAGAAGAAGTATCAAAAGTTAAAACTGCATTAAATCATGTAATTGAGGATACTGTTTTAATCAATAGAGAGATGGAAACTTTTTGTGGAATAACAAAATTTGATGAAAGCTCGGTTCAATATACTATTAGGGTTTGGGTTAGAAACTCAGACTACTGGACTGTATATTTTGAAATGCTTGAAAGAATTAAACTTACATTTGAAAAAGAAAACATTGAAATACCATTTAACCAATTAGATGTTCACGTAAAAAATGATTAGAAAAAAGGCTACCTTTCCTAGAAAGGTAGCCTTCTTTTTTAGAACATTCTTCCAGCCACAACTTCTACCAGACATATGATTATCGCTATTGCGCCAATAGTAAGAAGAATATGTGCCGGGAAAATCCTCCAGCTTTTCTCGATTTTGCTATCAACCAGTTTGAAATACAAGGCTGCTAAGCCCCACGAAACAAAGTGAATAGCAAAAATCAAGGGATGGAAAAACAAGAACGCAAGCTCAAAAAGACCGAGAGTGACAAACAGAAGAATCGCTTCTTGCTTATTTAAGCTAGTCTTCTGAAGGACGTATACCACCACTGCAGTCATAGCCAGAAAAGCAACCGCCATGAGTATCCGAGCAACGAGCATCGTCTTTTCCTCCTTCTTTTCCACCAAGTCATTCCAAACAAAAAGAAAATGACTAGAATATCAACATTCCAGCCATCGAATTATATCACAGCTTTACATAAAATTGCAACTATTTATTCACATATCCGCTTATTTTATCCTTAACGTCATTCCACATATGCTTTAAGTCCTCATAAGACAAAAGCTCATAAACATCATTAATATTAACCCATTTGCAGATTTCTCTGTCTTCTTCGGCTATAACGCCATTATATTCCCCAACATCCTCGGCTAAATACATATGTACTTCGACAGGTTCTTCTAATATAGTAACATATTTATTTATAAAAATAGGTTCTTCACGTAATAACCTAACTTCTCTACCCGTTTCTTCAATAGTTTCTCGAATTGCGCATTCTTTGACCGTTTCGCCTTCTTCAATATGACCTTTTGGAAAGCTATAATCTCTAAATTTTTTTCTATATATTAAAGCAATCCTACGAGTTTTCCTATTGATTAAGAAACATCCTCCTTTTATAGTTGCCACTTACTCATTCTCCTTTATAATAATCCAAATTCACTATCTTGCTCTTCTTCATCCTCAGATTCGTCGCCATCCTCACCCTCATAACTATCTAAAGAGTACTGGCTAATCCACTCTAAGAAATCATCATTTGCGTCCATTATCTCCACGCAAGAAATCTCTGGTATTTCGTAATCATGAAGCTCTTTAATTTCATCAACTATATAATCAAATAATCTGTATACGCTTCTAAATTCCAATCTATATTCATGCGATAGCTGTAAATTGCCGTTCCACCAATATTTAGAGTCTACTTTTGACACTTGGCAACCTGCAACTAAATGTTTTCCTAATAATGTATCACAAATATTTTCTGCAACCTTTTTATCTTTGCATAAAGTTGTAACTAAAATATATTTTTCCATTGTACACCTCATTATTCTTTTCGTATCTACTAAATGATATTATATCACACTATATTATACCATAAAACGAGTTTAGAATAAAAAAATGAAAGAAATCAAAAAACAGACCCAAAAGAGGGTCTGTTTTGTAGACTTTTAAACCGGTTCAAGATAAATCTCCTTCTCACCACGACTATACGCTTCAAGGATCTTGTCGCGCAAAGCATTGAGCTTTTCCTCGTCGTGTGCCTCAGTCACAATGTGGTACCTACCAAAGGGTTCATAAATAACGAGAAAGTACACCACTTGGGCTCTCGGGAGATTAGTAGTAGCACCCTGGTCACAACTAAGAACCTTAACTTCCATCAACTCTGAAATCTCTACAAGACACCTTTTTCCATACCGCACAAGGAATTTCTTCATTTCAAGTCACTCCTTTAAGAAAGTCCGTCTATACACATTTTAGACGGACTCATACTACCACAATCATTAGCTAGTGTCAATGAATGTAGCTCTTTATATGTTCATTATTGCTACTGCTACACTAAAGAATGCCCAAACTGAAGCAGAGTCGACAATCGTAGTAATAAGCGGAGATGACATTATTGCGGGATCAAGTTTTAGCTTTTTGGCTATGATTGGAAGAATGCCTCCCAAAAGTTTTGCCATAATAGCAGTAAGAATTAGAGTTATTCCCACTACGATAGATAACTTAATATTTTGATATTGGACATAAATTCTAACACCATTACAAATTGCAAGAATTAAACCAACGCCTAATGAAACTCTTAATTCTTTCCATAATACTTTAAGAATATCTTTCGTCTTAATTTCATCTAACGCTAATCCACGGATTATAAGTGTTGCTGCTTGTGAACCGCAGTTACCACCAGTGTCCATTATCATCGGTATAAATGCTACAAGTAGTGGCATAGTAACAAATGCATTTTCATAGTTATTAATAATTGCACCACTTATCGCAGAAGAAATCATAAGTATTAATAGCCAAATTATTCTGTTTCCTGCATGCTTCCAAACCGACGTTTTCATGTATGTATCATCATTTGGTGTGACAGCCGCCATGATTTCGAAGTCTTCTTCTGCTTCTTCTTTGATAACATCAATTGCATCGTCTAGCGTAATAATACCGACTATATGGCCATCTTTATCAACAACAGGAAGTGATGTTTCGTTATATTTTCCAAATAGTTTACCAACTTCTTCTTGGTCATCTAGCGTCTTTATTGTCACTATGTCTTTTGTCATGATATCAACAATTGGTGTATCACCATTTGCTAGCACTAGGTTTCTAGCATCTACAACACCAGAAATCTTTTTGTCTTTAGAAATAACATACCCTTTATAAATGTCTTCTCTATCTTCTCCAACTTTTCTAATATATGCCAATGCGTCTGATACTAGCATATCTTCAGAGAAGTCCAGATACTCTGTTGTCATCATAGAACCAGCTGAATCATCTGGGTACTGCAAAAGCTTATTAATTGTACTTCTTTGTTCTTTATCTACTTGATTTAGTATTCTATCAACAACGTCTGATGGCATTTCTTCAATAATTTGAGCAGTTTCATCATCAAACAACTCATCTATTACTTCTTTTAACTCTCTATCAGAAAATAGATTAATTAGCTTTTGCTGAAAATCCGAATCAAGATTTACGAACACTTCTGAAGCAATTTCTTTTGGAAGTAGTCTATATGCAAGAATCATGTCTTCAGATGAAAGACCGTTTAATGCATTCGCAATATCTTCTGGTTCTTTAAAGCCCAAGTATTTTCTTAATTCTTTGAACATTTTACATGAAATTAGTTCTTTAATTGTATCTTGCATATTACACCTCCATTTCTATTTTTCATTATAATTTATAGTGTTTTCATTGATTCCAAATAGTATGTTGCAATTTGGAAATAAATAACTATTGCACAAAGGTCGATAACAGTTGTAAGTAATGGCGCTGCCACGACCGCAGGGTCCTTTTTCATTTTTTTAACAAGCATTGGGAGTAAGCATCCAATTGATTTGGAAACTATAACTGTTAAAATCAGAGAAATCCCCAGTACTAGTGCAAGTTTTATATCATTATATTGCAAATAAATTCTAACTATATTCACAATCAATATTACAAGTCCTACTAATACTCCTACTCTTACCTCTTTCCATAAAACTTTTATCCAATCCTTAAGCGACACTTCACCAGTAGCTAGCGCACGAATTATTATAGTTGAAGTCTGCTGACCACTATTACCTGCTGTACCCATAATCATTGGAACAAATGATACGAGTATTGGTAAAGCTTCAAATGCAGACTCATATTTTGAAAGGATTGTGCCTGTGATAGTTGCCGAAAGCATAAGTATTAGAAGCCACCCGATTCTATTTTTAATGTGACCAAACACAGACGTTTTGAAATATGTTTCTTCCGAAGGCATGATAGCAGCCATCTTCTCGAAGTCTTCTTCTTGCTCTTCTTTTAAAATTGCTAACGCATCATCAACTGTAATAATACCAACTAGCCTATCTTCTTTATCTACAACAGGAAGCGCATATTCATCATACTTGTCGAACATGTTTGCAACGTTTTCTTGGTCCTCTAAAGTATTAATCTTAATAATGCTCTGATCCATTATGTCAGTAATCTTTGTAGATAAATCTGCAAGAAGTAATTTTTCAAGTGTTATAACACCTTTGATTCTTCTTGTGCTATCCAATATATAACATGTATAAACTGTTTCAGAATCAACACCAATTTTTTTAATCTTTTCTAGTGCTTCCGAAACTGTCATATCTTCCTTTAAATCAATAAACTCCGTGGTCATCATTGAGCCAGCGGAGTCTTCAGGATATCGAAGTAATCTGTTAATAGTCTGCCTATCTTCTGGAGCAATATGTTTTAAGATTCTCTTAACAACGTTAGATGGCATTTCTTCGATAATATCAACTGTATCATCCATATATAGCTCATTAACGACATCTTTAAGCTCTTTATCTGTAAGCACACCAATTAATTTTTCTTTAATATCTGAATCTAGCTCGGTGAAAACTTCTGCAGCCTTTTCCTTTTCTAGTAGCCTATACATTATGATTATTTCTTCATCTTTTAATTCATCAAAAAGATAGGATATATCTACGCTATTAATACTTTTTAAGTATTCTTTCAGCTTAACAAAGTCTTTATTATTAAGTAGTTCTTTAATAACTTCTGCTTTCTCTTCCATATATATCCTCCTTTCTAATTATTTATGTTCTATTAGCTATAGCCTACTTGTAAACGTGTCCCAAAAGGCTTTAAAATACCCACTTGAATTATACCAGTCCACAATTAAATCATGTGTAAATGGAATTTGCCAAATGATAAATCCAATAGTTGCGATTGTAGCAACAATTTTCAAAAGTGTCCAAGCATCTCTTACCTTTTCTTTAAATGGCTTTTCATATACAACATCATACCCCATATCTCTTAAAGCTTTGTAGTATGCATCATTATATGCTTTTTGCGCCATAGCCTCTTGCATTTTTCGATAGTTTTCATTTACGGAATAAGCATCCACATATTGATAACCACCTCTATTAGTTGAAGTAGTAGTTCTTGCTGTACTAGAAGGTCTTGAAGTACTAGTTGAATGTGTCGGCTGGGTCTGTCCTGTTGAAGTAGTTTGAGGTGCTGAAGCAGCTCTTCTTTGATACTCTTGCATCTTTTGAGTTTGTAACTTTTGATCGTATTCTTTCCTTTTTGTTTCATTAGACAACACTTCATAAGCCGCAGAAACTTTTTTAAATTTCTCTTCTGCAGCTTTTGGGTTATCAGGATTTAAGTCTGGATGATACTTTTTGGCAAGAGTCTTGTACACCTTCTCAATTACTTCTTGCGATGCATTTTCATTTACTTCAAGCAACTCATAATAATTCTCCATAGTATTTATCCTTTGATTAATATATTTTTACTGCTTTCTTTACACATCTAATACTAATAAAATAACAATCCCTACTATTGCTGTTCCTATTGCTAAATACTTTTTTAAACTTAACTTTTCTTTTAAGAAAATTCTCGACAAAATCATTGATAGAATGCAATAAGAACCAACAATTGATGCACTTATTGTGGAATTTCCTGACATTGCAAACACATAGAAGAATTGTCCTGCTGTTTCAAACACTGCCGCCTCTAGCTTTTCTTTGTTACTACTAATTATTAATCTTTCATTTTTGCGCTTTAAGAATACCATTGCAAATAAGGCAAATAATAAAAATGAAGTCTCATATGCAATTAGTGCAGAATCCTCGCTGATTAACTCAAATTTATCTAAATAAATGCTATCCAAGAAAGTGCCTAAGCCATCAAATACGCAATATAGTATTGGCAAAATGATTGCTAAAATTTTTACCCTTTTATTTTTTAAAGATATGTCAAATTTTCTTTCTTCCTTATCTTCTTTTCTTTCAAGCATACAAATATAAAAAATTGAACAGAAAATTAAGACAAACGCCACATATGCTGGCCAAGGAAGCGTTTCCTTAAAGAATAATAACAATAAAATCGAGGTGATTACTCCGCTAGTGTTTTGAACAGGACTCGCAATTGAAAGCTCAATATATTTAAGTCCTTTGTAGCCTATTATCATAGATAGTATATAACATAAAGAAACTGGCAAGTAATATATGATTTCCGTTACGTTGAAGCTAACTTGATTAACAATCATATATACTAAAGCATGAATTCCCATCACTACTCCGACGAAAATTCCAGTTTTAATATCATTATATTTTTCTTCTTGAATATTACCTTTTTTGTAAAACAAGTCCGCTATTCCCCACATAACAAATGTTAGTAGACTATATATCATTGTCATTTAAGATTGCACCTCTTCCATAATATTTTAACATAATTTTTATTATTTATAAATAATCATTTTATACTTTTGCTAATACGAAAAGGGCCCTTGGAAATTCCCAAGGGCTCCTCATAAGTTTTAGTTCACCACAGGCTGAATAAGGTCCGTGCTTATCCACGCCGAGTATAGACTCCCGTCGCTGGCAGAGTACAAGATGTTCGAGTACGGATCTCCCCACGCGAGCACCTGAACGACTGTATCACGGTTGAGCTTGCCGAGTGAGCGAATGCCGATTTGACCGTAATCCCAAACCTCAGTGGTTTCAGCAATTACCACGCCATAGCTTGCACTACCCCAGTCTGTGTACTGACCAACGTCAGACTTACGAATAAATCCAACGCCAGCGGTTCCACTGTGAAGCTGAACACAGTAAAACTCGTAGTTCTCATTAATCACAAGCACAGGAGTCCCAGAGCTAAGGTGAGCCGGCTCAAGTGTAAGCGAGCTATACCAAGGATCTGAGCACACTTCGGTGTATTTGGTAAGAACGATCCACCTGGGATTATTCTGTACCAAATCTTTCAGAATGTAGCCTACACCTGTGCGATTCAGGCGAGTACCAGAAAGGTCAATCTGATAGAATTCACCCTGCTCAGCCAGAATGTGAACAACATCACCATTTCTGAGCTGACCAAGGCTACGTGCATTCCGTGAAGGAGTTTCACGCACAGTAAGTCTAGTGCAGATTACCATTCCCCGGTAGGTATAGTTACCATTGAAAAAGCTACTATAGTTGTAGCCGTCCGCTTCAGCAAAAGCTGAACACATGCCGAGTGCGAGTACCAGTACGAGAATCAACGCAAAAACCTTTTTCATGTTCTCTCCTCCTATAGCATAGTCCAAGTAGTAAACAAGAGCATAAAAATATGTTAACGCCTCAAAATGGCGGGCGTTCCAACCAGAAAAAAATCGCAGTTAGAGCCACAATGTTCCTTATGCAGAAAGAATTATACCATGTCAGTATACATAATTCAACAGGAATATGCACTATTTGATATTTTTGTATGCTTTTTGACACTCTTTAATTATCTTAAGTGCTTCTGCTTTTCCATGATAGTCTTCGACTTTTACTTTCATTCCCTCTAATTTTTTGTAGTTTTCAAAGAAATTCTTAATTTCTTTTAA
>JAEEGL017077595.1_pt1 | contig 16104 bp, 13 predicted proteins | sample 9134231 | NCBI WGS metagenome assembly JAEEGL01 (sample SAMN16246548, study PRJNA631951) | gut metagenome | biome: gut microbiome; feature: rumen; material: fiber-attached | host: Bos | place: Iran: Karaj | collected 2018-10
AATCTGCGATAAATGTTGTGCATCGAATTTAAAGAGTGAAGCATCATTGAAATAAAAAGTTGACATACAAAAACTTTCAGAGTAAAAGAGAGTCAATTACATATTGTTAGAAGATTATTTCTGAGATTATTGGAATATTATATATATTCGGGTTTGGTCGCGTGTTTGCACGAAGTGCCTTCTTGAGTGTGAAGTGTTGAAAAAAAGCGGACAGAGCTTGAAGCGAACCATCCTTTCCTGTTAGCGGGCAACGCCGGGAAGGTTGAAGTTCTTTCTGCTTTTGTGTTTGACGGAAGAGTCGTTTTCGTTATGAAGAGCTAACTGAAAACGACCACAAAAGAAGTTCATGTGTAAAACCCGAAGTCGTAAAATGGTGATGAGTAACAGGCAAGGCGAGTCCTGTTATTCGAGTTTTCCGACTGGAAGCCTCCGATACAAAATCGGAGGCTTCTTTTATTCTTGCTTTTGAGCTTACAGATGCAATGAAACAGCAGATTGTTCTTAATTATGCTTTTGAAATAAACAAGACACCTTCCACATCTTTGCCGTTTTCTTTTCTTAAAACGAGATTGTGTGTGTCAATCGTTTTATACCCGGCTTTTCTGAGTTGTTCTTCAATATGTTTCGGGTTGTGCTGATAGCGACCTTGAGCCGATAAAGCTACGGTTTTGATGTTTTCGGGCGCTGTTTCAACGGTTAAAATAAGCCGAGCAGGGTAACAAAGCTTAAATATGTTTTCATAATTTTGAATATATTCCAAAACATCTAAACACAAAATGGTGTCATAAGTCTTTGAATTATCTTTTAAAAATTGCCGAGCATCGCCTTGATGCAAAGTCTCATACAGTTTCTTGTCTTCGGCAATTTTGAGCATATTTTCCGAAATATCGACGCCGGTCCATCGGCTGTTTTTGCTTTTTAAGGTTTCGGCGGCAAGCCCCGTTCCGCAACCAAGATCTAAAACATTGCCTTCAAAACTTAAATTTAATTCTTTGATTTTGTTTAAAACATTATATCCGATTTGTTTCATGCGTTCATCATACATCAACGCAAATTTATCAAACAACCGCTCGGCATAACCCTCAACCTGTTTTTCGGTGTTGTTTTCAAAGGAGGCAAGCGTTTGCTCGGCAAACACATTTTCAGGCGCATTCTTTTCCCATAAACGCGCTATTTCAAGAGCGTTTTGGGGCTCTTCTTGATAAAGCAATATGAGGGTTTCTGCCATGTTTATGGCAATGTCATTGTCTTGAGGGGTTTTAAGAAAAGCGTTCATCAACAAGTCTAAAGCACCTTTATAATCACCCATATCTTTTAAAACAAGGGCAACGTTGTTGCTTAAAGCAGCCTGATCCGAGTCAATCAACACGGCTTTGTGATATTCTTCCATAGCCTCAATGTTTCGTCTGTTTTTATAGAGAAAATCCCCATAAGATATATGCGCCTCAAAACTATCGGGAGCCAAAGAAAGTGCTTTTAAAAAGAATGTTTCGTTTTCTTCTAAAACTGCTAAATTGAGTAAGGCATCAAAACTTTGAGGGTTAATCAGCAAAGCTCGGTGAAAATATTTTGCGGCATTTGTCTTGTCTTCTTGTTTGAGATAAATTTGAGCAATCAGGTTTTTGATGTCATAAGCCTCATCTTGTTTGTCAGCTTGAAGGGCAAACTCAAGGGCTTTATCAAAATGACCCGCATCAAATTCGGATAGCGCCAAGTAATACAGCGGAAGAGGCGAGGTCGGATTTTGTTCGTGAATTTCAACAAGTTTTGCCTCGTCTTTTTCGAGAACTGCTAAGTTGACAGCCGCATCTATATCGTTCGGGTCGATTTTTAATGCTTTCTTGTAGCATTCGATTGCTTTTGCGTTGTTTTGTTTCTTTTCATAAATTCCGCCCAAATTATTGTAGGCTTCTTTCGTGTTCGGACTGAGTTTTAACACATTTTGATAGGCTTCAACGGCTTCATCATATTTTTTAATCAGACTCAAGGAAACGGCCAAGTTAAAATAAATCGGTAAGGGGTTTTGGGCGTTTTTTAAGGCTTTGTAAAAATAAGAAACGGCTTCGTTGTGTTCGTGTTTTTCGGCTGCGATGAGCCCGAGCATGTTTAAAACATCTGCGTTTTCGGGGGCAAAAGATAAAATCTGGCGATAAATATTTTCGGCTTGATTGTAAGCGCCGCTTGAATATAACTCGTTTGCTTTTTGAAACATTAAATCAAAAGACATTTTTGCTTCCCGGCAAACTGTTTAAAAAACGACTTATTCTTTTGCAACGACAACCATAGCCTCTCTTAAGATACGTCCGTTAATCATATATCCGGTTTGAAGCTCTTCAATGATTGTTCCTGCGGGTTTTGAGGGGTCCGAAACTTGTTGAATGACTTGATGAAAGTTCGGGTCAAAGGTTTTGCCGATTGCTTCCATCTTTGTTATTCCGAATTTTTCAAAAATATGAGTTAATTCTTTTTTTGTGAGTTCCACGCCCTCACGCAAAGCTTCGGCATCTTCGCTTTGAGCGTTCTGAGAAGCATTTAAGGCCCTGTCTAAATTATCGGCAACGGCGAGCAAATCTTTTGCAAAAGAAGAAATGGCATATTTGTTGTTTTTATCAATCTCGGCGGCACATCTTTTTTTGATATTTTCCGATTCGGCCAATGTTCGCAAAAGTTCATCTTTTAATTTTGCATTTTCCTCTTCAAGATTTTTCAGTTCTTCGATATTGCTTGATTCTTCTTCTTTTTCAATATTTTCTTGCAGCTTCTCAGCCTTGTCTTCTTTCATGGCGTTGTCATGCTTAAATTGATGATCTTTTTTCATTTTATGCCTCTTTAATTTTATAAATCTTATTGATATATTATCAACTTAGTGATTAAACATTCACAAGTCAAGAGATTTAAATTTTTTAGTTGTTTTATTAAAAATTAATGATATAACGATATAAATGATATAACAAAAAATATACTATTAAGTTCAAAAAGAAGAAAGAATACTAATAATGGCCGAAAAAGCAAATTCCTCTACGGGTTTTTTAAAAGAAGGGTTTAATAAGAAAAAGCTTTTATCTTTGATGCAAAATCATGATCAGACGGATTTTTCTTTTCTTCAAAAGGTATCTCAGGTTTCTTGTTTCGGTGAAAAAGAATGGCCGCAGATTAATTTAATAGATGCGTGGATTTTAACTTCGGAGACGGCAACTTTTATGAAATGGGGCGGTTTGGGAATGGTCGCTTCAGAGTTGCCCGAAAATTTCAATAAAACTTTTGAGCATTTATCGCATAAGATGTCTATCGTTACACCGATGTATGAGGGAGATACCGGTAAAAAATCGGCACATCTTTTAGATAATATTTACGTCGGGGCCGAGAATCGACAAATCGCAGTCGAGTTGGTCGGGAGTACACTTGTCCGTTTTGCTGATGGTGAGGGGAATTTAAAAGAATATTCCGTTGAGGTATATTGTGGGAATTTTAATGATGTCCGATATATCTTTTTGAAAAACGAGCATTTTTTCGGCATTACCCCATCTGCTAAAAATCCATCCACACAAGACGGATGCTATGTTTTAAATCAAAACGGTATTGATGAAGTTGAGCGTTTTGCCTTTTTCTCAAAGGCCGTATATACGCTCTTGAGCGAATGCATGATGCAGCATTTTAAAGGGTTGAAAGCGCCAAATGTTATTGTTGCAAACGATTGGCATAGCGGGGCGTTGAGCGGTTTGTGTAAATATTTGACACCTTTAAGAGCTTTAGACGGCAAGGTTAGCTCGGATGTTTCTGCTAAGATTCAAAATTTGCCGATTATTCATATTGCGCACCATTTAGGTTATCAAGGATGGGATTTCGCCAATACGGCTCGTTTGCTTAACGGTCTTTATGAAGAACGTGCCATTGATGTTTTTAAAAACGCAAAGGCTGTTAAAAACAGTAACCCCAGAGCCGTTAATACGCTTATCGTTTATGACTGCTACAATCAGGCATCTTCGAATTTTCATCTGGCGGACAGAGTGGTTACCGTTTCAAAGAATTATATGGAAGAAGTGTCAAAGGATTTAAGTTTCGGTTTCGATTTCAGAGATATTTTAAAAATCAGAAAAAATCATCGAACATTTTTCGGCATTGTCAACGGTTATGAAAAGAGCCTGATTTCGCCGAACGAATCGAAGATTAAGCATATGAATGATTACTTTAAAGGTTTTGATTTTAAAATTTATGATGAAAACAATATCGAAAATAAAGAGCAAAACAAAAAGGAATGTATAAAGCTTTTATCTAAACTGGCTTCTGATGCAAAATTTAAAAATCTGACTATTCCGCTTATTGAGACATATCAATTCCACGATTTATCCAATCTTGTTTCAAAAGCGGGACATATACCGTTTATGTGTGCGACAAGCCGTCTTGTTGAGCAAAAAGGCTATGATATCGCTTCTGAAGCATTGCTGAAAACAATTTTAAGGATTAAAGAAGCTAAAAAAGAATTTCCGATTGTGGCCATGGGCGGTGCCGGAAATGTTAAGCTTTATGATATGCTTAAAGAATTTCGTGATAAGGTTCGTAAGATCAGTCCGCAGGCTGCCGAACGGATTTTCGTTTTCAGAGGATATAAAGACGAATTTGCTTATGCGTTGCAATTGGCATCTGATTTTTATTTAATGCCGTCTCTTTTTGAGCCTTGCGGTTTGACACAAATGGAGGCTATGGCTAAAGGTGCGCTTCCCGTTGCCACATCGACAGGCGGTTTGGTTGATACGATTGAAAGCGGTGTTAACGGTTTCAGAACGGATGTTTTCTTTGCCGACGGGCAAAAGGTTTACGGCTCTAACACAAAAGCCCAAAAGCTTAAGAACAATATCAATGCTTATGCCGATGCATTGCAAAAGGCACTTTATTGCTTCTATCAAACACCTGATGTTATTAAAGCGATGAAGATGAATGCCATGAAAAAAGATTTCGGTTGGAGTGTTCAGGACGGTTCGGTTTATAAATATTATAAGTTGTTAAAAACCGGGTCGTTATAATATAATCCGTTTTTTTAAAAAAAGACGCCTTAAAAGAAAGGCGTCTTTTTTATTGCGGGTCTTTTATTTGTTCAACCCCAACTCTTCCATAACTTCTTTTTTCAGGGTAACGTTATCTGTCTTGCCTGTTAAAAAGGCAGGAATTTTTTCATGATATAAGATTGTACGAGGCAAAAACAGTTCAGACATACCGTTGTTTTTAATGTAATCATGCAAAACTTCTTGCTTAACCTGGGTATTGTTTGTAACCAATACAATTTGCTCGCCTTTACTTTCATGAGGAACAGAAACAATGCCATAACTGAATTCCGAGCCCATCCATTCATAGGCTTTGATAACCATATCTTGAACGGCATTTAACGAAACCATTTCGCCGCCGATTTTAGCAAAACGTTTGATTCTGTCTTTGATATAAACATACCCGAGCTCATCAATTTCGACGACGTCTCCGGTGTGATACCAACCGTTTTCAAGCGGTACCAAAACTCCCGGATTGTCAGGCATAATATAACCCAACATAACGTTCGGACCTTTCACGACCAATTCGCCGCCTTTTTCAATTCCGGGAACCGGCTCGATTTTATATTGAATACCCGGCACAATTTTGCCGATAGAGCCAAAACGATTATAAATATGGTTATTTGCCGCAACGAACGGAGCGCATTCCGTGACACCGTAGCCCTCCATAATGCGAACGCCCATATGTTCCATAAACAAGTTTCGGGTATCAAGCTTTACAGCTTCGGCGCCCGCATACATAAAGCGTACGTTGTAGAAGTCGTAAGGGTGGGCAATACGTCCGTATCCTCTGAAGAATGTATCCGTTCCGAAGATAATTGTCGCACCCAACTCATAAATAAGCTCTGCAATAATACGATAGTGTAGGGGAGAAGGATATAAAAACAGACGAGCGCCGACCAAAAGCGGAAGAAGTGTGCCTATGGTCAGGCCAAAACTATGGAACATCGGCAACGCATTAAACACGATGTCTTTCATGTTCAGCGTTTCAAGAGTGGTTACTTGAGTGATGTTTGCAATAATATTTGCATGGCTTAAAACAACGGCTTTGGGAGCCCCTTCGGAACCGGATGTGAATAAAATTGCCGCTTTTCTGTTGCCGCCGTGTTTATGAGGTATACGTTTTGTTTTATATCTGAGCAATGCTCCTAGCTTGCTGATCAGCCCGAGTTTCTTTGCCAGTGTCTCAAGATAAAAAATTTCAATACCGTTTGATTTCAACACATCAATAACGGGTTCCATTTTTGCCGTTCGAATAAATGTTAAAGATGTGATAACGAATTTAACTTGTGCGGTTTTGCACATAGAGAGCATATTTTTGGCGCCGACTGAAAAATTAAGCATCACAGGAATACGCTCATAAGCCGATAGGCCTAAAAATGTTGCAATGGCCGCAATGGTGTTCGGAAGCAAAAGACCGACATGTTGAAAATGTCCGGCTTTTTTCTTGAAAAATTTGCCCAACAAATAAACTCTTAAGAGCAAATCTTTGTAGCTCATCGGTTTGCGGTTGATGTCTTCAATGACCATCGGGCGCTTAAAGAAAAAGCCTTTTTTGGAGTAAACTTTTGAGGTTTTAACAAGCTGCGCAAAGATAGAAATGTCAGGATTGTAGGTGATTTCAAACTGCATATCCATCAGTATGTGATAGATTTCGTTGCTTAAGTGGTCACGTTGGCGGCGTAACTCATCTTTTAATTTAAACGGTTTTGGCTCGCCGACCGTGATCAGCATTTTAGGCAATGGTCTGTGAGGGAGCTTGTCTTTTGTTTTTGAAAAATAACCATATTGCGGACCTTCTATCCAAATCGGAATGACAGGCGATTTTGTTTTGTCCGCGAGCAGGCCAGGGGCTTCATAAATCTTCATCAATCCGCCGCTTTCCGTGATTCGCCCCTCCGCAAAGATGACGACAAGGCGATTGTTATTGACTTTGTTGATTAAGTCTTTCAAATCGGCCGGTTCAATCGGGTTGTATTCGATGATATCTGCGGCTTTCATTAAAAAGCGGATAAAACGACGGCGATATAAGTGTCCGTTTAAAGCAAAAATCGGATCGCCGGGCAAAAAGGCAAACAGCAAAATCGGGTCAAGATAAGAGACATGGTTTGATACATAAACACCTTTTTGCGGCAGATCTTTTAAGTCAAACTTGATATGACACCTTACTTTAAAGATGTAAAAGAACGTACGCAGGCAAAATCTCACAAAGTTTTTCAAAATATTTCTCCCTTGTTACTTTATGTGAGTTTTGTATCTTAAAACGAACTCAAGGTCAAGATAAAAATTGAATTTGAAGTATAAAATTTTGCGTATTTTATCTTTGGACTTTACTTTTTTTATAAAATCGGCTAAATAGTGCTTAAAGATTAATTGTGAAAGGATTAAATACGATGCTGATGAATGGTAAAAAAGGTTTAATTATGGGGCTTGCCAATGATCATTCGATTGCTTGGGGAATTGCCAAAGCCCTTGATGACGCCGGTGCCGAGCTTGCCATATCATATCAAAACGAAGCTTTGGAAAAAAGAGTTAAACCCCTGTCAGAACAACTCAAAAATCCGAGTTTGCTTATTAAATGCGATGTTTCGGATTCAAAGTCCGTCGAAAGCTGTTTTCAAGAGCTTGGTCAAAAGTGGGGCAAAATAGACTTTCTTGTCCATGCAATTGCTTTTTCAGATAAAGATCAGCTTAAAGGGCGCACGATTGATACAACGCTTGATAACTTTTTAAACACCATGCACATTTCGTGTTATTCCTTTTTAGAAGCTTGTCGTTGTGCGGCGCCGATTTTAAATGAGGGCGGGGCTGTTTTAACTTTGACTTATTTGGGCTCTGAACGCTATGTTCCGAACTACAATATTATGGGTGTTGCCAAAGCGGCTTTGGAGGCATCCGTTCGTTATGCCGCTGCCGATTTAGGTGTTCAAGGTGTTCGCGTGAACGCTATTTCGGCGGGACCGATTAAAACGTTGGCGGCCGCCGGTATCGGTGATTTTAAGAAAATATTGCGCTATAATGAGCTTAACACACCGCTTCGAAAAAATGTAACTCAAAGCGAAGTCGGAAATATGGCTTTAGCGTTGTTATCACCTTTGGGCGCTGCCGTGACGGGTGAAATTGTGCATGTGGATGCGGGGTTTCATCAAACAGCAATGTTTAATTTAGATAAGGCCAAAGAATTGGCAGAAGTTTTGGAGCAATTTTAATGATTAAACTTTCAGTCTATATAGTCACATTAAATGAAGAAAAGCGTCTTGACAGAACATTAAAGGCAGCTTCTGAAGTTGCCGATGAAATTGTTGTTGTTGACAGCGGAAGTACTGATCAAACGAAAGAAATTGCTTTAAAAAACAAAGCAAAATTCCTTTTTCACGAATGGAAAAATATTTCATCACAGAAAAATTTTGCTCAAAATCAATGTCAAAACGATTGGGTCTTATCACTTGATGCCGATGAGGTTTTATCGGCTGATTTGATCGAAGAAATTAAAGAAATTAAGAAAAATCCGACATTTGATGCGTATAAGGTGAAAATATGCGATGTTTTGCCGGGGGATAAAAAGCCAAGACTGCTTGCTAAAACATATAACCAAGTTCGCTTATATAATCGCAAAAAGGCAAATATGCCGGATGACCTCACGCATGATCGTGTTGTTTTAGGCGAAGGGTGTCAAGTTGCACAGCTTAAATCAAAGATTTGGCATTATTCTTATGTTTCGCTTACACAGCTTTGGTTTAAGCTTAATATGTATACGGACGAACTTGTGCAAGTTGCCTTAAAAAAGAATAAGAAATATTCAAAACTTCGCTTATATACCGAAATGCCGCGGCAGTTTTTATTTTATTATTTCTGCCGTCGCTATTGTATGTATGGCACATGCGGCTTTTGGATGGCAACATCTTATGCTTATTTCAGGTTTTTGAAAATAGCTAAATGGTTTGAATGGCAAGCCTTGAATAAAAAATAAAAAAAAGCCCTCTTAAAGAGGGCAATTTTTTTAAAACGATCTGAGAAAATATCCGCCGGCATCAAATAAAATTTTAATAAACAAAATGCCTAAAACAGATAAAATCACAATACGGATGATTTTGTTTCCGTTTTTCATAGCAATTCCGGCGCCGACATAATTTCCGGCGATGCTGAACACGGCTGCGGCCAATCCCAAAGGAATTAACACAAGGCCATTAAACAAAAAGACGGTAAGGGAGCATATATCTGCTGTCATATTGACAAGTTTTGCAGTCCCTTCGGCTTTTAATATGTTCATTTTTGCAAATGCCGTGTAAACAAGCAAAAGAAAAGTTCCCGAACAGGGGCCATAAAAGCCGGCATACATACCGATAAACAATGTCGAAATGCTGACAACGATATATTGTTTTATTCGAGATATCGGTGCAACATTTTTTGGCTCTAAATCTTTTTTTAGTAAAACATACATAGCAAGCAATGGCAGTAAAATAATAAGTAAGGCCTTAAAGATAAATTCATCAACTATTATAGCAAAATTTGCGCCCATAAGTCCGCCGATAGCGGCCGTAATCACGCCAACAAGCGCAAGATGATAGTCGATGTAGTTGTTTTTACAATAACGAATCGTTGCCGTAATCGTTCCCAAGCATGCTGAAAGTCTGTTTGTGTATATGGTTTCATGCGCAGGTAAACCGGCAATTAAATATGCGGGAATAGAAATCAGTCCGCCGCCGCCACCGATTGAATCAACAAATCCTGCTAAAAAAGCAAACGGGCATACAATTAAAAACATAGACAATGTTAATTCCATGGCTTTTCTCCTTAATTATCGTCTTTATAAAAGAACAAGGTTAAAAACTGCTTAAAAAATTATTCTTTTGAATTTATTGACTTTATTACAGAATTATTCTACTATCTATGTAAGCAATAGCTCGTTACTGAACGGAGATTAAAATGGAATTAGAATACATCGTGTTTGGGACAACATACGGATTTAGCAGTGTCAGCGTAACGGATGAAGAAAGGCGCTTTATTGAACAGTTTTATTGCGATCAACACGGAACGAAAACTTTTGTACATAAGAGATATAATAATAAGGTATATTATACGCATGCCATTTATCCTGACAAGCAAACATCTTTTTGTGATTCCAAAGGGCGTGGGGGTGCTTTTTTAGGCATTACGATCGGGTTTAATAATTCTTATTGTCAAAATTTTGAAAAGATGGATCAAATTTTTAATAATATTTATAAAAGTTTTCTAGACAAAGGTTTTATTGAAGAGACGAACGGAAAACGTCAGTTTATGATTTCTGATTTTGCATCACATGAGGCTGAAATAGATAATATTGTTATTAATGCAATAAAATCACAAAATTTAACAAACGCGGATTTTGTGCCGTTTCAAATTAAGAATATCGGAGAAATCAAAGGCTCTTTGCCTTGCCATCCATCAGATATGCCGACTTTTGGTAAAGCTTTCATGAATATGCCGTATAATTTGGTTGTTTCAGAGCAAAATCTTACACAACAACAATTACGCAATCAACGCGCAAATATGAAATAACAACTCTGTTCTTATACTGCAACTATGCTAACAAAAAAAGAAATAATCAATCTTTTGCAAACAGATGACGAACTTGCTTTGTTTAAACGTGCAGATGCGGTTCGTCAAAAACATGTCGGAGATGAGGTTCATCTGAGAGCGTTGATTGAATTTTCAAACATCTGTCGAAACAATTGTCTATATTGCGGAATCAGAGCAGGGAATTCTAAAGTTTGTCGTTATCGAATGTGTGAAGAAGAACTGATTGATACGGCGCGAAAAGCTTCGGATATGGGGTTTAAGACGATTGTTATGCAATCAGGTGAAGATATGTATTATAACACATTGCGTATGTGTCATATTATCGAATCTATAAAAAAATTTGATGTTGCTTTGACATTAAGTATCGGTGAGCGAAGTTATGATGATTATAAAGCATTCAAAAATGCAGGGGCTGATCGCTATTTGATGCGTATTGAAACAACCGACAAAGATTTATACCACAAGCTTAATCCGAATATGAGTTGGGATAAGAGGCACGAATGTTTGTTGATGATTAAAGAACTCGGTTATGAACTCGGATCGGGAATTATGGTCGGGTTACCGGAACAAAGTCTTGAAAGCATTGCAGGTGATTTGCTTTATCTTCAAAAAATCGGCATTGATATGGCAGGTATCGGTCCTTTTATTCCTCATCAGGATACACCGCTTAAAAATGAAAAAGGAGGAACTTTGAGCTTAGCTCTTCGCACAATGGCCGTTATGCGAATTTTGATGAAAGATATTAATATTCCCGCGACGACTGCCATGGAAAGTTTGCATCCCAAAGGGCGAATTATGGCGCTTCAAGCAGGGGCAAATGTTGTTATGCCGAATGTCACAGAAGGTGAATATCGTAAATTTTATGAGCTTTATCCCGGTAAGATTTGCACAAATGAAGAGCCGATACATTGCAAAACATGTATCGGACTCAAAATTCAAAGCATCGGCCGAAAAATCGGAACGGGATATGGCGGACACAAAGGGAAACAGCCGCTGTTTTCTAAGCCTTAACAGATTTTAGATAAGCTTCAATAATCGGAACATCTGCAGGGGCAAAATCATATTTTAAAAGCTCATGCGGATATACCCATAAAACCTGTTCGTGTTCACAAATTTTAGGAATATCAAAACTGTTAGCTTCAGCAAAAAAAGCGTTGATAACAAAACTTCCAAAATCATAATCATACGCCTTTTGCATAAAAAGAGAACCGACTTTAACAGTTAATCCCATTTCTTCCATAAGCTCGCGTTTGAGGCACTCTTGTAATGTTTCACCTTTTTCAAGTTTTCCACCGGGAAGTTCCCATAAAAACTCAAGGTCTTTGCCTTTTTTCCTTTGTCCGATTAAAATTTTGCCGGCATATGTGATAATGCCGGCTGCAATTTGTTTTTGTGTCATTATTTTTCTTTTTTTCCTGGTTTAACGTAAGCTATTGCGGCGTGTTCATCACAATAGGTTTGTCCTGCACGGACTTTTTTGCCGCAGAAGCAGAAATTATCATCTTTGGGATCGCCAATCGGCCAACGACATGTATGACCGTCTAATTCGCCTAATTTTAAGCAAGTATTTTTATGGGCAGTTACTTCAATCGGATTAATCGTAATCTTTTGAGACTTAGAATCCTGAGGATTCGAAGGTTTTGAAGCTACTTTGGTGTTTGTTTCCGGAGCCGGTGTTTTCTCTTTTTTCTTAATGGGAGAAGGACGAGCCGTCAGATTAAGACGGTGTACTTTACCGATAATAGAGTTTTTAGAAACGCCGAGTTCTTTTGCAATTTCATTTGTGGTAAATCCTTTTTTCCACATCTGTTTTAATTGATCAATCATTTCATTGGTCCAAGCCATTTTTCCCTCCATTTAAATGAATATCTATCTTCGTTCACTTTAATTGAAGATTTTTCATAAGTCTAGAGTTAATTTTTCAAAATATCACTTTTTTTTCATTCTTTTATGTGTTATTTTGATGTAAAAAATAGGATTTGAATATGAAAAAATTGTTATTGTTGTTGTTGTTTGTTTGTTTCAGCTTTTCTGCTTTCTCTCAAGATATTGATTATCGAAAATATTTTGAGGTCGATCTGGACGCACCTATACCGGATCTTAAAGCGTTGCGTCGTGAAATGGAAAAAGCTTCGGCCATATATGAGCCGCGTTATGTCTTGTCTTGGGATATGGGGCCGGCTTTTGACAGCGTTTGGAGATATGTGATTACGTCATACGGAACAAGCGAAAAACGGATTAGAGCGGCCGGCGAAGAAGATTTAACGGAAATGATACTTTCGTTACCGAAAGACTTTTATCCTTATATCGGGCCTTTTTTGCATTCGGTTCCCGGAATTCCGGAAAAGATTTTAAATTTGCCGGGGATAAAAGAAACAAAAAATAAATTTCCGGAGCGAATCGCGCCGCAACTGGCCGATGTTGATAATTTGGAATTTCTTTCACCTTATCTTTATATTCTTTTGATGCCGGAAATGTGGCCCGACAACAATAAAAATGTTGAAATGCCGCGTTTAAGAAAGGCAAAACTTCCTAAAGTTCCCTATACACCGGAGTTCTATGCCAATATTTCGAAAGAAATAGCTTCCGGCGGTTACGGCGGTCCGAATCAAAGTAGTGAACAAGCTTTAAAAGATAACTTACGCACAATTCATCCCACAAAATCTTCACCACTTTCGACAAGTGATGTTGTAGCTTTTACGAATACTTTGGACGGTGTTTTGGCTTTTTCGACACTTGATCATAAATTTCAGTTGATTCTTGCAGGAAATCTTCTTGATTATTATGAAGCAAAAAACGGGACGGCTCTTGATATGAATACGCTTAAAGATATCGTTAATCCATGTCAGAGGCTTGCCCTTAAAATTAAATGGGCAGGTCTTGAAACAGAATTTTTAAAAATCGTTTCCAAAGAAGGCTTTAATTTGAAAGAATGGGCGTTTACTTGCGACAAGACGATCAAAGCCTATCGCACAATCGTTATTTCAGATGCAACGCTGGCTACTTTGCAATCTTATAAAAGAGGGCTCTATAACGGACATTTGGCCAGTTTGTCGTCTAAATGGAGAGGACGGCAACGTGCAACGATGGAAGGTTTTGTTGAGATGTATAGAACCAATGAAAATGATGTTCGTCAGGCAATAAAAAACGAATCGATTATTAAAGAGAAGTTGTTGCCTTTCGGTTCTTTAATGTTAACATCGCCGCTAAGTTATTAATTTACAAAAAAATATAAAAAAAATCTTGCATTTTTAATTAAGACTCGTTATAAGGTTACAAAAAGTGAAATTTAATCTGTTTAAAAGGTGATAAATATGGCACGCGTAACTGTAGAAGATTGTATTGAAAAAGTTCCGAATCGTTATGAACTCTTAATGGTTGCCGCTCAGAGGGCAAAAGATATTGAGCAGGGAGCTCCTCTTCGTGTTGAGCGCGATAACGATAAAAATTCGGTTGTTGCTTTGCGTGAAATCGCGGAAGATAAAGTCAGTATTGAAGATTTGCAAAAATCTTTGGTTTTGAACTTGCAAAAATATGTTGAAGTTGAAGAACCTGAAGAAGAAGAAATTGAAATTGTCGCTGCCGAAAAAGAATTGGCTGATTTGGATGCTCAATTTGATACATCAATGCTTTTAGATGAAGGCTTGGACGACAGTATGCAAATCAGAGACGGTGATGAAGATTCTTTAGATGATTTGGAAGACACTGATTTGGCAGATGATGGTTTTGATGATTCTGCTGATGATTTTGCCGATGAAAACGAAGAATTTTAAGATTCTCTAAATCTTTTGAGTTTATAATGAATGGCAGAAATTTTAATTCTGCCATTTTTTGTTTGGAAAGACAATGCTGCGACAGTATGAATTGGTTGATTTGGTTAAGTCTTATGATCCGGAAGCCGATGAAGATGCTTTAAATCGGGCTTATGTCTTTGCAATGAAAAAACACAGCGGCCAATTCAGAACGTCCGGTGATCCTTATTATTCTCATCCGATTGAAGTTGCCGGTATTTTGACTAAATTCAGATTAGACAGTGCCTCCATTATTGCCGGTTTGTTGCACGATACCGTTGAAGATACGGATACGACAATTGATGAAATAAGAAATCTTTTTGGTGATCAAGTTGCTTCATTGGTCGATGGCTTAACAAAATTAGCGACAATCGAACAAAAATCAGGCAACAGCAAGCAAGCCGAAAATTTCAGAAAATTGTTACTTGCAATGTCGGATGATATCCGTGTTTTGCTTATTAAATTGGCAGACCGTTTACACAACATGCGCACGCTTCATTATTGTCCGGAAGACAAACGTGCGCGGATTGCAAAAGAAACCCTTGATATTTATGCGCCGCTTGCAGAGCGTATCGGCATGCAGGAAGTCAAAGATGAGCTTGAAGAAATTGCTTTTGCGGAATTATATAAAGAAGCGCATGATTCTATTTTAGCTCGCTTAAGCTTTTTAAGAGAGCAGGGGAGCGATATTATTCCGAAAATTATCGAAACTTTGGAAAAAGACATGGAAGAAAACGGTATCGAAGCGACCGTTACCGGACGAGAAAAAGCGCCTTATTCGATTTGGAAAAAAATGCAGCAGAAAAACGCTTCGTTTGAACAGCTTTCCGACATTATGGCGTTTCGTATTTGCGTGGATGATATCGCTGCATGTTACCAGGCTTTAGGCGTTATTCACAGTAAATATCACATGGTTCCGCGCCGATTTAAAGATTATATTTCAACACCGAAACCGAACGGATATCAATCTATTCATACCGGAGTTATCGGACCTGAAAATACGCGCATTGAGGTTCAAATCAGAACATATCAGATGCATGAAATCGCCGAAAAAGGCGTGGCTGCGCATTGGGCATACAAGCAAGGTCAAAAAGCGGAAGGTATGAATTTCAGATGGATCAGAGAGCTTTTGGAAATTTTGGAGCAGGCAGACAATCCCGAAGAATTTTTAGAGAATACAAAACTTGAGATGTATAACGATCAGGTTTTCTGTTTTACGCCTAAAGGTGATTTAATCGGGCTTCCTCGCGGTTCGACCCCGGTTGATTTTGCGTATGCCGTTCACTCTCGTGTGGGCGATACTTGTGTGGGCGCCAAAGTGAATGGTGAGATTGCGCCTTTACGCACGGTTTTGCAAAACGGTGATCAAGTTGATATTTTAACTTCAAAGGCTCAGCATCCCTCAACGGAATGGGAGCGCTTTGTCGTGACAGGCAAAGCCAAAGCTGCCATCAGAAGGTATGTGCGTGCAACAAAACGCGAACAGTTTGTTACTTTGGGTAAAGAAATTTTGGAACGGTTGTTTAAGGGTGAAGGACTTGAATTTTCGGATCGTGTTTTGGTTAATGTGTTGCAAAATTTTAATGCCGAGACCATTGAAGCTATCTTTTCCAACGTAGGCGAAGGTCTCTTTACCGGTTGGGATGTTTTCAGAGCGGTCTATCCGGCCTATCACCAGTCTACAATTGAAAAAGTGGTTAAAACCTTAAAGTCTC
>JAEEGL010280685.1_pt1 | contig 16103 bp, 13 predicted proteins | sample 9134231 | NCBI WGS metagenome assembly JAEEGL01 (sample SAMN16246548, study PRJNA631951) | gut metagenome | biome: gut microbiome; feature: rumen; material: fiber-attached | host: Bos | place: Iran: Karaj | collected 2018-10
GTAAGTGGTTGGTGGTAAATGAGCGGACAGTAGACGCGAGACCTTCTATTCTCCGCACAAGGCTCGTTCCCTCAAAGATTATTCGAAGGCAGAAATCAACAGAGACCGCGGAGGAGAATAAGGTCGAACAAGCAACTGTCCGCTTTTTAAAGAATTGAGAAATGTTACCTAAAAAAAAGCACGCCAACTAATGGCGTGCTTTTTTGGTTAGTCTAGTTATTTCCGTTAACCGATAACTATATTAAGCTGCAGCTTCTTCTTTTTTGGGTTCTTCTGCTTTTTTGTCGCAGGCAATCTTAGTATAGATTACAGCACCAAGACAAGCACCAACTATTGGAGCAACCCAGAAAAGCCAAAGTTGCTGAATAGCCCATCCGCCAACGAATACGGCAACAGCAGTGCTTCTTGCAGGGTTAACAGAAGTGTTTGTAACAGGAATACTGATAAGATGAATGAGAGTTAAACAAAGACCTATAGCAATAGGAGCAAAACCCTTTGGAGCTCTTTCATCTGTAGCACCCATAATTACGAAAAGGAATATAGCTGTCATAACTACTTCAGTTATAAGTGCAGCACCCATAGTATAAGCTTCTGGAGAATGAGCACCATAACCATTGCATGCAAAACCTGAAGCTATAACATTAAAACCAGTCTTACCTGTAGCAATAAAATAAAGAATACCAGCTGCTGCTAAACCGCCAAGAACCTGAGAAATAATATAAGGAGCAAGATCTTTGCTATCAAAACGACCACCAACGGCCAATCCAATAGAAACAGCAGGATTCAAATGGCAACCAGAAATATGACCAATAGCAAAAGCCATAGTCATTACAGTAAGACCGAAAGCCAAAGAAACGCCAGCCCAAGCTATTCCAACATTTGGAACGCCAGCAGCGAGAACTGCACTACCGCAACCACCTAATACCAACCAAAAAGTTCCGATAAATTCGGCTACATATTTATTCATAGATACTCCTAAAAAAATTAGTAAAATAATAATAAAAATGTTGTGTCTTTATACTACTAAAAAAGTTCATAGTCAATGCTTTTCAAAATATTAGTATTTATAAGTATTATAGTTTGGTATAGTTGTTGTAGTTGGTATTTTAATAAAATTATGGTAGAATGAGCCGCAGAATATTTCGGGAGGAACCCATGAAACGTTGTATATTCATTCTACTACTAATTATCTCAGTCGTAACTATAACCGGCTGCTGTAGCAACAGTCTTAGCCGAAAAGAATACACAATAGCTACAGGCTCAAAATCAGGTGTTTATTACCCTATTGGTGAAGTATTAGACAGTATTTTAAAAACTCAGTATCCAGATGTTACTATAAAAGTCATAGAAACAGACGGCAGTGTAGACAATATTCAAATGCTAAAAGAAGGAAAAGCAGACATGGCATTGGTTCAGAACGACATTGCCTATTACGCTTGCAATGGGGAAGCAATGTTTGAAGGCAATAAAGTTACTAATATTTCTGGTATTGCTACACTTTTCCCTGAAATCATTCAGTTTATAGTTAGAAAAGACAGCAATATAAACTCTTTATCAGATTTAGCTGGCAAGAAGATTGCTGTTGGTGGTAAAAACAGTGGAACTCGCTATAATGTTCAGCAGATTCTTACCGAAGCAGGCGTTTTAGATAAAGTAACCTGCATAAATATTGATGTCAAAGAAGCTATAGAAAAAGTCAAAACTAAAGATTTAGACGGTTTTGTATTTACCAGCGGCTTACCTAATCCATCAATAGTTGAATTATCAAAATCAGTAGAAATAGTATTGCTTCCAATAGATTTGGAACTAACACAAAAGCTTGTTAATAAATACTCTTTCTACTTCCCTTCAACTATAGCTCCTCATCAGTATTCAGGGCAGAGCCAAGAACTTAATGGTCTTGAAATTAATGCTATATTAGTTTCTGGTCCAACACTGAATGAAAATGACCAGTATCTTTTAACAAAGCATCTTTTCAATAAACCAAATGAACTAGGTCAGGCCCACCCACGTTTAAGCAAAATGACCAAAACTCGTTTACGCCAGCAGATGCCTATTCCGTTAGGAACTGGTGCTTTCAAAGCTCATACAGAAGCAAGCCAGCAGTAAAACGAAATATAGTTATTAGTTGAAGGTTGTCAATTAAACATAGCTTAATAACAATGACAAACAATTACCAACAACAATAACTACTAGAAAATAAGAGATTCGACCCTTTATGCCGATAATATAATAGGTCGAATCTTTTTTTATTGCTAAGGAGCAATCAATATGACTAAGGAAGGCAAAATTAGAATAGGCGTTATTTTTGGTGGACGTTCTGGAGAACACGATGTTTCACTAGTTTCAGCAGCTTCTATAATGAAGGCTTTAGATAAAAACAAATATGAAATCATTCCGATTGGTGTTACAAGAACAGGCGTATGGCTAACAGATGTAACAACCGAAATGATGCAGAATTACAGTAAAACAAAAGAAAAATCAGCTTTAAAAGGTGCTAGAAAAGTAGTTTTTAACAGCGATACAGAAAACAGAGGCCTCATAGCCCTGAATGAAAATGGTAAAAATGAATTAATAAAACTAGATGTAGTTTTCCCAATAAATCATGGAACTTACGGTGAAGACGGTACTCTTCAAGGAATGCTTGACCAGGCAGATATGCCTTATGTAGGTTGTGGCGTAATAGCCTCTGCTACTGGTATGGACAAAACAATTGCAAAAAAATTGTTCAAAGATTCTGGTCTGGCTATCGCACCTTACGTAGAAATTCTTCGCTGCGACTGGCGTTATGAACCAAATGACGCTATTAAGCTAATGGAAAAAGAAATCGGTTATCCCTGTTTTGTTAAACCAGTTAATTCAGGCTCTTCTGTAGGTATTACCAAAGCTCATAACAAAGATGAATTTAAAAAAGCTATGAATGAAGCCTGTAAGTATGACCGTAAAATTTTAATTGAAAAAGCAATTAATGCCAGAGAAATTGAAGTTTCTGTTATGGGAAATGACCACCCCAAAGCCTCACTTCCTGGTGAAATTGTTCCATGTAATGAATTTTACGATTATTCAGCTAAATATATTGATGACAAATCAAAACTTGAAATTCCTGCAAAACTCCCAGAAGATTTGATTGCAAAAATCAGAGAATCAGCAGTAATAGCTTATAAAGCTCTTGATGGTGCAGGTTTGGCCAGAGTTGACTTCTTTGTAGAAAAGGAAACCAATAATATTATTATTAACGAAATTAACACTCTGCCAGGTTTTACAAGCATTAGTATGTATCCAAAATTATGGGAAGCCACAGGTTTACCATATTCTCAGCTATTAGACCAATTGATTGATCTTGCTATGGAAAGATACAAAGATAAGCAGGAATCTTTAGCTTCTGTAGCTTGATTCACGACTTCAAAAGAGGCAGTAATCCTTACTGCCTCTTTTTTTGTGTTAACACTTATCTCTCATCTCTAAAGCCCCCTTTTTTCAAAGGGGGATGTCTACTTCGTAGACAGGGGAATTTTTGAAATTTTTGCCAAGCAGTACAACATTAAGTCTGAAGAGGGTTGTGAACCTAAAACACTTCCCTAATCTCTCTTACTCTTATCTCTAACCTCTAAATCGAAGGTCTCGCGTCTGCCGTTGCTCTGTTGCTCTAAACTCTCAACTCTCAATTCTCAATTCTCATTTCTAAAGCTCTTCCCCTAAACAGCCGATATTTATTGTCGAATGGAGATAAATATGACAGGCAAAAATATAAGTATTTGGTTGATTTTATTAATAAGTTTAACTTCTTGTTTTGTTTTTACAGGCTGCTCAGATGTAGGAGCCAATAAACGAACTAATCCTGTTGCAGGAGAAACTGACGCAGAAACAACGGTTTCAACAGGAACTTCATCAACAGATACAACTTCAAGAACAACTGAAAGTAGCTTTTTGCCTGTAGTTAATATTTACGCTTCTCAAAACATTGTAGGAGCTAATTCAGAAGTCAACCTTAGAGCAGAAGCCATAGACCCGGCAGGGGCTCCTGTTACTCTTACCTGGGATGCAAATGAAGGTATATTAACAAGTGTCGAAGGTTCATCTGCAGTATGGCAGGCCCCTTCCAGAAGTTCAAAATCTATCGTAAGCTGTACTGCTACTGACGTTAGAGGCGGGAAAACAACAGCAAACTTAGAAATAGAAGTTATCGGTAACTCAAAATACAATGTAAACATACTAGTTGATAGATGTTCTTTAAATGCTAGTGTTAGTAGCGAAAACCCCGAGAACGCTTTTGTTCCAGTAGCAGGAGCCAGAGTCTATCTAAAAGCGTTCAACAGCACAAGTATTACAGATAAATCAGGAAATGCCGAATTTGATGTAACTCAAGCAGAAACCATCGCAACCTATTCAGAAATAACAGTAACTTATAAAGACTGGGATATCCACTATTACGCAAAGCTTACCTCGATTACCGGAAACGAAGTAAAAGATTACCTTGTTTTTTCTCCTGGATATCAGAATATGAGCGTTGCTTTGGCTAATGGGGATTCTTTTGATCTCAAAAAAGGGATGATTGAAGTTTCTACCACAGAAAAAAACACTATAGGCGTTCTTGAACCTCTATCTGATGTTTCTGTACATTGTTCTGCCGGGCAAGGAGTTTCTAGCCAAGAAACAGGAGAAATTTTAATAACATCTTCCTATTCTGGCACTCAAACAAACATTAGTTTGTCCAAAATAGGTTACAGTGAAATATCAAATAAAAGTGTTCCCTTAAGCCAAAACTCTCTAACCATAGTATCTGCACAAATGACAAGGAATTCCAATATACTTGACACTGAGGCTGCTATATCTTTTATACGCCCATACAGTTACAAAACAAATGTAGCTGTAATGGATCCATTTGTTATCGGCTTCAATCAGGAAATGGAAACTTCTTCTGTATTTAATTCAATAAATGTAATGGTTCAGAATAAGAATACTGGTGAACTATTCCAGATGACTGGCGAAAAAATCAAAGAATTCTTCGATATAAAGTGGGAAGATAACACTCTGGTTTATCTATACCCAAAAACCGGATATAAAGCCAGCACCAGATACAGTTTACTTTTAAATAACTGGACAGCAAGAACTATAGATGGCAGATACCTTAAAAACTACGTAGGTATGTATTATGAATTTGAAACAGATGAGGATCCTGCCCCCAAAGTATTAGCTTTTGAACCAGTTAATGGAGCTAAAGATGTTAGCAGAAACGGACCATTTACTATTTATTTTGATCGAAGCATAACTCCTGAATCACTTTATGAAAATACTGAAATAGAAGTTGTAGATATTGATTCTAATTTAAGTATGACGATAAAAGGTTCTTCTATAAAAAGCATTTTCTCTGTCGTCTGGCGTGACAACAACACAGTGCTTCAGTTAGTTCCTTATAGAACTCTATCTCCAAGAAATTCTTACCAAATTAGAATTAAAAAATGTAGTTTCAAATCTGCTTCAGGGCAAGCCATTTCAGGACTTGAAAACTTCTGGACAGAGTTCACTACTGGAGGAATGTAAGGGCCAAGCCAAGCTTGGCGGTGTGATAAGTGATGGGTGGTGGTGAGTTGAGAAATGAGCAATAAAAAAACAATAAGACGAATAGCTGAATGCGGAATCTTAATGGCTCTTGCCTTGGCGCTATCATTCTTTAAAATTATCAAACTTCCTTCTGGAGGTTCGGTTACTTTAGCCATACTTCCATTAGTGATTATTTCTGCAAGGCAAGGATTTTTAATAGGCTCACTATGTGGTTTTGCTTTTGGAATTCTGCTTTTGATCAACGGACCATACATTGTACATCCGATTCAATTCTTGTTGGATTATCCATTAGCTTATTCAACCATGGGAATAGCTGGAATAATAAAATGGGAAACTAGTCTAAAAGCAACAACGGCAACAACTATAGCAAATATAATAAAATTTCATTGCCATGTTATTGCCGGTGTTGTTTTCTTTAGTCAAAGCCAAAAAAACTTTAATGAAGCATTAACATTTAGTTATGCCTACAATTCTGGGCATTTACTTCCTGAAACCATAATCTGTGCTGCTATCGTTTGGTTTATCGCGATGAAGCACAAAGAATTATGTTCACGTCAAAACCTAGACTAGCAGCTCAGTGGTTTTCTAGCTTAATACTATTCATCAAGCTACAGTAACTTTATCACTGCCAAGACAGCGGGTGCAGATATATCCAGTTACACGTTTACCTTTAACAAGAACGCGTTTTTTCTGGAGGTTGATGCTCCAGCGTCTTTTTGTGCGGTGATGAGAATGGCTAAGTGCATAGCCGACTTGTGGGCCACGATTGCAAACCATACATACTCTAGACATTTTCAAACCTCCAAATAGAGCTTTAGTGAGCAAAGAGTATATCAGAATATTTTCCAAATAGCAAGACTTTTTTACACTGAAGAGTGTACATTAACTGTCAAAAATTTTCTTTATAGAAAAGAATAAAATTTACAATTTTTCTCTTTCGCTATCTTAAAAAAAACATTATAATTATTATGACCAAAAAATATATAAGAGGTATAAGTATGAAAAGACAGAACATAAAAATATTTTTACTGTTAGCTCTACTTGTGGCAAGTCATAATTCATTAACATTTGCGAATGATGACCCCATGAAAATTAGAAAAAAACCTTCTTCTAAAATAGAAACAGAAAAAGACAAACAAAAAGACTTAGAAGAAATAATCAAGAACAGCAATGGAATGGTTATTGCACCTAATCCAAACGCTGCAAAAGAAGAAGTTCGTGAAGAACCACAATATATTATTCACGAAGTACAAAAAGGTGAAAGCCTATCTCTCATAGCCAAGAAATACCTTGGTGACGTCAACAGATGGAAAGAATTAATTGAACTTAATAAGGTTGAATTCCCTTCTTTAGTCAGCAATCCGAATCTTATCTACCCAGGTTGGAAGATAAAAGTTCCTGTAGAAAAAGAAGAAGACAAATCTGAAACTGACAACAAAATAGTTGATGGAAATACAGAAGATAAATCTGATGTTACTGTAACAGATGTTTCAAAAGAAAGTGAAGATGTAGAAAAAACTGTCTATGAACACTTATCTATTCAAGCAAAAATGAATATGTTACAGAAGAGCATAGATAAAGCCAATAGAGCAAATCCAAACAGATTAATTATGAATTTGGATTCTGAAACTTTACAATACATGATTGACAAAGGTTACTTAGATGGAAACCTTTGGGCAACAATGAACCCACCATATGGATATACCTACGTAGTCAATAGATTCACAGGTCAGGTTCAGCTTGTAAACCGCAAAAGTGTTGCTTTAACAGAAGAAGAAATTAAACAACTTGATAATAAGCTAGCAAGTAAAAAACGTGACGGTGTCGATCAATCAGTTAAGGATAATGAAGCATGGCTAGCTAACGGCACTGTTCCCAATAACGACAACAAGAACAACACTAACAGAAATACAGATCGTTCTAGGAATGACAACTCTAGAGTAACAGACAACAGTTCTAGAAACAACGGCAATAATAGCTCTAGAAATACTAATAATAATTCTAGAAACAATAATAATTCTAAAAATAACAACAAAAATAGTTCTAAAGATAACGATTCTAGAAACAATAGAAATAATTCTAGAGACAATGATTCTAGAAACAATAGGAATAACGATTCTGACAGAAGCCGTGGATCAAGCTCTTTGGCTGATTCTATAGGTAACTTCTTTAAGAAAATATCTGATGCTGTAAACGATATTGGTGAAGGAATAAGCAAAACTGGCAAAGAAATCAAGAGAACAACAGAAGATGTTGTTGACGGTGTCAAAGATGCAACTAAGAAAGCTAAACGAACTGGCGAAGATATTATTGATGGCGTAAAAGACGCTACTAGAGATGCCAAACGTGCTGCTGAAGACGTTGCTGACGGTGTCAAAGATGCAACCAAGAAAGCTAAACGTACCGGCGAAGATATCATTGATGGCGTAAAAGACGCTACTAGAGATGCTAGACGTGCTGCCGAAGACGTAGCTGATGGGGCTAGAGATGCTGGTAGAGAAGCAAGACGTGCTGTCGAAGATGTTACTGACGGTGTTAGAGATGCTGGCAGAGAAGTAAGACGTGCCGGCGAAGATGTAGCTGATGGCGTTAGAGACGCTGGCAGAGGTGTCAGACGCGCTGGCGAAGACGTTGCCGATGGTGTTAAAGATGCTGGCAGAAGCGTCAGACGTGCTGGCGAAGATATAGCTGATGGCATTGAAGACACTAGCAGAGAAGTAAGAAGATCTGTCGAAGACGTTTCTGATGGTGTTAGACGCACAGGCAGAGATGTAAGAAGAGCTGCTGAAGATGTAGCTGATGGTGTTAGAGACAGTAGCAGAGATATCAGAAGAGCTGCCGAAGATGTTGTCGATGAAGTTAGAGACACAGGCAGAGATTTCAGACGACTTGGCGAAGATATAGCAGATGATGCTAAACAAACTGGTCAAGAATTTAAACGAGCCGGTGAAGAAATAGTTGGCGGCTTCAAAGATGCAGCCAAAGAATTTGAAGACTTATTCAACGGCTGGTTCTAAGAGAAAGGTTGTCTGTTTTTATCTTATAAAAACTATTTAAGATTTTTATAAGAAAAAACTGTTTTACACCTCTTTATATTTGGTTTATAATAAGGTCAGGGTTAATAATCCTGGCCTTATTTTTTTAGCGAGGGAGAATGAATATGAAAAACATATTAAAAAAACTTACTGCAGCTGCTTTTGTTTTATTTTTTACAGCAAATGTCAATGCAGCCGAAAATAATCTTTCAAATAAAATATTATTTGTAGAAAAAGAAGCCGCTGGCTCAACTTATTTATCTGTTATGGATCCAAATGGATCAAACAAGAAACGTTTGACCCCATCAATGTTCAATATAATATTACCTAAATATAATGACAAAAGCGGTTGGGTCGCATTTACCAATCAAACCGTAGACATGAATTCAGAAATATATATTTTGAACAAAAGTGGTGATCAGCTGAAAAAAGTTTTAACAAACGCTTCTTTTGAAGATTTTTCACCAGACGGAAGATCCTTCCTTTATATAACTACTGACCAGAATGCTTCTCTCTATATCTATAACATTGCCAAAAAAGAAGCTACTAAGGTTTCTCAGACTCTCAAAGTAACATCAGCTAACTGGTCTCCAGACGGTGAATGGATTGTTGCTTCAGTATTAACAGATGATGGTACATTAGACCTTTATTTGATTTCTTGCTATGCTCAGGGCATTATAAGAGCAACTCAGACTCCAAATGTTAATGAAGCTTTTCCAAAGTTTTCAAACGACAATCTAAAAGTTGCTTTCTATACCAATCGCCATGGTGCTAAGAACGAAATAGAAATTCTTGGTGTTGGCGTTAAGAACAATCTGGCCTTAACAAGACCAATGTTAGTTGGAACTCATCCAAGTTTTTCACCAGATGACAAACAAATTGTTTTCCAAGACGGCAACGACATATGCATTAGTGATTTAAACGGTCATGAACCAAAGAAAATTGGTACCGGCAGCACTCCATATTGGACTAAATAATTAAGCAGAGGTTCTCATGATTAATTTAAAAACTATTCTTGTTCCCGTTGACTTTTCAATAGGTTCAAAAACAGCATTAGATTATGCAGCAGCCTTTGGAGTCGACTTTGGAGCACAAATACATGTTCTTTGTGTTGTTGAAGAAGAATCATTAACTGCTAATATAGGTGGAGACCCACTAAACACCAGAGAAAGCTGGCGTAAAGAAAATCTAAAAAAACTTGATGAATTTATTCCTGAAAAGTATAAAGATTTAGATATTCTCAAGCGTGTTGAAGGCGGTTTGACCTATGAAGCCATTCTCAAATATGCTCAAGAAAATAATATAGACCTTATTATAATGGGTGCTAACGGTCAAGCTGGCTTTATTGAATCATGGCTTGGCGGAACCACTTATGAAGTTGCAAGAAAAGCTCCATGTGCGGTATTAACCGTTAGACCAGAAGGTTTTGGCTTTATTAAAGAAGAATAAAGCTATTTATTAAATCGTTCAACAATCCGATTTAAGCGTTCTGCCGCTTGAATCGGATTTTCTTTTGGAGCAATAGCTACATCTACTAATAGTGGTACATCAAGCTTAGGTAGCATAGACAAAGCATCTTCTAAAAACATAGCATTAACGCCATTTCCTATATTTAAAACAAAAAAGTTGTCTTTATGCGAATTAGAAACAATCTGTTCAGGCTGAACTGCTCCTCTGAATCTAGTATAGGAAACAAGCGGATTCCAAGCATAAGAAGCCCGATAAAGATTCAAGTTATCAGGAATATCTTCTTCTTTCCATTCTTTTGAGAGAATAGCTGTTAGACCCTGTTTATATACATAGGCTAAGGCATTCAGATTAGAAAGATTGAAACACCAATCAAGGGTGAAGTTGAGCTTGGGCAGAAGTTTAGCAAGTCTAAAAGCTTCCCAGCCAAAACAGATAAATCTTTTATCTGATAGTTTCTTGATACTTTCATAAACAACATTGAAATCTTTTGAATTCAATATAGGATTAAGCCAATAACTTATATTTTCAGAATTGCGCTTGTTATCAGCTAACTGCTCTCTTTCATTCCAGGGAATAATTAAATTATCTGTTTTTAATAATTTAGAAAGAAGCTTCGTTTCATTCCAAAGCCTTAAAACAAGCTTTGCCTTTGGTCTCAAAGAAAGAGAAGATTTATCAACACAAAACTTATTGCCTTTGTTTAAAAGGTATTTAATTAAAGAACTATCACCCTGTGCCGGAGGAAGCTTCTCGAGCATATTCAGATTCTCAACCAAAGCTCTTTTAAGCTTCTTTAAAGAACTGGAATTGATGTGAAGTCTTTCACCTAAATGGTCTGTAATATGGCGTTCAGACTTGTAATCTTCCCCAATAACAGAAAACTTTTCCTGCAATGGACCTTCATCTAAGCCTTTAAGCATAGCATTTTCAAGCAATTCATCTGTTTCAAGATGAAGCTTATGACCATTAAATAAAGCTTCAACAGCTAATGGAGTTCCTTCATAACCCGACCAGAATAAATCAACAGTGCGTCGTTCCATTGATTTGTCCCATTTAGATTCCCAGTTTTCATCGCTACTTTTAGAAGTTCTTCTTATTTCTGTTTTGGCAGGAATATTAGGCGGTAACCCCCTGACCCAGATTCTATTTTTGCTCATTTTATCTTTTTGAGCAAAAGTAATTCTAGAACCTTTTTTTTCATTCCCTTCATACCAGAATAGCCCATCACCTGCTTGTAGGCTATCTTTTAAAACTAACTCTGTCAGTCCATCTGAGAACTTACCAGTAGTGATTCCTACTATTAAACCTTCTCTGCCAGGGTTGTTACCTGTTTTCCATTCAAAAGGTTTTTGAGGGCCATAAAAAAATCCATTAGAAGAAGCTCTTGAAAAGACTTCGTCAAGATTCTTTTCATCAAATGAATTATCTTCGTCTATAGCTGCTCTATAAGCCTTAACAACCTGATAGACATACTCAGGGCTTTTCATTCTGCCTTCAATCTTTAAAGAGGCAACGCCAGCCTGTTTTAAATCTTTTATATAGTTAATTAGTCTTAAATCTTTAGGGCTAAAAACGCAATTATTACTCTTTGAACCATCTAAAGCGTATTCTTTACGGCATGGCTGAGCACAGGTTCCTCGATTGCCTGAGCGTGTTCCTAAAGCAGCGCTCCAAAAGCATCTTCCCGAAATAGAATAACACATTGCCCCATGAACAAAGACTTCAACTTCAAATGGGGAATTATTTACAATATCTTCTATTTCTTTCTTAGAAGTCTCTCTTGGAAGAATGACACGAGTAATTCCCAACTCTTTCAGCTCTTCCACCCCACCCTGTCCAAACCAAGCGCCTTGAGTGCTTAAATGCAAAGGTATTCTGCTGCCTCTTTTTCGAAGCTCGACAGCAATGCCTATATCTTGAATAATCAAAGAATCAGGTTGCAAAGATTCCATAAAATCAAGAGTCTTTAAAAGCAGATTCCATTCGTGTTCAAAGACAATAGTATTAAGGGTTATATATAACTTTTTGTTTTGAGCTTTAGTAACTTTTCTTGCCCATCTTAAGCCAAATTCATCAAAATTTGAAGCAAAAGCTCTGGCTCCAAAACGTTTTCCCGCCAAATAAACAGCATCAGCACCAGCCAATATTGCGGCTTTCAAAGATTCGGCACTGCCAGCAGGAGCAAGAAGTTCCGGTTTATTCATAAACTATTATTCTCTTTCAATAAACCAGGTTAAAGCCAAGTGATAGACTTCGGAGCCTAATCCGCAGATAACTCCCTTTGCAACTGGGCTTACATAAGAATGATGTCGGAATTCTTCTCTAGAAAATATATTGGTAATATGAACTTCAACAACTTCAGCTTCCATAGCAGTAATACAGTCTCTTAAAGCTATACTGGTATGTGCTAAAGCACCAGGATTCATAATAATCTTTGCTGATTTTGGCAACGACTGTAAATAATCTAAGATTGCTCCTTCAGAATTACTCTGGAAAAACTTGATTTCTTCATTGTTGGCAAAGGCAGTTTCTTCTAAATCTCGGTTGATTTCATCCAAAGTAATGTTGCCATATTTCTGTGGCTCACGTTTTCCAAGCAAATTAAGATTAGGTCCATTAACTACATATATCATTGTTTTTCACCTTTATCTTCTGGCAAAAATAGTATTTCAAGTAAAGCATAGGATGACTTCATAAAAGTAATAAGTTCTGATGCAGTTCTTAAGCCAAAAAGCCGTTTAAAAAATCTGTTTTTGGTTCCCCAGAAACGTTGCATAAACTTTTTGTGTTCCGCATTACTCCACAAGTATTCGTCTCTTATGATTAGATGATCAATGTATTTGCATACTGGCAGTGTAATTCCACCACCAAACCAAGCATGACTTATCTGTAAACAAGCTTCAAAACCAGAATTCCTAATCTCTTTCAGTTTATTTACTATTTCTTCTGCATTAATAGCCTGAGGTTCATAAAGCCATATTCTTTTCAAAGGGAATAAGATATTGGAGTAGCACACTTCTTCTGTGCTTAGAAAAGAAATGCTGAGTTTTATTTTTAAATTCTGAAATAGTGCTCTAAGCCTATTTAGCTCATCAACATTCCATTTTGAGGGGTTAAAATGGAATGCATCAAAACCTGATTTTGTAAGCCATACCAAAAGATTAGTCATCCATTCGTCGCCAGGATAATCAAACAAAGACGTTGAAAACTCCATTAGTCCCAACCAGGGTTGCCAAACTTCGAGATTGTGAACGCTAAGCCATTTTTCAGGAAGAATAATATAACCAACGTCTACTAGTGGTTCAGCAGGGATATCCAAACGTGAGTGCATATCGTTCTCCATCTGGTCACAAAAACCGGAAAGCTCATCACCACGAAGGATTCTTAACAAAGAAGATTTGCCAGTTCCATTGATAACAAAATCAAAATGTTTTGTCACATCAGACTTTATAAAATTGCAACCTAACTTTGTTTTTGGGAAAGCTTCTTTTATAGAAGAAAGAATAGTTTTAACACTATCTGTATCAGGTTCTTCTGCTAATCGACAAATAACTGCTTTTAAAGGCGAAGAATGGTATAAACTGAGCATATCTTTGATTTGTGCTACAGGAACATCAATCAAAGCAATTCTTTCAGAATCTGTTGCTTTAAGACAATACAACCCAATTGGAGCTGATCTATAAACTGAATGCCGCCAAGAAAGCTTATTCTTAACAGAGGCACCAGCCAGCTCTATCAGTAATATTTCAATCTTTCCTTTATCCATAAATCTTTATCTCATTTACAGTTATCTATAAAAAACTTGAATAAAGCTCTGCTAAATTCGTCTGATTCTAAGGTTTCTTCGGGATGCCATTGAACACCCAGACAAAATCTTTTTGCATCATTTGATTCTATAGCTTCTATTATACCATCAGATGTCTCTGCTGCGGTAGAAAAACCAAAAGGAACTGCTTTTACTGCCTGATGGTGAAAAGAATTTACCATTATCTTTTCTTCACCGGCTATTTCAGCAAGTTTTGTATTAGGAGAAAAACTAACATAGTGTGTTGGAGACCATCTTGGTGAGGCTTGAGAGTGCTGAACCGAAGCCATAGAAGTTATATCCTGATGAACCATACCGCCTAAGGCGATTGCCATAACCTGTATACCTCTACAAATACCAAGCATAGGCTTTTTAAACTTATTATAAGCTAGTTCAGCAACGATAAGTTCGAACTCGTCGCGAAAAATATTAACACAGCCCAAAGCAGGTATAGGATCTTCGTCCTGAAACTTTGGATGTACATCTTCACCACCAGCTAGAAGAATTCCGTCAACAAGATTCAAATAACGTTCTGCCAGCCTATGAAGCTCATTTAAACTCACACCTTGTATAAAAGGAGCTGGAAGCAAAACAGGGTCGCCACCGCTTAATAATACTGCGTTAGAATATTTCCTTGAAACATATGTTCTAATACGCATTTCGTTGTCACGACAAGCGCAGTCAGAGTAAAGAATGCCGATAAGAGGTCTTTCATTCATTTTAGAAGTTTCCTTTGCGTGAAGGATCTAATATATCTCTTAGTTCATCACCAAATACGTTAAAAACTATAACAAGAAAAGCAATACAAAGTCCTGGATAAATAACCAGACTTGGATTAGATATCATGAAATCTTTGCCAGTAGCAACCATTCCGCCCCAAGTAGGCAAAGAGGGGTCAACTCCAAGACCCAAGAAACTCAAACTGGCTTCAGAAAGAACTGCAGTAGCCATCCCCATAGTGAAAATAACTGTAATTATAGGCATACAGTTTGGAAGTATATGGGTCAGCATAATTCTTAAATCTGTGGCGCCAAGAGTCTTAGCAGCAACAACATATTCTGCTGACCTAAGTTCAAGGGTTGCAGAACGAATAATTCGAGCCATTTCAGCCCAACCAACAATCGCAATTGCAAAAATAACAGTGCCCAGACCGCTTCCCATAAACATAGAAATAGCTATCGATAAAAGCAGACTTGGGAATGCTAAGAACATATCTACAACCCGCATCAAAGCCCAGTCAAGCCAACCACCAAAATAACCAGCAGTTAAACCGACTATTAAACCAATAAGTAAAGCGAGAATACGTGAAGCAAAACCTATTAAGAGAGACAATCTTGCACCATGAATAATTCTTGAAAGAATGCACTGACCCAGATTATCGCAACCTAAGGGGTAACCAGAGGCATCTGCCCAGCGTCTTTCAGGATTAGTTTCCATCGGATCATGAGGAGAAATATAAGGAGCAAAAATAGCCACGATGGTTACTAATATAATACCCAAAAGACTGAGCTTTCCAGCTAGAGTCAGACGGTTTAAAGCTGTTTTTTTCAAAACCTGTTTTTTTTCTGGTGAAATATTCATGCTGCACTTTTTCCCATCATTTCATCTCTAATTTTAGGATTTATCCATGCGTAAATAAGATCCATAAGCAAATTGACAATAATAAAAATCAACGCACCTATTAAAACCACGCCTTGAATAATCGGATAATCACGCTGTAAAATTGCATCCATCGCGAATCTGCCAATACCAGGCAAGTCAAATATTGTTTCTACAATAACAGAACCATTTAAGTAACTTGAAAGGTCAAGACCAATTACAGTGATAACAGGAACCAATGCATTAAAAAGCCCATGTCGGAACAAGATTCTCCAAGGACTTAGGCCCTTTGCTCTTGCGGTTCTGATAAAATCCTGATTTAAAACTTCAATCATACTGCTTCTAACTATTCTTGCCAGAAAAGCAGCAGAGCGTATACCCAGTGTAAAAGCTGGCAAGAAGAAAGCCATTAACGGATTTTTAAGCATTATGGGAGAACTTGCAGAAGCAGGGAACCATCTTAATTTAACTGCAAATATATAAAGGAATACTAAGCCAGATAGGAATACAGGAATACTAATACCGGTAACCGACAAGATAGTGCATAATCTGTCTATTAATTTTCCCTTGGTTACAGCACTGATTATTCCCATAACAATACCAAGAACTACTGAAATAATCATAGCGACACA
>JAEEGL011314622.1_pt1 | contig 16103 bp, 12 predicted proteins | sample 9134231 | NCBI WGS metagenome assembly JAEEGL01 (sample SAMN16246548, study PRJNA631951) | gut metagenome | biome: gut microbiome; feature: rumen; material: fiber-attached | host: Bos | place: Iran: Karaj | collected 2018-10
AAGGACTAAACTGCATATTAAAGTTTATTATTTCATGCGAGAATTGAGTTCTTATAATGTTAATCGGGAAATCAAAGTTCATTACTACAGCTGTTGAAGTTGTACAATCAGGTTCCTTGTTTCCAAAGTAGCTGTTATCCGCTACACCGCGTAATCTTGCGCCAATCTTTTCACCATAACCGCTTTCAGTAGATTTATAATGAACCTCCTGAACAGGAAAATAAGTAAAGGCGTAGAAGTCTACGGCCAGTCCAACTATATCAAGATAGTTTCTGTCTTCGAGCTTAAAATACTTGAAAAGCTTTCCTTCAAAAGATACAGATGGCGACCATTCCTGAGTATGGAAATTATAAGGCCATGAATTAGAAAGAGATAAAGAATATCCTTTTCTGAAATTGTCTATCCAGTTAATTTTTGAATTAGTTAATGAATGAGACAGGGTAATGAAAGGTCCTGCCAGATCTTCATTTGCAGAATTAATTCCATCGAAATCCCAGTTTACCTTATAGTCTACAGATGGTGTATAAACCAGGGTAGAGTAGTTATTAAAATGGTAAACATTTATAGGAGTAGAAAATGCTACTTCTTCAGCAAAATAGAACTGATCATCATATTTTATATAATCGTTATTTCCAATTGAATACTGATAGGTTGAAAGAACAAACTTAATATTGTCAAAAGGAAGTTCAAATTTTAAGCCGGTTTTTGCATTCCAGTCAGGGAAAGAATTTCCAATCTTAAAGTCGAGGGCATAGGAATTAACCCAGGTGATATCAAAAGGGCCGGCCTTAAAAGGAAAATCATAATCAAGATTAAAGCCTGGTTCAAAAGTCCAGAAATCTTCGTCCTTATTATTCTGAATTACAATATTAAAATCTGTAGTGAGAGGATTCATTGAACCTAAAAAGTTTGAATCTTTTGCCTTGATTTTTGGTGTAATCTTTGTATGGCTGGAGTCGTCCTTAAAGTTTGCGTATGGCACTAAAAGAAAGTGGTTTGAATCAACAACAGAAACATTAACCTTTATAAGATTAATGTTGTCACTTTCTTCAATTATTTCATAGTTTACTTCAATGCTTTCAAAGAAGCGGGAATTCTTCAGTTCCTGCTGATAGTTTTTAAGATATTGAGAAAGCTTTGTTTCATCAAAAATTGTCTTTTTATCTAAAGGATAATTTCGCTCAATAATATTAGGTCGGGTTGTGGCAATCTTATATTTTCCTTTTGTATTATAAGATGATTCTGCAATTCTGTAATTCTGGGCATGAAGAAAAGCAAGGCAAAGAAGAAACGAGAAGGTTAGAGCAAGAAGTTTTCGCATTTAGTATGCACCTCGTCCTCTGAGAACAACCCAGACTGTTTTTATAAGAATCCAGATATCAAGCCAGATAGACCAGTTTTGAATATAATAAGTATCAAAGGAAATTCTTTCTTCATAGCCTGTATCTGAACGGCCGGAAACCTGCCACATACCGGTAAGACCAGGAACTACTGAAAGTACATAATCTTTATACTGACCATACTTCACAAGTTCAGGTTCAGTTACAGGGCGGGGACCTACAAGACTCATCTGTCCCAGCAGAACATTAATCAGCTGTGGCAATTCATCAAGACTTGTCTTTCTTAAAATCTTTCCGAATTTTGTAACACGAGGATCATCAAGGAACTTTCTGTCCTTTTCCCATTCAGCTCTTCTTACAGGATCAGTAGCAAGAATTTCTTCGAGCATTTCCTGAGAATTAATACACATAGAACGGAATTTTAAGCACTTAATTTCTTTGCCGTTTTTACCAACTCTTTTATGAGCATAGAAAATTGGACCTCGTGAAGTAATCTTTGTGAGGAAGGCAAGAATAATAAATACAGGCAGTAAAATTGGCAAACAGATAAGGATAGCGCAGATATCAATTAATCTCTTTAAGAACAAGTTGCCCTTAAAGGTAAGGTTGTGAATAGACGCGAATCCGATAATACCGGCTATATCTTTAAGCTGCTGGGTATCTGTAAAGAAGGTCTGATTCTTTGCAACTGTGATAGTATAACGATAAGCAGACATGATATATGACATATCTCCCTGATAATCACAGATTACAGCCTGCTTGATATTATGAGATTTGATTATATCGTGGATTTCTTCTGTTGGTGGGAAAACCGGTATTCCTAAATACTCACCTTCTGATTTTGCAGAAGAATTGATGATAGCAGCCGGATGATAACCAAGGAACTTATTTTTTATGAGTTTTTCAACAATATAGTTTGCACTATCACCATTTGTATAGATTATTGCAGGAACTCCCCACCACTTAAAGCGGGAAAAATAATGCTTTGCAAATTCACGGAAGGCCGGAAGGGCAATAGTTGAAAAAGGAATTGCAATGATAAAGGCAATTGTCAGGGCAATGTCACCACTGTCCCTGATGAATTTTTCTGCAAAAATGAACTCGTTTTTATCTGACAGAATGATTGTAAAAATAATTGCAAGAATACCAAAACTGGAAGCAAAAAAGAACTTTTTAACCTCATCTGTCGGAGAATTCATAATTCCAGGGTAAAGGCCCAAACAGCCGAAAATCAAAAGAATAAAAGGAATGTAAATTGAATAGTAAATAAATGATTTAAAATTAATATCGCTTGAATCGAAAATATTGACAAGAAAGAATCCGAATGCAAATGAGAGCATTAAAACAATAGCATCAACAAAAAATAATGAAAGTCCGGAGATAAAGGAACTGGTCGATGGATATTTTTTTGTGATGTATGTGCTGAAATCACCTTTTGTCATAACTAATATTTTACCTCAAAAACTATTAATCGTCTAGTTAACCGTTTAATATCCTTATAATCTTTCTCTTTTTTCTATAATATTCATGATTTTTCGTTCAAACTCAGTATTTGAGAATTGTTTTACATGTTTTTCATAAATTTCACGTTTAGAGAAGTCTTCTTCATGCTCTTCAAAGTAATTCATACAGGCAATGATTGAATCGAGAGTCTGTTCATCAAAGAAAAGCCCTGTTTTATTTTCAAGAATTGAGTCGCAGGCTCCGCCTTTTCGGTAAGCAAGAACAGGACAGCCTGCAGAATTTGCTTCAACCGGGATAATTCCAAAGTCTTCAATACCAGGGAAGAGAAGAGCCTTTGCCTTACTGAAATATTCCTTTACTTTTTCATCACTGATGCGGCCGGTAAAGGTAACAAGTCCGCTTTTAATATACTTTTTGGCAAGTTTTGATTTACCTTCTCCGATTACTACAATCTTTCTGCCGGATTTAATGCAGGCTTCAATAGCGAGGTCTGCACGTTTGTAGCCTACCAGCTGTCCAAAGAAAAGGTAAAAATCTTCTGGGGCACGCTGACAGTCTGCATATTTTTTAATATCGCAGGGAGGAAAAACTACATCGGCCTGGCGGTTATAATAGCGTCTGATTCGTGCTGCAACAAAAGAAGAATTAGCAACAAAATGATCTACAAGATTACTTGAAAGGAGATCCCACTGGCGTAAAGAAGGAATCATTTTCTTCATAAAGAATTTTACTACCGGGTTAGAGTTCTTAAAGTATTCATGATACATGTCCCAGAGATAGCGCATTGGTGTATGGCAGTAGCAGAGATGGAAGGCTCCTGGGGCCGGGCAGACTCCCTTTGCCGGACCTGACTCACTGGAAATTACTAAATCATAAGGAGTTAAATCAAGCTCCATAAGTGCATTTGGCATAAGAGGCATGTATTTCTGATAAAGTTTTTTTGCCATCGGCAGTTTATTAACTTTAGTTGTATAGATTTTATGAGATTTTATGGTATCAGAAATCTTGTCTGGATTATAAACATTGGTATAAATATCAGCTTCCGGGAAAAGGCGGCATAATTCTTCAAGAACCTTTTCTCCGCCTCTCATTGTTACAAGCCAGTAATGTACAATAGCAACTTTCATTTTAGTTTGTACTCCATGTATTCATAATTATTTCAGCAGTTTTCTTAAATGAATATTTGTCCGGATATTCAGAAGGTGCAGGCTTATCAAAATTCTGTATGATTTTTTCTGCAAGATCTTCACTGTCCTGAGACTTAAAAAAAGTAACAGGGAAACCTTCATATATTTCCTTAAAAACCGGGATATCAGATATTATAACACCTGTGCCGAGCGAAAGTGCTTCTAATGGCGGCATTCCAAAGCCTTCATAAAGAGAAGGCTGAACAAGAAGACGGGCTTTCTGATAATATTGCTGCAGTTCCTGGTCTGAAATACGGCCGGAAAAATAAATGCCTTTAAGCGAAGCATTTGCCATCATGGCAGCAGTTTCTGTATCTGTAGAACGGAAATTTTCAGCATTGCCGATAATTACCAGTTTGCAGTCCAGTCCCTTCTTTTTACAGACTTCATAAGCCTGAAGAAGATATGCAAGCCCCTTATGCTTTTTGATATTTCCAACATAAATGATGGAATTGTCTTTTTCGATTTTCTGCATATTGTCGTGGGTAAAATGTTCTGGTACCGAATTATATGTGACAATAAGAGGTTTATTTTTGATTTTTAATTGAGTGCGGATTCTTTCTGCGGAGAAGGCCGAAACTGTAAATATTACTTTTGAACGGTTAATAGCCCTCTGATAAAAGAATTTGCGGATAAGAACTCCTGTTTTAGAAGACAATTCAGGCACATCAAGAAAAACAATATCATGAATTGTTGAATAAACAGGCACTTTGATTCCACCAGGGATATTACAGTAGGCGCTGTAATACAAGTCGCAGCTGTTAATGATTTTCAGTATGGCTTTTGGGAAGAAAAAGAGTTCTTTAAGAGAAAATGTCTTAATATCAGTTGTAATAATCTGGGCTTTATCCTGAACCTGAACTAAAAATGGCTTTTGTTTTTCATTTATAAGAAGAAAAGTCTGATTTTCATTTGTGAAATAGGGCAGTAAAGATTCAAGATAAGTACCAATGCCTCCGCTCCCAAGCATGCGGCAATCAATAAATATTTTCATTAAATTAATTATAAATCTTTATTGACTTAATAACAATAGATTTTATTTTTGTATTGTTAATAGAAGAAAAAAATGATATTTTTTAAATATGAAGAAACTGTTAATATCTGTTTTCCTTATATTTTCAACTTTTGCCTTATTTGCAAAGTCGGGAAACAGCACTCAAATTATAAAGTCTGGCCACTGGATTTACGATGATCTTGAATCATTATGCATGGAGGCCAAAACAGAGTTCTTTTTTGAAACTCAGCCAATGACTATAGGCGAAATCAAGTTTTATCTGAAGAAAATTTCATACGAAAACTTATCTGATAATGGTAAGGCTCTGTATGATAAAGTAGACAAGTTTCTTTCAAAAAATGAAGATTTCTTTCCGGAAGAGGAAGTAAGACTTTTCGGAAATATAAAGACAAATCCTGAATTCTATTGGAAATCGAATAAAGATATTGAATGGTCCTTTGATTATTACGTAAGGGATTATTTCCTGACTATTCCGCTAATTATCGGCTTTTCTGATTATGTAACAATTGAACCGGATTTTGTAATCGGTAAAAATCAGCCGGAAAGTGCAAAGCCTTATAATTTTACAAACATTATATACAGTGGCCAGCAGCTGGAATTCATGTTCCCTCGTTTTGCTTATGGAGCCGCAGGCCATGCCTTTGATAAATGGGGTGTTGATTTCTATGTTGGTAAAGAAGGTCTTCAGCTTTACAATACACAGCTTGGAAGCATTGTATATAACCGTACCTTCGAAACAGATACCTACTGCAGCTTAAATCTTTATACAGAATATCTTAAATATTCTATGCATGTTGCCCAGGTGGACAATACTAAGTTCCTTTATATGCATCAGCTTAATATGAGGCCATTCAACTGGCTTAAGCTTCACGTTGTGGAAGGCTCCCTGCTCAATGCTCCTTTCGAACTCAGATATCTTAATCCTTTTATGCTTATGCATCAGTATGGTTCATGGACCCAGTACAAACATTTAATGAATGACACTGAATTTAATTATTATACTGAAGGACATTTCTGCGCATACTTTGGAATTATGTTTGAAGTACTTCCTTTCAAAAACTTCAGACTTTATGGACTTTTTTCCCAGAACGAAATTCTTGATGCTGGCGGCTCTCGTACTGACGAAGCCCTTTCTGTACCAGATTCGATTGGCGGCCAGCTTGGAATGCAGTATAACATCCTGCTGAATAACGGCGACTACTTAAAGAATTATCTGGAGGCTGTATATACATCTCCTTATCTTTATGTAAAACACAGTCCTGACTGGTCTTTGTACAGAAGCCGTCCTAATATGCAGGGTGGTGATAATACAATTACCTGGATAGGTTCACCTTTCGGTCCAGATTCTTTTGCCGTCCTCTTTAAGACAGAATACAATAATATTGAAAAATGGAAGCTTGGGTTCAGTTATACTTTCTCTGTTCATGGCGAAAATAATGCGGCAAGTCTTTTCTGTCAGAAGTCGCCTGTAAATAAACAGAATGATAAGGGAAAAGAAATTGAAGGCCAGGAAATCATTTATACCTATTATCCTTCTGTAAAATATAAGCTTGCGAAAACTGATGAAGACAGAGCAGCTGCCAGAGATGAAGGCAGAAATATGTGGATGACCGGCGCCAACGAATTTAAAAATCAGATTAAACTCTATGGTGATTTTTCTTTGAATGAACATCTTGCTTTTTATGGCCAGACTGTCTACATAATAAAATCAAAAAACAATGAACTTAATCATGGAATTGAATTATCCTGTGGTGTAGAATATAAACTCTTTTAATTGTGGAGCGCAACGATGAAAAAAACTTCTTTAATTATTTCAGCAATTTTATTTTTATCTTTCTCTGTACATGCTCAGATGCATGTTACTGTACCTCTTTCAGATTCAGTTTATGAGTTTCTGGATCTTGCTCAGAAAAAGGGAGCCTGTTCTCAATTAAATAGTTATAAACCTTATACAAAAGCTCAGATTATTGATGCCTTGTGGGAAATTAACGGGAACTCGGAAGTATTATCTGAGCGTGAAGCAAAAATAGCTCAGGACTATCTGGAATTGTACGATCCTAAAGAAAAAGTAAATAAAAAGAATATTCTGGAAGTAAATTACACAAGTTCTAATGAAGATTTTCCAGCTTCATTTAATTATAAGAGTGATTCAGAATTAATTTATTCCGGAGGCCTTTATTCTAATTCAGAATACAACAGCTTCGGAATGGATAATATTTTTAATATCAAATTTGACGGCGATTTAGGTAAAGCTCTTTCTTATAAACTTAAGGCTGTAATTGATTTTACATATATGCCGCTTAAGGAAATTTCAAATTATAAAATCGGATATGCCTGGTATGCGGATTATGTAGAACAGTTTTGTAAGGGCGAATACAAAGACGAGGCTAAAACTCAAAAATATGATGTAGAAGATAAAGCTCGTTATATACGCCGCTACTTAAATAATTCGTATCTTCCTTATTCATATAAAAAGCCATGGAGCGGCCAGTTCTATTTTTTGAATAATTTGAATGCTGAAGGTCTGGAAGGCTGGGCTAACAGCTTTGGTCTTGGATTTTCTATCGATGGCGAAATCAGAGGTTCATTATTTAATAACCATATTATTCTTGGAGCCGGAAGATTCGACCGAGAAGTTGCAGCAATGGATGACGGGGCTTCTCTGGTATTAAACGGACGCGCTCTTCCATTCCTTGCAGTTGACGCCCAGTTCAGAATCTTTGATTTTCTTAAATTCTATTCTTTGACTGGTATTCTTGAATATCCAAATCAGGATTATATAAATGAAGCTGAATTAAAAAAGCTCGGCAGCTCAGGAAGTCTGGATGATTCATATTATTATCAGAACGCTTTCTCACTTAATATGATTGAGCTTGATTTAAAGAGACTTCATCTTGATTTTGGAAGCACTGTAATATGGCCTAAACGTTTTGAACTTGGTTATGCTTTCCCACTTGCTAATTATGTTGAATATCAGAACCATATTGGAGACTGTGATAATCTTCAGTTATTTGGAGACATTAAGTATACAATTTCGGGAGTAGGTTCTGTTTGGGCTTCGGTTTATGTTGATGAAATCAACGGTTTGAATAATAATCCTTTCAACAGCCCGAGAGCTATGCTTGCTTACCAGGCAGGCCTAAAGGCTCTGGTTCCAAATCTGCCTTTTGGTACACTTAGTTTCCGCTATACTAAGATTGAACCTTACTGTTATACTCATCAGGCTTTGCCTCATACTCCATGGTACAATCATTATATCTGTGAAAATTATTCTAACAATGGTGAATCGCTTGGATACTATCTTCCACCAAACTCAGATGAATTCCTGCTTTCTTTTAAAATTCATCCTGGCCTTGCAAGCAACCTTGGTGTATCTTATCAGTTGATTCGTCACGGTGCTGATTACGGCAGCCAGCAGGTACCTGGAAGTAATATTTATTCTGAATTGACTCCATATAACAGAAATGAATTAAATAAATATTTTCTGCATGACGGAGCCTATAACTGGATTCATATTTTAAGTACAGGCGGAAAACTCAGCTTAAATACAAAAATCCCTGTAGCCTTTTATGGCAACTTAGGTCTTATGTTCAGTTACTTTACTGTAATTGATCCAGAGAAGTATTATAGAGATGATTACGGTAAAAATGGAAACTGTCGAGATGTAGACTTTAAGACTCCATTTGATATTGCTGGAACTGATGAATATCCAAATCTCTTTGGAGCAGTTTTGACTCTTGGAGTAAATATCAATTTCTAATTTTGTAGGGAACTCAAAACGGTATAGAGTTTTTGAGCAGCTTTATCATAAGAATAATCTGCAAGGATTTTTTCGATTTCTGCTTTTTTGTCCACGCTGCTGTAGTCTTTGAGCAGCTGGTCAAGATTGCAGTTTGTGTCATAAGGATTTATAAAGATTGCTGCGTCCCTGTAAATGTCGCTTAAACTGCTTGAATCTGCAACAATGATTTTTGCTCCCACAGAGAGGGCTTCAAGAGGCGGAATGCCGAACCCCTCGTAGTAACTTGGAAAAATAAAGGCCTTGCAGTTTTTCATAAGCCATTTAACTTCCTGGTCAGAAACGTAGCCGAGAAGCTTTATATTAGATAGTTTTTTAAGCTCATCAAGTTCATTTGAAACATAACCGGAAACAGCCTTGCCACTTATTGCAAAGATTTCTTCGGGATGTTTCTTTGCATAATCCAGAATCCATTTTAGATTTTTTCTTTTCTGAAGGCTGCCGAGTGTAAAATAGAAAGAGCCTTTTTCAAGTTTCTGCTCCTGTGCAAGTTGAGGAAGAGCTTCCTGAATTTCTTTGAAGTGTTCCCAGCCGTTAGGAATTACTTCAATTCTCTGATCGCTTATTTTATAGGCCTTCTGAATCTGCTTTCTGGAAAAGTCAGAAACGGTCAGTACCTTTCTTGCATTCTTTGTGATGTTTTTATAATTGAAAGTAGAGTAGATCCGTATAAGTTTTTCTTTTCGTGAAGAAAAATCCTGGGGAAAATCTTTTGCGTAAATATCATGGATAAAGGCAAGGCCGCAGTTTTTTCCAAGAGGGGCTGTATTACTGAAGTTTATACCAGTTGCCTTCAGTTTTCTGCACCATCCGGCAAACTGAAATAAGTCCCAGAGAGGAAAACTTTTTAATGGCTTATCACTTTTGATAAGTTTTATATTTTTGTATTCCGGTACTGTTTTTGCGTTTGAAGGTATAATGATTCTTACATCATCCTGAGGAGTTAAAAGCTTATCCAGACTGCGGCAGGTTTCAAAAGCGAAGCGCTCAATGCCGGTGAGATTTCTGCATAAAAAATTCGGATTGATGAGGTAAGTCATAACCATTTCCTTTTAGAAAGAAGCTTTGTAGACTTCGTGAGAAGGATATTCCAGAAGAGTATAATACTCATCAGAATAAACATTCTTTCCATTGAGAATTGCCTTCTGTCCTTTTACAAGCTCATACTCATCATTCTGAAGCAGAAGGAAGATTGGCTGGTTATTGTAATCCTTAGAATAATATCTCTTTGGAGTAAGCCATTTTCGGTATCCATAGTGTTCTGCAACTTCAGCAGTAACTGAATCATCAATCTTCTTACATTCAACATTACCAACTTCAACTTTACCGTTTGTAAGATAAGTAATTACATTTGCATTCCAGAAAGTCGCATAACCAAAATCATAATGATCATCAATATATTCTGTTACTTTATAATACTTGGTGTTAGAGTCTGAAATAAAATAATTCTGAACAGTTGAGAAAGTAGAAGAAAGCACGAGGATAGAAAGAATTGTTCCAAGAGCATATCTTTTCAGTCCGGATATTGCTTCATTTTCCAGAAGAACAGCAATACAAGGGAAAATAACAAGAAGAACAGGGTAATAATATCTTTCAATCAATTCAGTGTGAAGATAAACAAAAGTATTAAAGAGGAAAGATGAAATAAAGAAGAGCAGAAGGATTCTCTGTGAAAGAGCAATCTTAGATTTCAAAGAAGATATGATGAAAACAAGGCAGCAGAGAATAACCAGATAAGCAAGGATATTAAGAATTCCGTTTGGAGTTAAAACTGCAATATTGTCCTGATATCCGAAGAAGCCTAAAACTGAGTGAAGAATATCACGTAATTTTACATCACCAAGAGAACAGAAGCTGATAGTGTTCCACTGGGTAAAATCGAATAAAGGTTGAAGAAGAATGTTATTAAATACATAACCAAGACCGGAAGCCATTAAACCAAGGAAGCTGTATTTTACGGTTTCAGTATTAAGCCAGAATTCACGGAAGTTATTGATTTTGCAGCTGCTGTCTTTTTTAAGGCACTTATCAATCACCATAATCAGAGTGAGAGGGAAAACAAAAATGATGATATATCTGATTGAGGAAAGTCCTGACAGGAAAGCCCAGATATAGAAAAAGGCAGTGAAGGCTTTCTTATTCTTTTTGAAATCATTATTGATTAATTTTATAAAACTGCCGATGTAAATCAGATTAAAAACAATGTGAGGAATATAGTATGTACCCCAGGCACCAACATACCAGGCCATGCCCGAAAAAGGAATTACACTTATAATACAGATAAAATATTTAATCCAGAACTGTTTAATCTCAATCTGATTCAAAACAAAATAAACTGCAAAAAAGAGAATTGCCATAGAGAAGAAGGTTGTCAGAACTTTTGCGATTGTCCAGTTATCAGTAAAAAGAAAAACCGGGGCTGTAACTAACTGAGTATTAAATAAACGGATTTCAGTTGAATAAATCCAGCCGCGTGGCCAGAAAGTCTTTTCAAGCACGCATTCTTTTGCAAGAAGGAATTCCGAAGCAAGATCCGAATTAACATGATTGTCAGATCTTGTAGCTGTACAGTAAAGAACTATAAAAAGGATAATGAAAAAGACTACAGAAAGAATTATTATTTTAAGTTTGTTTTCAAACTTAGGGAAAAATAAAGTCAGGGCTGTTATCGAAATAAAAATCGGAATAATAAAAAAAGATTCAATTGTTGGAAGCCATTTATTTAAATCAAAAGAGCGGTGGAAGATCTTTTCAGAAAAGAGGGTATAAGCAAAGTTAATAAACTCATGAGAAAAGCAGATTAAAATTGAGCCGGCAATCAAAAAAAGAAATGAAACTGCCAGAAAAATATAGCTTTGTTTTTTTGTAAAGTAATTCATAAACACCTCAAAAAATAAAAAAGATTAAATTATATAAATAAAAATTCCAGTAATTATTAAAACTATGGAAATAAATTGTTTTAAGGATATTTTTTCCCCGAAAATAATTCTGCTTAAAATTATAATGAAAATATAACTTGATGTCTCTATAACCGGAATAAAGGAAACAGGTACATATTTTAAGCCTATTAAATCCAGTAGGATTGCGCAGAAAAACAGAAAATATGCAATTATAACTTTGACATTCAGATATTCAAAAAGCCAGGACTTGTGACTTTCCAGGGCAGACTTCTTCAGAAGAATCTGAGAAACTGCAGAAATGAAAACTGATAATAAAAGCAGAAGAATATAAATCTTATTGTCCATCTTTTTTATCCTCAGCTTTCATTGTGCTTTGAAGTAAAAGAATGCCGCTTATAATAATAAGGGCTCCGATAATCTTTTTTAGGGTAATACTTTCTTTAAAGAAAAGATAACTCCAGAGCATTCCCCAGACAATTGTTATAGCCTTATTTGCAGTCGCAAAGGAAAGGGGAATGGTCTTGAGAATCTGCTGCCACAATATTGCGTAAATAAAAAGAATGAAAACCAGACCGCAATAAAAGAGGCAAAAGGGAAGTGATAAAAAATCGTAACGGGATGCAACTTTCCCAAGTACTGTATAAAAACTGTAAATGAGAAAGCCAAGATGCATAAGGAAGAAGGAAAAGAAATTATTTTTCATCAGATTCATTTACTGTTTCTTTTACAATAAATTTTGGCTGCTTGTTCACAGTCAGATAAACCTGTCCCAGATATCTTCCAATAATTCCAAGTGATACCAGAATAAGACCGCCAAGAATCAGGATGAGGATTACAAGTGTTGTCCAACCGGTAACATCTGCGTGGCCGGTAAAATACTGAACGGCATAAATTATTGCCAGAATCAATCCTACAATTGCAGAGAAAAAGCCTGTATAAGAAGCAATGTTGAGCGGCATTGTAGAAAAGCCGAAGAGCATTCTTAAGAAAACCTTAATTGATTTTGCAAGATTGTAATTGCTCTTACCGTATTCTCTTTTGTGATGTTCAATAGGAATCTGAGTAATGTTTCTTGTTACCTGGAAAATGAGACCATCAATATATGGGAAAAGATTATTAAACTTAATCATTTCCTGAACAACGCCGCGGCAGAGAATCTTAAAAGGAGAAAGATAAACTTCCTTTGGTTTTTGCAGGGCAATTTCACTGATCTTACCGTTGAACCAGGAGCCAAGGTTTTTCCAGAGCTTCTGCTTTTTTGTATCAAAGTTGGCGTATACAACATCGTAGCCCTTTTTGATTTCTTCATAGAGCTTTGGAATGTCGTAAGGAGAATGCTGAAGATCATCGTCCATAATGACAACGTACTTGCCGCTGGCATAATTCAGGCCGGTAAGAATAGCGCTGTCCTGTCCGCCGTTTTTTCTTAAATTAATTCCTAAAAGATTTTTATTATGTTCCGCTTCTTTTTTGATTTCATCCCAGCTGGAATCCTTAGAACAGTCGTTTACCATAATCTGTTCATAGCTGATTCCTTTGAGCGCGTCAGCAAGCTGGCGGCTAAGTTCTGCTACACATTCGTGACTGTTGTAAACTGGAATGACAATACTAATTTCTTTCATTCAAAAAATCCTTAATTGTTTTAATGACCTTTTCCAGATCTTCTGCAGCCATGCCAAAGTATAAAGGCAGACGAACAAGGCGCTCACTTTCTTTTGTAGTGAATTGGTCCTGACCATCAAAACGACCGTATTTAATTCCTGCAGGTGCAGTGTGCAGAGGAATATAATGGAAAACAGCCAGAATATCATTTTCTTTCATGTAAGAAATAAATTCAGTTCTTTCCTTTATTGAAGGGAATTTAATATAGAACATATGGGCATTATGAACGCAGCCTTCCGGAATGATTGGAAGAGTAATCTGTTTGCCCTTGTATGGACTGAATTCTTTGTAATATCTTTCCCAGATATCCATGCGGCTTTTCTGAATCTTATCTGCTTCTTCAAACTGAGCCCAGAGGTAAGCGGCATTCATATCGCTTGGAAGATAGCTTGAACCATAATCACGCCAGGTATATTTATCAACCTGACCTCTGAGGAACTTACTCCTGTCTGTTCCTTTTTCACGGATGATTTCAGCTTTCTCAAAGTCTTCAATGTTTGTATTGATGATAATGGCACCGCCTTCACCCATACTGAAGTTCTTAGTCTCATGGAAAGAAAGACAGCCATAATCTCCAATAGTTCCAAGAGGGCGTCCCTTGTAACTTGAACAGATTGCCTGTGCAGCATCTTCAACAACCTTCAGATTATGTCTTCTGGCAATGTTCATAATGGTGTCCATTTCGCAGGCAACACCAGCATAGTGTACCGGAACAATGGCTTTTGTTTTTGGAGTAATTGCTGCTTCAATTTTTGTTTCATCAATGTTCATTGTGTCAGGACGAACATCAACAAAAACAATTGTAGCGCCACGCTGAACAAAAGCATCTGCAGTAGAACAGAATGTGAACGAAGGCATAATAACTTCATCCCCAGCTTTGATATCGCAAAGCAGGGCAGCCATTTCAAGTGCAGTTGTACCGCTGGTTGTGAGTAAAGCCTTACAAACCTTATTGTTAGAATTAGCTAAATGCTCTTCAAGCCAGGCATTACACTTTTTTGTGAAGGCGCCGTCACCACAAATTTTATGAGCGGCGATTGCTTCTGATATATATTTAATTTCATTACCTGTGATAGGTGGAACATTGAAATGAATCATACAAAAATCTCCTTAAAAATAATTATAAATTAGTCTCTGGTAAACAAGTCTCTGGTATAAACTTTAGATTTACAATCCTGTAAATCATCAGCCATTCTGTTTGCGAGTATTACATCACTGTTTTTCTTGAAAGTTTCAAGATTGTGTTCTACGCGGAAATGTTCAAAATCATCAACGGAAAGTGTTGGCTCATAAATTACTACTTCAATTCCTTCTCCACGAAGAATCTTCATAATATCCTGTATAGAACTCTGACGGAAGTTATCGCTATTTGCTTTCATTGTAAGGCGGTAGATTCCAACTGTTTTTGGTTTTCTTGAAAGAATCTGATTTGCAATAAACTCTTTGCGGGTACGGTTCGAATCAACAATTGCCTGAATAAGATTCTGAGGAACAGAATTAAAGTTTGCAAGAAGCTGCTTAGTATCTTTTGGCAGACAGTAGCCGCCATAACCAAAGCTTGGATTGTTATAGAAGTCTCCAATACGTGGATCCAGGCTGATTCCCTGAATAATTTGTTTTGTGTTCAGTCCACGGACTTCAGCATAGGTATCAAGCTCATTAAAATACGCAACGCGAAGAGCAAGATATGTGTTTGCGAAAAGTTTGATGGCTTCGGCCTCGGTACAGTTTGGAGTGAGAATTTCAATATCCTTTTTGATAGCACCCTGCTGAAGGAGTCCTGCAAATTCTGAGGCCTTAGATGAAAGTTCAGCATGGTCCTTTGGATAGCTTACAACAATGCGGCTAGGGTATAGATTGTCGTAAAGCGCATGTCCTTCGCGTAAAAACTCAGGACTGAAAAGAATATTTTTAATATTAAATTTTTTAACAATACTTTCAGTATAACCAACCGGAATAGTAGATTTTATTACAACAGTTGTTTGAGGACATTTTTCTTCGACAATTTTCAGAACAGCCTCAATAGAAGAAGTATCGAAAAAGTTTTTTTCTGAATCATAATTTGTAGGTGTTGCGATTACAACAAAATCAGGAGAGTTGTAAGCAATGTCTGCATCGCAGGTAGCTTTAAGATTAAGAGGCTTAGTTGCCAGATACTCAGAAATCTCCTTATCTACAATAGGAGATTTTTTGTTATTGATTAAATCAACCTTGTTCTGCATTATATCGCAGGCAATAACATCATTATGCTGCGCCAAAAGAATAGAAATTGAGAGGCCTACATAGCCTGTTCCTGCAACTGTAATTTTCATAATAATAATTTTAACGCTTTTGTTCTGTTTTTTCTACTAATTCAATAAATTGTTGAGTGATATTTTCCCATTCACGGTTTTTAAGATCAAAAGAATAATTTATTGAACCTTCTTTTATTGCTGCCTGTACAGCAGTTATAAAATCATCATATGTATATGTGACACTTACTCCTGCATCTTTCAATTTAGGAGTGTCGCAATAAGCTACAATCGGTTTGCCAGCCGCCATTGCCTGATAATACTTGGCTGTAATTCCAAGAGGTCTGTCCTTATAAAAGTCAGTAACATAAGGAACCATAACAACAGAACAGTTAGTAATCCAGGCAGGAACTTCTGCGGGTTTAATACCCGGAATGTAAAATAGATTTGTAATGTCTGCAACTTTGTCCTGAATTTCTTGTGATGGATAATTAGGGCAGACAAC
>JAEEGL012415749.1_pt1 | contig 16103 bp, 11 predicted proteins | sample 9134231 | NCBI WGS metagenome assembly JAEEGL01 (sample SAMN16246548, study PRJNA631951) | gut metagenome | biome: gut microbiome; feature: rumen; material: fiber-attached | host: Bos | place: Iran: Karaj | collected 2018-10
AAAGGGGACGGTTCTATTTGGCCCCAAATTGAAAAATGGGGCCAAATAGAACCGTCCCCTTTGGCCCCCTTTTAGGTGGTGAGGGTGGAGAACTTGCCCGTAACGGTTTCGGAGTAGGTGACGGAGATTGGGATGTGCGGAGCTGCTGCGTAATTGAGCTCGGCAAACAGTCCGTCAGCTCCTTTCTGGATGGCCCTGATCTTGCGCAGGTTTACATAATACGAGCGGTGGCAGCGTACTATGTTGTTGGATTCACAGATCTGTTCTATGGAGCGCATTGAACTGCGAAGGGGGAATCTTACCAGTTTGTCATTGTTGAGGTAGCAGATGTTGACATAGTTGTCGGCCGCCTCAACGTAGAGGATGGCATTTGCCGTTACGGCCAGCTTGAGCGCTTTCTTTTCATCCAGGAAGGGCAGGGTGCTGTCCTCACGACCTATCTGTCCCGATGCATATTTCTCAATTGTAACGCGGTTCTTGGCCAGCAGCATCTCACGATCCTTTATCTCAGACCACAATGCCGTTATTACATACGGAAACAGCAGGATGGTGAATGTAATCAGGAACATCTTGGGCACCAGATCCATGTAGGCCATCGTGCGTTTGTCCATAAGCCATACAAACAGGGCGCAGAACATTGTTATGGCAAGTCCCTCCATGAGTTCCCATATCACAAAGCCGGTATATGTAAGCTGGCGTTTGCTGCGTGCCAGCAGCATGATAAGACGGCTTATAAGAACCACTACCAGCTCTATCGATGCCATGATGGCGGCCCTGAATGCCAGCTGGTTCTGAGTCACCTGCATGAATGTATCCAGGTGGAAAGGCTTGGCTCCAACCAGGAAAAAGAAGGCGTACATGGGTATGAGCAATATGTAGATGGCCAGTATATTGCCCTTGAAATATGAATCCGGAATCTTGTGCATAAGGGTTGTTTTTGAGGTTTCAAGTGCAAATATAGGGGTAAAAACTTATCCCTGATGCTGCGGGGTGAAATTATTTTTACTTCATTTTCACCCTCATATTCCCGATTTAACCCCTGAATATCCCATTTGGTCACTTGATACCCCTGTGCATCCCTTTTATTTTCACCCATCACATGTGCGTTGTAATTTTGTGGCGAAAACAATAGCAAACTAAACAATTAAGATATGACAACAATCTGTTCATTTGACTGCAACCAGTCAGCGCTTAAGTCACTGATAGGTGATGTTAAGCCGATGGCTCCTGTAGATGGTACCTGGATGAAGGTTTCTGCCAGAGTATTTGAGGATCAGGTGCGCAAGCTAGCGTACGGTCTTATGGTAAAGGATTACCGTCGCGGTGAGACTATAGTATTTACCGGCTGCACTGATGACATGAAGATGTTCATCAAGACTGCCTGCAACCTGGCTCACCTTAATGCAGAGTTCTCTGCAGAGACTGACGGTAAGAATATACTCCCCGTAACAGAGGTTGAGTACCTTATGTCTATAGGTGGTACCTGGTCAAGAAAGTACAAGGCATCTGTTGACCGTACCATTGCCCGTCTTATCCTGGGCTGCTGATATTCTTATTCGGCCAGCGGCTGATAGAACAGGTGCGGGTAGCTCATCTCCGGGTGAAAAATCTGGATAAACTCACCCAGCAGCATCTCCGGATGGAATGACGTGAGCTCAAAATAAGGTACGTCATTCACGTTGCAAACCCAGATATTGCGTTCCTTAAACGGCTTGAATGATGCGTATGACCTGAAGTCTGATTCAAGCAGGCTGTAGGTAAGAGGTACGGAACTGCTGTTCTTGAGCAGCCATACATCGGCATCCTGAGCCTTATCAAATACGGTCTCGAATGACAGCGGCACAGAGCCGCTGTTTTCATTATCCCCAAACAGGTACTCTGCTCCGGCATCGGCAATCATACGGCCAATGGTGCTGCCGCCTCCTGCCACGTACCAGGCCGATCCGCTGCGTGTATCCAGCATCACCTTGGGGCGTGAAACCGTTCCGGATGCTGTCTCTTTAAGATTATTGTAGTCACTGCTTACCTTATTGAACAAAGAGTCGGCTGTGCGGTCAGCTCCGAACAGGCGTCCGTAGAACCGTATCCACTCGGCGCGGGCCAGAGGTGACGTCTCCATATAATCGGCACACTCCAGCAGCGGAATGCCCAGTTTCTCCAACTGGCCGTAACCGGTCTGCTCAAACGGTGACACCATTATGGCATCGGGGTGCAATTCCATGATTTTCTCAACCGTGGGATACATGCTGTTGCCGCAGTCTGCTATGGTGCCGTCGGCCAGGCGGGCGCGGATAAGGGTATCGGATATGTATTCCGGCTCGCAGACACCTGCAATGCAGTCCTCGACTCCCAGCTCAACCATCAGGTGGGCCAGGCTGTTGGTCATGACAACCACCCGCTTGAGGGGTACCTGTACCGTGTTTTCGTTACGGTTGAACCTGTAATCGGTAGCAACTGAATCCGTGAATGTATATGTGTGCAGCAGGGTGCCCTTTTTCCATGGGTTGGCTATCTTGACGAAATAGCTGTGGGCTGTCTCACGCACCGATATGTGGCTGGCAAGCTGCATGATTCCGCCTTCAGATTGGAACCGGTTGCCGGCATTACAGCTACACAGGATTGCAGCTATTAATGATATGATTGTCGTTCTTGTTTTCATTCTGTTTTGGGGTTAAGATTGTAAATGGCTGAGACCTCGGTAGACAATTCTCCGATTCTGGGATAGCATCCTATCACTCCATTCTGAATCTTTACAAAATTGATACTGTCCAGTCCTGCCGGTGTTCCGTCTGATTTTACAGCCCAGTCTATGTCAAATGCTGAATTGGTTTCAGAATTGGGCAGATTATCGACATATCCGTAACCGAATGCTTCCATTATGTAGGTGGTGCCATTGAGTGAGACATTATCCGGTAACAAAGTGGCAGTAAATGATAATGTAGAGTTGCTATACCACTGGGGATAGTAGGGTTGACTATGGAAATTGTTATGGTCAATACTTCCGGAACGCTCGTCAGAACCAGTCCATGGGGTATCTCCGTCATCGGCTGATGACCTGGTGTAGGTGATTGAGTATCCAAGTGTTGCTCTGCCTTCTTTCTGTTCAGATCCCCATATTTCATACCAGGGGTCGTCGGGCAGTCCGTTACCGTTTACATCGGTACTTACCCATACTACTCCGGGCTCGGCACTGCCGCTGTAGGCATTTCCGTCAATTCTGAAGTCGACACCTTCCAGATTATGGACGGCAGTATTGAAACCGGCAGTAATATAACCTCCGAATCCGCCTAGAGATACTAAACTGCCGGATTGCAGTTCCTTTAGGCATTTTGCAGCCATGCTTGCGGCATCATCTCCTTGGTCATATTTAGGCAAAACGTTGACAAACTGTCCGGGCGCAGGCATATACTCAAATACCCGATCTATGTCCCCGATTATTTTAGCTTCACCCTGATACTTAGTCAGTGTCACGGTTTCATCGCAGAAAGCAATGGTATTGGGATTGATGCCGACGCCCGAAACGCGATAGAGTAGGCGGCCATCGGGGCCGAAACACATGAGTGATCCCGGAGTTACATAATCAAGAGCGTCGCAGACATAGACCTTGTGTGTGGTGGGCTCCACCTTTATTGAATAGGGGCATTCAACCAGTGTGCCGTCTGTTATAAAATCGGAGTCAAGCACCTGACCTGTAGCCAGGTCCAGAATCTGTATTGTACCTCCGGCTCCGTATCCGTAGAACCAGGCCTTTCCGTCAACGATATCCATCCTCAGAATGGGTATGTCATACGTAGCAGTAACCTCATCGGTCTGTGTGTCAATCCGGTGCAGACGGCTGTCATAATCCATGGTGCCGTAATCAAATATGCCGCGTGACACTACGTAAACATTGGTACTATCGGCATAAATGGCTCCCGGATTGTAGCGTACGGTTATGCGTTTTATCTCTGTGAATGTGTTTATGTCTATTACCGATACGGTATTGTCGGGGGGAAGCTCCTTGTCCAGCCCGCCTGAATTGGATACGTACAGTTTGCCGTTTGCATAGCATATGCCGTCGGGGTTGCGTCCCACCTGTACGGTGGCATCGGCCAACATGGTCAGGGTGTCTATGCGGGTAACTGTGCCGTCAAAACAGCAGACGTATATAAATCCTCCCTGGGCGGTCATGCTGCGTGGTTGCGATGCTTTGCCGTTATGACTTAACGGTATCTGCTTGAGTGAACTGCAGGTAGATGCGTCCAGTATCTCGATGGTGCTTGACTCGGACACAGCTATGTAAAGACGGCTTCCGTAAAGGAGCAGGTCATTTGCTGTATCGCCTATGCGGCGTCCGTTCACCTTCTCAAAAGCATCGTATGAGCGGCCTGTGGCCGATGTCCATGAGTCGGCACGTCTTGTGCTGAAGTCTATCCATGAAAGGGTGCTGTTGTTCTGGGTGAACAGTCCTTCGGAGAGAATGTATATACCGGCATGACCACTGTCATCAACCACTGATTCTTCCAGTAACACGGGTTCCGGGTCGCAGGAAACTACAACCGGTATCAGCGATAATATGTACGGTAAAAACCTCTTCATAGTTCAATCGTGGCCTGTACGCGGAACTGGCGGCCCGGCATTGGGTAGTTACGGACCAACTCGTAACGGCTGTCAGTCAGATTAATGCATTCAGCTTTCAAAGTTAGCGTAAATGACTTTATTTTTAGGTCCCTCCATAGCGAACAGCCTATCTCATAATAGGATGGCATAAGATATTCGGGCCCGTTATAACCATTACAGTAATACTCACCGCTGTATAGAAGGTTGCAGCCGGCGTTTATAAAAGGAGTCTCTATCCAGGTTACGGCCGATGCCGAGTGCCTGGGAGTGTAGGGCAGTTGATGGTTCCAGGTGGTTCCCTTACTGTCTGTCTTGTCCATGGAGCGCTGGTAGGTATACGATACCAGTAGAGCGGGGCGTACCGGTCCATGCTGCGAGCGCAACTCAAGACCTGTTTCAAGTCCGTGCGTAGTTACAAGACCTATGTTTTTCATCATCCAAACCGCGGTGTTCTTGCCGGGTACAGCCATGATGCGGTCTTTGACATTGCTATTGTAGGCATCGGCATAAACAGAGAACCGGATGCCTGACAACTCGTTTTCGATTACAATTCCGGCTGATGTCACTGATGCCCGTTCAGGCTTGAGGTCGCGGCGGCCTATCTGCTCAAAGTAGAGGTCATTGAATGTGGGCAGGCGGAATGTGTTGCTGTAAGATGCCCTGATGTGTAGGCCGGCGGCCGGCCACACTGTCCAGTTGAGACCTGCTGTGGGTGAGAGGTGATTATAGCTTTCGGCGGCCTGGCGCAGACGAGTCTTCTCCTTGGTAAAGACATGGTTCAGGCGGCCTGTAATGATTATACGGTCCGATGCATACTTGATTGCAGCGGTACTGTTCAGGGTCAGACGTGTGGGGCGGGCCTGGTCGGCTCCGTTGCCGTCAAGTGAGGAAAGGCGTGCGTCAACACCTGCAGATGCTGTCAGACGGTCATTCAGACGGTACAGAGCAACGCCTGACAGGTAACCCTCACGCTCGGTGTACCGGTTGTCATTCTTGCCGGACGAACTGTTAACCTTTGGATCAAGGTATCTTGTGTAGGTGGTGCCGTATTTTGCACTCAGGCGCATTGTAAGACGTTCTGTGAGAGATGTCAAGAGGGTGGATTGTATGAAACCATTTCTGTTCCACAGACGCTCACGTGGCGCGTTCTCGTTGTAGAGTATATTAGCGGGGAGTCCCTGTTCTGATTGGAACCAATAGATGCGGGTAGTGAGGCTGCCGCTCTCTCCTATGGAACTGAACAGCGCACCCTCTATGCGCAAGCGGTCCACATCGGAATTGGTGCGTCGCATCTCTTTTGATTTGGAACTGTTCTGCTGTGTGTAGGGGTAGTCGCCACGGGTGTCAAGCCACTCGCCCTGGACGGTTGCCGTGCCCAGACGGCCGGCCTTGAAATCACTTTCGGCCAGTGCTGATACCGTCCTGAAACTGCCGTATTTGAGTTCGGCCTTGCTCCTGGCTTTGGATTTTCCAATCTCAGGACGTTTTGAACTAACGCTGATGACTGCGGCCTGTGCGGCAAGGGCAGCAGGCTGGATCATATCGTTGTCAGGGCCGCTGGTCATTCGAACAGATTCTGCCTGTGAACTTGAGAACTTGCCCAGGTCTATCTGTCCTGTCTGGTTGTCGGTAATGATGACTCCGTCATAAGCCACGGCTGTATGCTGTGCTCCCAGACCGCGTACTGATACGGTCTTGAGTCCGCCTATGCCTCCATAATCCTTGACTGTGGCCCCGCTCATATATTTGAGTACGTCCGATACCTGAAGCGTTCCGGTAGCCCGGAGCAGTGCGGCATCGGCTTTCTTGGAAACTGATACGGAGTGCGGGTTGGTGATTCGGTCACTGGTAACGGTGACCTCCTGAAGGTCTTTTGATGTAGTACTGTCCGACAAAATCTGACCCTGTGCTTCCGGATGGAAACACAGGGTGCAGATTATTATCAAACTGTATTTTACGCCAAAAGTCATTCTACATGATTACTCAGTTACTGTCAACTGATCGAGGCAGAAATATGCGGGAGTCAGCATACCACCCTCGTTTACGTCAGTAGATGTAAGAGAGAACTTGATCTTTGTAACCTTGCCAAGTTTGCTCAGGTCAACCTTCTGCCATGTGCTTACAATATTAAGGCCGTCAGCAAGGAAGAATTCAACCTCACCGGTCTTCTGCGCACCGTTGTAACCGGTGATGATGAGTTTGAACTGGTCATCGGCAGTCCATTCCTTTACATTTCCGTATCCTACATTCTGATCCTTAATGGCAAGGTATGCGTATGTACTGTTGGTTACATAAACTTCCTTGGCATTGTATGCCTTGCCGTTCATGAACGAGATCTGGGCAGCCATACCTCCTTCATAGTTGGCTCCGCCGGCGTTAGCAATGAAATATGCGTTGGTCTTTACACCCTTCTTGGTGATGGCAGAAAGATTTGTGTAACCCGGAGTTGTGTCATTGGTGCAACTAGAAAAAGTAAAACCTTCTCCGAAACTGGCGCCGAAACCCCAATCTGCATAAGAGTGAGTAAGAACGAACGGATCGATTATGATATCGTCCTCTACATAGCCGTAGCCGTAAACTGTTAAAGTATCTGTTCCAAGATAAACAGAATCGGCTTTGGCAAGGCCCTTTGACAGAGTGTAGGATTTTACGTCCTCGTCATTGTCCTTGTCGCAGGAAACGAACACATAGCCCATCATGAGGGCCATCATTGCGAATGATAATACTTTTTTCATAATTGTATGTGAATAATAAGTTACTGAGTCCCGGCAGTTTTATTACATTTTTGTCTTGCAGGTCTTCTGACTTACCCCGGTATGTCCGCCTTCCCACCCTGTGGGGCAGTGGCATTTGCGGTATGGACATCCCTGTTTTGAGGGCTTACAGCAGCGGGTCTGTTCAGGATTCTCACCTGATTCCCTTTTGATCCTCGGCCCTGAACGGGCATCGGAACAAGACAAACGCAAAAATATGTATTTTTTTACAATGTGCTCTTTTCAAAGTAGTAATTTTGCATTGTCATTCATCAAATGAGTCATGGAAGAGGCTAATCTTGTCAAGGACCTGGCGCTGATCCTTATATCGGCCGGGGCTTTTACCATAATATCCAGGGCACTTAAGCAGCCGCTTATACTGGGGTATATCCTGGCCGGTTTCCTGGTGGGCCCGCATATGGGTCTGTTCCCCACGGTATCCAGTACGGCCGATGTCAAGGAGTGGTCCGATATAGGTATCATATTCCTTCTGTTCGCCCTGGGACTTGAGTTCAGTTTCAAGAAACTGCTCAAGGTAGGCAGCAGTGCGCTTATTACGGCCATGACGCAGTGTGTAGGCATGTTCATACTGGGATTCCTGGTGGGCGAGGCCTTAGGGTGGAGCAATATGGAGTCAATATTCCTGGGCGGTATGCTCTCCATGTCATCCACCACCATAATCATAAAGGCGTATGACGACCTGGGTATGAAGGAGCGTCCGTTTGCTCCGCTGGTTTTCGGTGCCCTGGTGTTTGAGGACCTGATTGCCGTGGTGCTGATGGTGCTGCTTTCAACAATGGCGGTATCAAACAAGTTTGCTGGCGGCGAGATGCTCATGGGGCTTGGCAAGCTGGTGTTTTTCCTGATCCTGTGGTTCCTTGTGGGTATATATCTTATTCCCACGCTACTTAAGAAAGCTCATAAATACCTTAATGATGAGATTCTGCTGCTGGTAAGCCTGGGCCTGTGTTTTGCCATGGTTACGCTGGCCAGCCTGGCCGGATTTTCCGAGGCTCTGGGTGCATTCGTGATGGGTTCCATTATGGCTGAGACTCTGGAGAGCGAGCATATCATGGAGCTTACAAAAGGCATCAAGGACCTGTTCGGTGCCATATTCTTTGTATCGGTAGGTATGATGGTGGATCCTAATGTGATTGCAGAGCACTGGGGTACCATACTGGTACTGACCATAACGGTCATGGTGGGAATCCTGTTCTTCTCTACATCGGGAGCAATAGTGGCAGGTCAGGGCCTGGACAATGCCGTGCATGCGGGATTCAGCCTGGCTCAGCTGGGCGAGTTCTCATTCATCATAGCCGGTCTGGGCGTATCGCTGGGCGTGATGCGTGACTTTATCTATCCGGTGGTGATTACGGTATCGGTCATAACCACCTTTACTACACCTTATATGATAAAGGCGGGTACTCCGGCATATCAGTATCTGCTCCGTAAGCTTCCGCCCCAGTTTGTCCAGAAGATCAACTCATTCTCCAGTCAGGAACGTGTGAACAGCGCCGCCGCACAGAATGAGTGGAAACGTCTGCTCAAGGAGCTGGGGCTCAGGGTGCTGCTTTACGGCGTAATCCTGATTGCCATAGATCTGGGCTCACACGTGTTTCTGGATAAGTTCCTGAACAGCCGTCTGGACGGTCTTACACCAATAGTACGCAACATAATAAGCGTGGTCATAACGCTTGTGGTAATGTCGCCGTTTCTGGTGGGCATCGCAATATCGGGCAATGCCATAAACCGCTCATCGATAAAACTCATCAAGGTAAAGCAGGCCAATATCTGGCCGGTCATATCGCTGGCCCTGCTGCGTATCCTGCTGGCCATGGGATTCGTGGTGAGCGTAATTGCCAGCCATTTCAACCTGGCGTTCTGGACCATACTGCTCATACTTGCGGCGGGTGTGGCGTTCTTCTTTATCGGACGCCGTTCAATCAGCAAGTTCACTATCGTCGAGGACCGTTTCATGGCCAACCTTAATGAGAAGGAGCAGCGCCAGCGCCGCATGACTCCCGTTACGTCATCGGTAAGCGACAAGATGTCACGCTATAACGTAAAGACCGATATGATAACCATATCGGCCGATTCACTCTACGCGGGCCAGAAACTTAAGGACCTGCCGTTCCGCCATAAGAGCGGCGTGAACATTGTAAAGATTATTCGTGGCAGCCGCAGCATCATGATTCCTACGGGCGACGAGATGATATTCCCTACGGACAAACTGCTTGCAGTGGGCACAAAGGAGCAGCTCGCTGAGTTCCGCAAGGATATGGCCGAGAACGTGTACGTCCCTGACCAGACTGAGTCCGATACCCTGGCTCCGCGTCAGTTTGATCTGGAATCCATAACCCTTAAGGCAGACTCATGGCTTACCGGCAAGACTCTGAGTGAGACCGATATGCGCTCATACGGCTGCATGGTGATAAGCGTGGTCAGTGACGGTCAGGTTACCACCAATCCCAAGCCCGACTACCGCTTCAAGGAAGGTGATGTGGTCTGGCTGGCAGGTGAAAAATCGGCCTGTGAGTGGTGGGCGTAAAGGGAGCCAAAGGGGACGGTTCTGTTTGGCCCCTTTTGATAAAAAAGCGTCTGGAGTAGCATCCAGACGCTTTTTGTTCGTTAGTGAGCAGAAGCTAAAAAGGGGCCAAACAGAACCGTCCCCTTTGGCTCCTTCACTTCATCTTAATCCACTGACCCAGGTCTTTCCAGGTGGGTTTCTTGCCGTGCATGAAGACTCCGATGCGGAATATGCGTGAGGCAAGCCAGATTAGTATGATGAATGATACGTAGAGTACTGCAAGTGATACCACTATCTCCCATGTGGGTATTCCGGCAGGGATCCTGGCCATCATTACCATGGGTGATGTGAAGGGTATCATGGAGAACCAGAACGCAATGTCCGATCCCGGGTTCTTGATAACAGCCATAAGTACATAGATTGCTATGATAATGGGCAGCATTATCACGGAGTTGAACTGCGCGGCATCCTGGGGCGTGTCAACGGCAGATCCGATGGCGGCGTACATGGATGCGTAGAAAAGGAATCCTCCTATTATGTAGAGTATGGTGGTGATTACCAGAGTGCCGATGTAATGAACGTCGGCGATACTGCCCAGAAGAATCTCCGCGTTACCGCTGCTGGCTGCGATGGCAGGCAGGGCAAATGCTACAAGTAACATGATGATTCCGCCCCAGATGAGAATCTGCAGCATGGCAACCAGGGCAATTCCAAGCACCTTACCCATCATCAGTTCAAACGGCTTGCATGATGTGATGAGTACGTCAAGCACACGTGTCTGTTTCTCATCAATTACTGACTGGAGCACCATCTGGCCGTAAATAATGATGATCATGTAGATGAAGAATGCTATGATGAATCCTAACGCTACCGATCCTCCGGTCGATGAGGATTTCATCTCCTGGTTCTGCTCATTCTTGAGTGTCTGGATGCCGGCGTGGACGTTTGCATCGGCCAGGATGCTGTTTATGTTTTCTACGTCATACCGGTTAAGGCGTTCTGTGCGTATTATGCCCTGGATACGCTCACGTATGGCATCCTCAACGCTCAGTGATGAGGCTCCGTTGTTTATGAGTGTCAGGTTGCCGGGGTTGTCAATGATGTCCTCGCCTATCACAAGTATTCCAAAGCAGTAAACCTCATACCCGTATTTCTGGCGTGCCTCCTCAAGCGTGGTGTTCTCCGGCAGCAGTTGGAATTCCACCCTGCTGTCTGAGGGCAGCCTCGTTCCGATGATACGGCCGGGGGTGTTGTCTATCACTACAATCCTCTCCGTCTTGGCCTTGGAGTCAACCGCATTCATAAAGAATGTGGGGCCGATAAGGCTAAGGGCTATCAGTATGGGAATGAGTATCGTTACCAGAATGAATGATTTCTTGCGAACGCGTTCTAAGAACTCTCGCTCTACGATAAGACCTAATCTGTTCATGACTGCGGCGTTTTAAAGTGTACCGTTGACGGCACGGATGAATATATCGTTCATACTTGGAATGATCTCCTGGAAGGAGCGCAGGGCAACCTTCTCATTGAGCATACCTATGACCGGACGTATGTCGGAGTCATCGGGGATATGGATTCGCTGCTGGGTGAAACCGCCCAGTATTGAATCAGGTGTGCCCAGCGGGAATGCCTTGCCCTGGAGTGAGCCGGAGAAATCCTCCTGACTGCCGTTATAGACTACCAGGAACGTGTTTCCGCCCGCTTTGCGGCGAATCTCATCTACAGGTCCCGACAGTATGTTCTGGGATTTGTTTATCAGGGTTATGTCGTCACAGATCTCCTCAACTGATTCCATGTTATGGGTTGAGAATATCACTGTGGCACCGCGGTCGCGCAGACCCAGTATCTCCTCCTTGAGCATGTTCTGGTTGATGGGGTCAAAACCTGAGAACGGCTCGTCAAAGATGAGCAGTTTGGGCTCATGCACCACCGTGATGATGAACTGAACCTTCTGTGCCATACCTTTTGACAGGTCCTCTACCTTCTTGTCCCACCACTCGGATATGCCCAGGCGGCTGAACCAGTCTTTAAGTCTTCTTGCGGCTTCTGTTCTGGAGAGGCCGTGCATGCGTGCAAAAAAGAGAGCTTGTTCACCGACTTTCATCTTCTTGTAGAGACCACGCTCCTCGGGCATGTAGCCTGTGTTGAAGATGTCTTTGTCTGTAATCTCGTGGTCCTCAAACCACACTTTGCCGCGATCGGGCATGGTCATGTGGTTGACCACACGTATGAGTGTGGTCTTTCCTGCGCCGTTAGGACCAAGCAAACCATAGATGGAGCCGCGCGGAATCTCCACCGATACGTCGTCCAAGGCTCTGTGGCCTACATAAGTTTTGGTGACGTTTTCAATTCTAAGAATTGGATCCATTGATTGTTGTTAATAAAGTAGTTAGGTTATCTCTTGAATACGTTTTCAAATACGATATCGGCAATGATCTGCTGACCCTCCTCGTTGGGATGGATGGTGTCAGGGAAATACTGGCGTTTGCCCTGCATGGGGGTGTTCAGGTCAACAATGGGCAGGTTCTCCTCCTGGGCAACCTCCTTGATGAAGGGTATGACGCCGTTAAAGATGACGCTGTCATTTATGCTCCAGGCATGACCGTAGGCGGGTACTGGCAGGCAGAGCCAGATCCGGGGCTTGGAGGGCAGGGCACGGAATGACTCGATAAGGGTCTTGAGGTCCTGCTTGAAATGGTCGCTCTCCTTCCAGTTGTAGGGCTTGCTGTCATTGGTACCAAGCTTGATGGTCACTATCTGGGGGTTGAAAGCCAATGCATCCTTGTAGGCCTGCTCATTCATGTAGGGCATATCGGTACCCATCATGGTGGTTGAGCCGCTCACTCCAAAGTTGCGGACGTCATATTTATCTCCAAGCTTGGCGCTCAGAAGTCCCGGATAGGCATCATGCTCACGGTCTTTGATTCCATGACCGAATGTAATGCTGTCACCTACACATGCTACGCGAATGGGCTGGCTCTGGCAGGCAGAAAGGACCAGTGCTACGACTGAGATGATAATGAGTAAATGCTTTTTCATATGCTTTCCTTGTTTATTGTTTTGCAAAAATCTTTCCGTCTCTCATCAGAATATGCCCCTCATCAACCATGTAATGCAGTACATGGTCTATCTTGGTGCGGTCATAGGGCAGGGTATATACTTTCTGGGGGTTGTCCGGACTTGAGTGGAACGTATCCAGAATGTCCTGCATGATGGCGTCACGCTCACCCCGTGTAAGGCCTCCCTGTACCTTCTCCTGACACAGGTCACAGCAGAGACAGGGCTTGTCCTGATGCTCGCCGAAATACTTGAGCAGTATGGCGCTGCGGCATCCGGTCTCACGTGTCACATACTCCATCATGGCACCGATCCGCTCCTTGAACTCCTCCTTGCGCTGCAGATAGACCTCGGGGTCAAAATGCAGCATGGCGGTATCAATACGCTCCCTGGTCCAGGTGACCACGGGGGTGCGGCGCTCGGGTACGTATCGGACTATACCCTGGCTCTGCAGGGTCATGAGGGTGGTGTAGAGCTTCTCGTGGTCTATGCCGGCACGTGAGCATATCAGATGCTCGTCTATATATGCGTAATCAGTGAATATGCCGCTATACAGGCGCAGTATGATGTTCATGACATCCTCGGTGGTGCGGTCCTGATGCAGGCGGTACAGCTCATCGCGGCCGGCCGTAAAGAGCAGGCGGGCGGAGTACTCCATCTCATCCACATACTCTATGTATCCCATACGGGTAAGTATGCGCAGGGCGCTGTCAGTAGGTATCACAGGCAGTGAGAAATGCTGGCAGAACTCACCCAGCGAGAATGCGTATGTGCAGCCGCGGCCGTCACCTACCGCCATCTCATGCCAGAATGCCAGTTTCTCATAGACGTCACGTATGAACTCCTCCTTGGGGAACGTGTCGCTGATACGTTTGCTTACGGTACGTTTGTCTCCGGGAGAGTGCAGCAGCACCGCATATGAGCGCTTGCCGTCACGTCCGGCGCGTCCGGCCTCCTGGAAATAGGCCTCGATGGAGCTGGGTATGTCCATGTGTATCACCGTGCGTACATCGGGCTTGTCAATTCCCATTCCGAATGCGTTGGTGGCAACCACCACACGGTATATGTCATTTGTCCATGCACGCTGGCGCTCATCCTTGACCGATGGCTCCAGACCTGCGTGGTAGAATGTGGCCGGTATGCCCTCCTTGCTTAGGAAATCGGCCACCTCCTTGGTCTCGGCGCGGTTGCGTACATAGACTATTCCCGTGCCGGGCACGCATTCAAGTATATGTTTCAGTTCCAGAAGCTTGTTCTCAGTCTTGCGTACCACGTATGACAGGTTCTCGCGGAAGAAACTCATACGTATCACGTTCCTTTCCTTGAATCCCAGCTTGTCCTGGATGTCATCGGTCACCTGCGGGGTGGCGGTGGCGGTAAGTGCCAGAACCGGAACCTGTGGCAGCTCCTTGCGTATATCGGCTATGCTCAGATATGAGGGGCGGAAATCATAACCCCATTGCGATATGCAGTGTGACTCGTCTACTGTGAGCAGGCATATCTTGAGATGGCGCAGTTTGGTGCGGAAAAGGTCGGACTGCAGGCGCTCAGGTGATACGTAGAGGAACTTGTAACCGCCAAACAGGCAGTTCTCCATGACAGCGATTATCTCCTCGCGTTTCATGCCCGTGTGGATGGCGGCGGCCTTGATGCCGCGTTCACGCAGGTTGCGCACCTGGTCTTTCATGAGCGCTATGAGCGGGGTGATGACCAGGCAGACGCCATCCATTGCCATTGCGGGAACCTGGAACGTTATGCTCTTGCCGCCTCCGGTAGGCATGAGTCCCAGAGTGTCACGTCCCTGGCCGATACTCTCTATGATCTGCTCCTGGATACCGCGGAAACTGTCATATCCCCAGTAGGTCTTGAGTATCTCCAGGTAGTTCATAGAGCCGTCAGGCTTTAGTTTCAGGCTGGTTGGGCTTGATGCTCTCTATCTGCAGAAGCACCTCTCCCTGCTTGAAATTGTTCTCCTCAATGGTATAGCAGATGTCAAATGAGCGCTTGGTCTTGATGTAGTTCACGTATGAACTCTGGCCGAACGCGATACCGTTGAGCGGATGGCCGCTCTTGCTGTCAATAAGTTCCAGCTTGATATGCTCGTGACCGCGACCCACAACCTTGCTGGTGCCGTAGTCATAGACGTTACGGGTGCGGAATATGGGCTTGTGGTTATCGGGACCGAAGGGCTGGAATTTCTTGAGGTCGCGGAAGAACCTGGGTGTTATGTCCTTGAAGTCCAGGTCGGCGTCAATATCTATCGATGCCTCAATCTGGTCCGGTTCGATGTGGTTTGAGACATATTCCTCAAAGCGGCGCTTGAACTCCTCCACGTTCTCTACCTTAAGTGACAGGCCGGCCGCATAGGTGTGTCCGCCAAAATTCTCAAGCAGGTCCTTGCAGCTCTCAATTGCCTTGTATACGTCAAATCCCGATACGGAACGTGCCGATCCTGTAGCCAGGTTGCCGGTCTTGGTAAGTACTACGGCAGGCTTGTAGAACACCTCGGTCAGACGTGAGGCCACGATACCTATAACGCCGCGTTTCCACTCTGCATTGTAGAGCACGATTGCATGACGGTTCTCTCCGTCCTCAAGATTCATGACTATGTTGTTGGCCTCCTCGGTCATCTCCTTGTCATCTTTCTTGCGGTCGTCATTCTCCTGATCTATGCGCTCGGCCAGTTCAAGGGCGCGGTTAAAGTCCTTCTCAACCATCAGGTCTACGGCTTTCTTACCGCTGCTCATACGGCCTGCGGCATTCAGACGCGGTCCGATCTTGAATACTATATCGTTGATGGTCAGGTTCTTGTCAGAGAGCTTGCACACCTGTATGATGGCCTTGAGCCCGGTGCAGGGATTGCTGCTGAGCTGCTCCAGACCGTAGTGTGTAAGCACACGGTTCTCACCCATTATGGGTACTATGTCCGATGCGGTACTTACCGCAACCAGATCCAGGCTGGGCAACAGTTCGCTGAACGGTATGCCGTTGTCCAGTGCATAGGCCTGCATGAGCTTGAATCCCACACCGCATCCTGACAGATGCTTGAAAGGATACTGGGAGTCAAAACGCTTGGCGTTAAGTATGGCAACTGCAGGGGGCAGCTCATCATCGGGTACATGATGGTCACACACGATGAAGTCTATGCCTTTCTCCTTGGCATAGGC
>JAEEGL017364268.1_pt1 | contig 16103 bp, 10 predicted proteins | sample 9134231 | NCBI WGS metagenome assembly JAEEGL01 (sample SAMN16246548, study PRJNA631951) | gut metagenome | biome: gut microbiome; feature: rumen; material: fiber-attached | host: Bos | place: Iran: Karaj | collected 2018-10
AAAGTCTACTATCACATTCCCCGCGGATTATGATAAAATAATAATCGATATGGGCATCAAGAGTTTTATCCAAAGAAAACCATATATTGCGGCGCTGTTGTTCTGCGTGGCGGGCATTGTGCTGAACCTGGCGCTGAATGCTGCCGTAACGGCCCTGAATCTGCCGCTGTACTTGGATACGGTGGGGACGATCACCGTTGCGGCGATCGGCGGGTATCTTCCGGGCGTGATCGTCGGATTTGTCACGAACATCATCAAGAGCATTTCCGACCCGTCCTCGCTCTATTACGGTGCACTGAACGTCCTGATCGCGGTTTTTGCGGCAAGGCTTGCCTGGAGAGGATGGTTTAAGAATTCGTTCGGCATTGCCGGGATGATCGTGATTTTTACGCTGATCGGCGGAGGACTCGGCGCGCTGATTCCCTGGTTCATGGAAGAGATCACCTTTGACAGCGAATCCTTAAGCGGCATGCTTTTGGAAACCGGGTTCTTCGGGCAGAATGCGGCACATTTCCTATCGAGTATCTTAATGGACCTGCCGGATAAGGTGATCTCGGTGCTGCTGTCGGTGCTGCTCCTTCGGCTGATCCCGCAGAAGATCCACCGGCTGTTTGCGATCCGGGGCTGGATGCAGAAGCCGATCGCGGAAGAAGATGAGGTAAAAACGGGTTCGGCGCATGTGCGGTTCTTATCCTTAAGGGATAAGCTTATGATCGCACTCGGCGTATCGCTTGTGACGGTCGCACTTGCCGTCATGGTGATCAGCATGCGCGTTTTCCATAAATCGATCATCAGAGAGCATACCAGGATCGCGCAGGGCACCGCGGAGATCGCGGCAAGCGTGATCGACGGTGACCGCGTGGACGCCTATCTGGAAAGAGGCTACAGCGTGAAGGGTTACTGGGAGACCGAGGAGAAGTTAAGGAAGATCCTGCAAAGTGCAACGGATATCGCATATATCTATGCTTATAAGATCGAGGAAGACGGCTGCCACGTGGTCTTTGACATCGATACGGAAGACGTGCAGGGCGAACAAGTGGGGACTGTGATCCCGTTTGATGCAGGTTTTTCCGACAACATTGATGAGCTGCTTCAGGGAAGGCCGATCGATCCGATCATCACCGATGACAAATACGGCTACCTGTTAACCGCCTACCAGCCGGTTTATGACGGGAAGCACAGGTGCGTATGCTACGTCGGTGCGGATGTGGACATGAGCCAGTTGCTCTCCATGGAGCGAAGTTACCTGATGGAAATGATCTCGGTATTCCTGGGATTTTTCATTTTGCTTGTGATTTTTGTGATCTGGCTGATCCAGTATCATATCGTCTATCCGGTTAACACAATCTCGGAGTGCCTGAATGAGTTCTCACAGGAAGAGGATTCGCAGGAGGTGCTGGATGAGGATGTGAAGAAGATCCGGAGCCTTGAAATCCACACCGGGGATGAGATCGAAAAGCTCTACAAATCTGTATGCGATATGACGCTAAGACAGACGGAGCAGATGCGTAACATCCGTTATCTTTCGGAATCCACGGCAAGAATGCAGGACGGCCTGATCATCACGATGGCGGACATGGTGGAAAACCGGGACTCCGATACCGGCGCACACGTACAGAAGACCGCGGCCTATGTCCGGATCCTTGTGGAAGGCTTAAAGAAGAAGGGCTATTATCCCGAAAAAATCACCCCGAAGTTCATTTCCGATGTTGTGCGCTCCGCACCCCTGCATGATGTCGGCAAGATCAACATCCCGGACTATGTGCTGAACAAGCCCGGAAAACTTTCGGAAAAAGAATTTGAGATCATGAAAACGCATACCACGGCCGGCAAGAAGATCATCGAAGATGCCATCAGTATCGTGGAAGGCGAGAACTATCTGAAAGAAGCCAGGAATATGGCCGCTTATCACCATGAACGCTGGGACGGCAAAGGCTATCCCGACGGCCTGCATGGGGAGGTCATTCCGCTCTCTGCCAGGATCATGGCAGTTGCAGATGTTTTTGACGCACTTTCCTCCGAGCGGGTCTATAAGCCGGCTTTTCCGTTTGAAAAGGCGGTGGAGATCATCGAGGAAGGAAAAGGCTCACAATTCGATCCGAAGATCGTGGAAGTGTTTACGGAATCCTTAGGGGAAGTGCGGGCGGTCCTTCGGAAGTATAATAAGGGAGAGAAGCATGTTTGAGCTGATTCGGGAACACCAGTTGACCATGATGCTCCTGTTATGCGGAGCCTGCCTGTTTATGGTGCTCCTGCTGTTGTTTACGCAGTTTATCACGAAACGCAGAAAGTGGACGCTGATCGGAACGGAACTGGTCGCGTTTTTCCTGCTCTGGTTTGACCGCCTGGCCTATGTTTATGCGGGTGAAGCGGGAACCATGGCGTTTTACATGGTCAGGATCAGCAATTTTCTGGTCTTTTTCCTGACCAGTGGGATCGTATTGGTGTTTGATTTTTACATATCCGATCTGATCCTTGAAGAGGGAGGGCTGGAAGAACTGCCGTTGCGCTTAAGGTCAGTCCGTCTCATTGCCATGATCGGCATGTTGCTTTCCATCATCTCCGCATTTACCGGATTCTATTATACGATTGACGAAAACAATCTCTATCACAGAGGACAGGGCTTTCTGATTGCCTATATCGTGCCCGTAATCGCCCCGATCATCCTGTATACCGTGGTCAGACAGTATAAGGACAAGTTCAGCCCGATCATTTACCGTTCGCTCGTCCTTTATATCTTTGTGCCGATCGGCTGCGGGATCCTGCAGATCTTTACCTACGGCATCTCCATTGTCAACATGTCCATGGCGCTGGTTTCGGTATTCCTCTACTTTTTCACGTATATCGATATTAACCGCGAGGTGGCAAGGGCGCACACGATCGAGATGCAGAATGCCAATAGCGAGAAGGAGCACCTAAAGCGTCTGTTCGACCAGACGGCCACGTCGTTTGTGTCCGCGGTTGAGAAGAAGGATGATTTTACCAAAGGAAATGCGGTCAAAATTGCGGAATACGCGGAACGGATCGCGGCCATGTGCGGCAAGGACGAGGAAGAATGCGAGCGGATCTACTATACAGCGCTGCTGCATGATGTCGGCATGATCGGCATTCCCGATTCCGTGATCAAAAACGAAGAAGACCCGGATAAATGGGATTATGACGCGATGCGGCAAAAGCCGCTTATCGGCAGCGAGATCTTATCAAGTATCACGGAATATCCTTATCTCAGTGAAGGCGCCCGGTACAGCCATGAGCGCTACAACGGGACCGGCTATCCGAAGGGGCTTAAGGGAGAGGAGATCCCGGAGAGCGCCAGGATCATCGCGGTTGCGGACGCTTATGTGACGATGACGACCAAAAAGCGGTACCGGGATGCGCGTCCGAACTTTGTGGCCAGGGAGCGTTTCATCAAAGGTGCCGGCGAGGAATTCGATCCCGTATTTGCGGATATGATGGTGCGGATCATTGATGCGCAGACGCCGGAAGAGGCGATGGGTGCGTACGAAGAGGTTCCGACGGAGTTATCCTGCGATCATTACCGGAAGAACGTTTCAATCGGAATCCCTGTGGAAAATGCGGTCAAAAAGATCAGTTTCTATGCCACCGCGCGTAAGGATGCAGAAAGTTTCAGCGCGCCCTCGGTCATTTTGTTTGACGCCTATGACCGGCGCGTGCATTCCGATGAGAAAACGATCCGCGAATACCATTATCTCGAATACGGGGAGATCTGGTTTGACGGTCACATGATCGTGACGGAAGCCAGAAAGATGGAAGTGAAGCGGGAAGAAGCGCTCGAGCCGGGCACATCTGAAGCAGCGGGCACGGCGGGCGCTGCGGGCGCATTGGCCAAGACGCCGGCGCAGTATGAGATCATCGCCGGCCGCTTTGAAGATCATGTACGGCTGACCATGAAAGGCCCTGCCCTTGAAAAAGAGATCGTCATCGCGCTGCCGGACAGTTCCAAATCCTTCTATATCGGCTTAACCGGCGAGCACTGTGAGCTGACAGAAATAAAAGTCACACCGACCGGAGAAGTGATCGGCGAGGGAGATATCGAGCGGATCGCCAAAGCCATCAGCTACACGGATCATTTCGAGTCCGATATCCCGAATATCCAGATCGACCGGACCCGCTCGGATGCAACGGCCGGGATCGAGGTGGAGCATAAGCTCAAGCTTCTGTTCCATTCCATGAGCCTGCCCGGTGCGAACCTGGTATGGCATTGTCCTTATATTATCCTGTTTGGCGGCTCTGACGGAAAAGTCGGTGGTGCGGATTATGAAGAATATGCGGTACTGAAGCTGAACGGTGAGAGCGACGGATCCAATGAATATGCGGAAAATAAGCTGATCTTAAAGCACAGGGACGATTTTCCCGGCTGGGAAGAATGGAAAGCGGGCAACCGCGCCGGTGTGGAATGTGAGGTATCCGTGGAGAAGAAGGGCAACCGGATCGTGATCGAAGTTGAAAACCTCGGCATCTCCATCGAAAACATCACGATGCTGAAGGAAGACCGCAAGCAGGTTTATATCGCCCTGACCGGTGACCAGGTTGCGCTGACGGATATCAGAGTTGTGCGCTAGAGTCATACACGAAGGTCAATATCGACCAAATTATAGATAATAAAACATGTAGGAGCAGGTGCCGGAATCGGATATAATTTATGGTATATCGGAAGCAGGCACCTGGATTTTTTCGGCCCGTATTCGGCACGATCCAAATTCCTGCGGGAAGACACACAAAGGAGAAGGAATTCTATGAAAAAATGGCAAAGATATCAATATTTACCAGGAACACCCTTGGGAAAAGACGGAAGGAGAGTCACGTCATCAGTAGAACACATCGCATTATCCTGTGCGGCTGCACAGGAAGGTATGGTGCTCCTGAAAAACGATGCATCTGTGCTCCCGCTTGCATACGGACAGCGGATCGCGCTCTTTGGGAAGGGCACGTTTGACTATGTAAAGGGCGGCGGCGGCTCCGGCGATGTTACGGTTTCCTATATCCGTAATCTCTGTGACGGTTTCAAAGAGCTCGGGGACCGCGTAGCGATTGAGCAGGATGTCTGCGATTACTATAAGAACTATGTGGAAAAAGAATACGAGAGCGGCAAGGTGCCGGGCATGATCGCCGAGCCGGAGCTTCCCGAAGATCTTCTGAAGGGGGCAAGGGCCTATACGGATACCGCGATCATCAGCATCAGCCGTTTTTCGGGCGAAGGATGGGACCGCAAGAGCAGCTTTGATGGCAACAAGATCCAGAAGGAAGACGACGATCTGACAAACGAGGCAGCCAAGATCTTCGAAAAGGGTGATTTTTACTTAACGGATGCGGAGCAGAAGATGGTGGATGCCGTATCGGCGGCCTTTGCCAAAGTCATCGTGGTCTTAAATGTCGGCGGGATCGTGGATACGAGCTGGTTTAGGGACAATGACAAGATTCAGAGCGTCCTGCTCGCATTCCAGGGCGGCATGGAGGGCGGCCTTGCGGCTGCAGCGCTGCTGACAGGCATCAATACGCCAAGCGGCAAGCTCGCCGATACCTATGCGGCGCGCCTTGAGGACTATCCGTCATCGAAGACCTTCCACGAATCCAATGATTACGTGGATTATCTGGAAGATATTTACGTGGGATACCGCTATTTTGAGACGATCCCCGGCAAGGCGGACTGCGTGGTCTACCCGTTCGGCTACGGGCTGTCCTACACGACTTTTGAAATATCCGATGTCAAAATCACACAAACAGGCGATACCTTCAGTGTTCTTGCGTCCGTTACCAATACGGGTTCGTATGCGGGGCGCGAGGTGGTGCAGGTTTACGCAGAGAAGCCGCAGGGGAAACTCGGCAAGCCCGCAAGAGAGCTGGTTGCCTTTGCAAAGACGAAGAAACTTTCGGCAGGCGAGACGCAGCGTCTTACCATGACTTTTACTAAATATCAGCTGTCATCTTATGATGATCTCGGCAAAGTCACAAAATCCGCCTATGTTCTGGAGGCCGGCGATTACCGCTTCCATGTGGGAACGAGCGTGCGCGATACCGTGCAGGATCCGTTCGTATTCCGTGTGGATTCCGATACGGTTGTTATGCAATTATCGCAGAAGATGGCGCCGACACAGTTAAAGGAGCGCATGCTTGCTGACGGTAGCTTTGAGGCATTGCCTTTAGGTGAAGCCAATGATTTTCGCGCCAATGCACTGACACCGCTTACGGAAGCCGAATATGAGGGCTTCACGCCGGATCAGGAGTTTAAGATCGGGCAGCATATGTGGGGCAAGGGCATCGAAAAGGTGCATAAACTCGAAGAAGTGGCGGACGGGACCGTGTCCATGGAGGATTTCCTGAAACAGTTAACGGACCGGAATCTGGCAGAACTCCTTGGCGGACAGCCCAATACCGGCCTTGCGGATACCTTCGGCTTCGGCAACCTGCCGCTTTACGGCATTCCGAACATCATGACCGAGGACGGCCCTGCAGGGGTGCGTTTCAGAGAGGACCGTGGGGTTGTTGCAACGGCCTGGCCCTGCGCGACGCTGCTGGCTTCTTCCTGGGATACTGAGATCATTGAACAGGTCGGCCTGCATGCGGGACTGGAAGTCAAAGAAAACAACATCGGGTTCTGGTTAACGCCCGCGATCAACATCCACAGAAGCCCGCTCTGCGGCAGGAATTTCGAATACTATTCGGAAGATCCGTATCTGACAGGAAAACTGGCATCCGCGATGGTGCGCGGCATCCAGAGTAACCGTGTGGGTGTGTCCGTGAAACATTTTGCGCTCAACAATAAGGAAACAAACCGCAAACAGTGCGATTCCAGGGCTTCCGAACGTGCGATCCGGGAGATTTACCTAAAGGCGTTTGAGATGATCGTAAAGGAGACCAATCCGTGGACGATCATGTCTTCCTACAACGTGATCAACGGGCATAGGGCTTCCGAAAATAAGGAGCTGCTGACCGATATCCTGCGCGGCGAGTGGGATTTTAAGGGCATCGTGACGACGGACTGGTGGACGGCAGGCGAGCACTACAAGGAGCTTTTGGCCGGCAACGACATCAAGATGGGCAGGGGCTATCCGGACCGCTTGATGCAGGCGCTGGAGATCGGCAAAATCACACGCGCGGACATGGAGCGCTCTGTTACAAGATTACTTGACGTTTTGATGCGCTTCGAATAAGATAAAACCGTTATACGGAGGTTTTGACATGACACATACATATCAGACGAAGGGTACCTGCTCCAAGCAGATCACCTTTGACTTAAATGACGGCGTTGTCAGCAATGTTTCCTATCTCGGCGGGTGCAACGGCAACCTGCAGGGTGTGGCGAAACTTGTGGAGGGACAGAAGGCGGAAGACCTGATCGCGAAACTGAAAGGCATTCAGTGCGGCTTGAAGGGGACGTCCTGTCCGGACCAGCTGGCGAGAGCGTTGGAAGAGGCCATTGCGGGACGGATCTGAGCATTCTGATTCGGCTTTTGCATAGGAACGGAGTTTTTCATGATCGAAATTATAAATCAGACAATGGATGAGGAGCGCGCCCTGTACCATTTGACGGACGCGCTCGTCAAAAACTGCAATTTTGCGGGCCCTGCGGACGGGGAATCGGCGCTAAAGGAAGCAAGAAACATCAAAGTCGAGGATACGTCCTTTTCCCTGCGCTATCCCCTGTGGCATGTAGAGAATTTCGAGGTCGATGGCGTCAGCATGGACGAGAAGACCAGGGCAGCACTTTGGTACGATAAGGATGGGATCATCCGCAATTCGAAGCTGCACGGGGTCAAGGCGGTCAGAGAGTGCTCGAACATTACGCTCATGGGCTGTGACGTGGAATCCACGGAGTTCGGATGGAAATCCGCGGATATCACGCTCAAAGATACGGCGGTCGTATCGGAGTACCTGTTCCTCGACAGCCGCAATATCGTGCTCGATAATGTGAAAATGCAGGGAAAGTACTCGTTCCAGTACGTTGAGAACTTAACGATCACGGATTCCAACCTTGATACGAAGGACGCCTTCTGGCATGCAAAGAACGTCACCGTACGCGACAGCGTTGTCAAAGGCGAGTATCTGGCGTGGTTTTCGGATAATCTGACGCTGATCAACTGCAAGATCATCGGCACACAGCCGCTTTGCTACTGCACAAACCTGAAACTGGTCAACTGTACGATGGAGGAGGCTGATTTTGCCTTCGAATATTCGGATGTGGAGGCGGATCTGATCGGGACCGTGATCTCCGTAAAAAACCCGAAATCCGGGACGATCACGCTGGATGAAATGCCGGAAGTCATCATGGAAGATGCGGTCTATGATTGCAGCGGACGCGTTGTGGTAAGGAAATAAGGAAGGATTTTTGATATGGCAATCGATCTGTTTTCGATAGGAAGATTCACAGTACACGGCTACGGCCTGATGATCGGCATCGGCTTTCTTTTAGGCGTGCTGATCGGAAATTACCGGGCAAAGCTAAGGGGCCTGTCGCCGGATCATCTGACAAACATCGCGATTTTTGTGCTCCTGTTCGGCTTTATGGGCGGGAAACTGCTCTTTATCATTGTCGAATACAAGGATTTCTTTGCTGATCCGCTGGGGGCTTTAGGGTCGGAAGGCTTTGTCGTTTACGGCGGCATCATTACCGGGATCCTCACGATCATGATCTATTGCAAGATCAAAAAGATCTCGACGTTAACCTACATGGATCTGTTTGTTCCGTCCGTTGCGATCAACCAGGGGATCGGCCGGATCGGCTGTTTTCTCGCGGGCTGCTGCTACGGCAGGGAGACGGACAGTCCGATCGGGGTGGTATTTCCGGAAGGATGCCTGGCACCTGCAGGGGTAAAGCTGATTCCGACGCAGTTATTCTCGGCAGCAGGGATGCTTTTAATCGCAGTAGGACTGATCCTTTACGCAAGAAAAGCAAAGTACCGCGGAACGGTTACCGGGTACTACCTGCTTTCATACAGTATCGGACGTTTTATCATTGAATTTTTCAGAAACGATTACAGAGGAAGTGTCGGTGTGCTGTCCACATCACAGTTTATCTCCATATTCATCTTTGCGCTTGCATCAGCGATCCTTGTGATCTCTTACCGCAAGAAAATCCCAGTAGAATATCGGCCGTTATTGAAAGATGCGCCGGCGCCGGAAACAGCGGAAGAATCAGGATCTGAGCCGGATTCGCAGGACTAACCCTTAAGGAATTCGAATATGGTTTCGTAGTAGGCAGCGATGACATGATCATCACTGTTATAGATTTCATGACGGCAGTTATCGAAATCGACGATGCGGCAGCCGGCTGTGTTTTCGGCAAATTGGTCAAGGCCCGCCGGATCGATCAGGGCATCATCGACGCACCTTAAGATCAAAACGGGAATGGTGATCTTTGCACAGGCGGAACGGGAACGGATCTTGGCGATGGCACAGATCGAGTGATAGATCCAGCCGTAGCTGGATGCGGAGATCTGGAACGGCGGATTCTGAAGCTTCTGCTGTTGGTAATAGTTGAAGCGCTCGCGGTTAGCAGAAGAAGAGCCCTCGAAGTTTTCAAGACCCTTATAGGGACCCTGCCCCGGACCAAAGGTGTCACCCCCGCCGAATAAGCATTTCACGCCTGCAATAACGCGCGTTATCCATTCCGGGAACGGAAGGATCAGCTTTAACATCGGGGAGGAGAGCACGGCTTTTTTGAAATCGTGCGGATATTGCTCGATATAGGACGCAGCGATCCCGCCGCCCATCGAATGCCCGAAGATGTAAAGCGGAAGATTGGTCTTGGTCTTTACGACCAGAGAGACAAACTGGTGCAGGTCTTCCACATAGTCGTTAAAATCATGGAGGTTAACGAGGTTCGGGTGATGAGACTCCCTGAAAGACCTTCCGTGGCCCCGGTGATCAACGGCAAAGACCATATAGCCCTGCATGACCATATAATAGATGATCTCTTTGTTTTTGACCGTATTTTCGGAGAACCCGTGGCTCATCACCATTGCAGCCTTGGCGTCTTTGGTGGCATAGATCTCATAATAGATGCCCTCGCCCTCCGGGGCGCCTTTTACGGGCATGATGCCGGATGTTCTGATGGAATCAAGAAGCGGATCTGCGATCGTTCGCATTTCTTCTTCGTAACTGGCTGCGTGCAGGATTTGCATGGCGGTCCTCCTAATCTGTGGTGTGTAGCTATGATCCGGCCTCTGAATCTGCGCCGGGTGCTAAGTTCATTGTAGTATAAAGTGCCACAGACTGCAATTTTATCCGTAAAGATAAGCAGTTTCGAACGAAACAAATCATAAACAGGAAAGCAATTATGGAAAAGAAAGAATTTTACAAAAGTGCGATCAAGCTGACGATCCCGATCGTGGTGCAAAACCTTTTATCGGCCACGATCTCGTCAACCGACGTCGTGATGTTGAATTATGTAAACCAGTCTGCAATCTCGGCGGTCTCTTTGGCGGCCAATTACACCAACGTGCTGTTCATGATCTATTACGGGATCGGAACGGGCGTGACGATGCTTGCAAGCCAGTATAACGGCAAGGGCGATCTAAAGGCCGTGCACCTGGTACAGGGTATTGCGCTGCGGTTTTCCATGGCCGTGTCCCTGCTCTTTGCGATCTGTGCGCTGACGATCCCGGAGCTGATGATGAAGGTCTTTACGTCAGATCCGGAACTGATCGCGATCGGCATCAATTATCTGCGTGTCGTCGCAGGCAGCTACCTGTGCTGGGGCATCACGGAGATCTACATGGCGACGCTTCGAAGCGTGGAGCGGGTTACGATCTGTACGGCCCTCAATCTCATCGCGTTTGTCTGCAACATCTTCTTAAATGCGGTCTTTATCTTCGGGCTCTTCGGGGCGCCGAACTTAGGTGCTGTCGGCGTGGCACTGGGAACGACTTTATCGCGCCTGGTTGCGCTTGTCGGCTGTATCATTGTTTCCATGCGCAGCCCGAACGTGAAACTGAAGCTTACCTATATCTTTAAGAAGAATCAGATGCTCTTGCATGATTTTCTCCATATGGCGCTGCCGGCGCTCATCAACGATATCAGCTGGGGCGTTGCGTTTTCGCTCTATTCCGCGATCATCGGGCATCTTGGGAACGATGCGGTCGCAGCCTATTCGTTCGTAAACGTGGTCCGCAATTTCGGCTCGGTCTTCTGCTTTGCGGTCGCCAATGCCTCGGGCATCATCCTCGGCAACGAAATGGGCGACGGGAAGCTAGAACAGGCCAGAGAGAGCGGCAAACGCTTAATGTTCATGACGATCATCACGGCGCTTTTCGGGTCGGTGATCATTTTCGCCCTGATCCCGGTGGTTTTGAATTTTGCGGATCTGACGGAGCAGGCGATGCATTACCTGAAATACATGATGCTCATCAATACCTATTACGTGATCGGCTCTGCCGTCAACACGACGCTGATCGCAGGCGTCTTCCGCGCCGGCGGCGACTCGAAGTTCGGCATGATCTGCGACACGATCGACATGTGGTGCTACGCCCTGCCGGTCGGCTTCCTTGCGGCGTTTGTCTTCAAACTGCCCGTCATGTGGGTCTACTTCCTGCTGTGTACGGACGAATTCGTGAAATGGCCATGGGTCTTAAAGAACTACTTCTCCGGCAAATGGATCAAGAATATCACCAGAGATGACTTGTATGAGAACGCATAAACTGACCGGTCCAAACCGAACATGCAATGAAATTGCATGTTCAGTCTGTAAAAAAGCCACCTTGGCAAGTTAACTTGCCGAAGTGGCTTTTATTACAGACGTTACATGTCGCTTTGCGACATATTTCAGTTTGGACCGGTTAGCTAATTACTTCGCATCCCCGTCCCCGTCTTCCGCACTCTTGAAGCACAGGTTTGTGATGATGCCAAGGATCAAGGCACATGCTACAGATGTGATCGTTACGGCACCGAATGTTAATACCATGCCGCCGATACCCGCGATCAGGATCACGGATACTACGAACAGGTTCTTGTTCTTGTTCAGGTCAACGCCCTGGATCATCTTGAGGCCGGATACTGCGATGAAGCCGTAGAGGGCTACGCAGACACCACCCATGACACAGGAGGGGATCGTTGACAGGAACGTTACGAACGGAGCTACGAAAGAAGCGACGATCGCCATGACCGCAGTTGTCAGGATCGTTACGATCGAAGCATTACCGGAGATTGCCACACAGCCGACGGATTCGCCGTAAGTCGTGTTCGGGCAGCCACCGAAGAAAGCGCCGACGATCGAGCCGACACCGTCGCCAAGGAGCGTTCTGTGTAAGCCCGGATCTTCGAGCAGGTCTTTTTCAATAATGGAAGATAAGTTCTTGTGGTCTGCGATATGCTCTGCGAATACAACGAATGCAACGGGAACATAAGCAACCGCAACAGTTGCGATATATGCACCGTCGATCGCACCGACGCCCTTGAACGCTGTCAGGAACGTGAAGTCGGGGATCAGCTGCATGTTTGCAAACTTGGAAAAATCAACCACCATCAGTGCTTCATTTCCGGTTGCGTTGCCGATCAGGGTAAAGATCGTAGCAACGACATATCCGCAGCAGATTCCGATGATGAAGGGGATCATGCGCATCATTTTCTTACCGAAAACAGCACAGAACATTGTTACAAATAAGGTAACCAGACCGCAGATGATGCAGATATAAGGGGATGTTGCAACACTTCCGGCGGAATTGGTCAGGTCGCCGATCGCGTTTCCGGCCAGGGAAAGTCCGATGATCGCAACCGTGGGTCCGATGACCACTGCGGGCATGAGCTTGTTGATCCATGCAACGCCGACGGTCTTAACGATCAGCGCGATCACGACATATACGAGACCGGCGCAGCATGCACCGATGATCAGGCCCATATAGCCTGCTTCCATGGATGCCGCTCCTCCAAAGGCAGCAAACATGGAACCGATGAATGCAAAGGACGAGCCAAGGAACACGGGGCTCTTAAATTTGGTAAATACGAGGTACACGAGTGTACCGACACCGGCACCAAACAAAGCTGCCGAAGCAGACATGTTATTGCCGATGATGGCGGGAACAGCGATGGTCGCAGCAAGAATGGCCAGCATCTGCTGCAGGGCAAAGACCAAGGTCTGTCCGAAGCTGGGTTTGTCATCAACCTGATAGATTAGTTTCATATTCCCTCCTCTTCTCCAAAGTAAGTATGATATTTGGGCAAAAAAAAATAGTTTTTGCTATTTTTTCTCAAGCAAAAATATACCATATCTTGTGGTTTGTTGTAAATAAAAAAATATATTTGGTGTTGACAAAGTTTTTGACAATCGGTATACTATGTGTATTATATGTGATAGTACACATGATATGATGTTACATGCCTGATACGGAAAAATCAGGAACAGACAATTAATTAAGAAAGGAAAGGCCATGATACAGATCAATTATCAGGATAAGCGTCCGATCTACGAACAGATCGTCGAAAAATTCAGACAGCTGATCGTAAAAGGCGTACTAAAACCCGATGATAAGATCCCATCCGTCAGGAATCTGGCGATCGATCTGTCCATCAATCCGAACACGATACAGAAGGCCTATCAGGAGCTGGAGCGGCAGGGATTTATCTATACCGTCAAAGGCAGAGGCAATTTCGTATCGGGTAAGGACAAGTGGATGGAAGATGAATCGGCGGAAACGCTTGGTGCGTTTCATGACAGCGTGCGCAAGCTGATGGCGCTTGGTATGAGCACTGATGCGATCATCCGGGAGATCAGGAAAGCAAGTGATCAGGAAAAATCAGAGATCAGAAAAGCAAGTGATCAGGAAAATACAGAAATCAAGAAGGGGAGTGAGGATGCATGATTGAGATCAGGGATGTATCAAAACGATTTGACTCGATAGAAGCGATCAAAGGCATCACGGCACAGATGGAAGACGGCAACGTCTTTGGTCTGGTCGGCACGAACGGTGCCGGGAAAAGCACACTGTTACGCATGATAGCAGGTGTTATCAAACCGGATGCCGGCGAGATCGTGATCGACGGAAGCAATGTTTACGAGAACGAGGCGGTGAAGGCTGATCTGTTCTACATTTCGGATGAACAGTACTTTTTCCCGTCGGCTACGCCGGAGCAGATGCGCAGATTTTACGCATCGATCTACGCGAAATTCGACAACGAACGCTTCGCGGATCTGATGCAGAAGTTCAATTTAAAGAGCGACCGGCGGATCGTGACTTTTTCGAAGGGTATGAAAAAGCAGCTTTCCGTGATCTTAGGCGTTTGCGCGAATACCAAATACCTGCTTTGCGACGAGACGTTTGACGGGCTCGATCCCGTGATGCGCCAGGCTGTAAAGCGGCTGTTTGCGGCGGATATGGCGGACCGCAACATGACGCCCATCATCGCATCGCATAACTTAAGAGAGCTCGAGGACATCTGTGACCATGTCGGTCTATTGCACCAGGGCGGCATTTTATTCTCAAGAGACATGGACGATATGAAGCTCAATATCCATAAAGTACAGTGCGTCTTTGAAAACGAGTCGGACCGGGAGACGTTCTTAAACGGCCAGACGGTCTTAACGCAGGATCAGAGAGGTTCCTTATATACTTATACGGTCCGCGGATCCTTAGCGGAACTTGAAGAGAAGATGAAACAGGTTCCGATGGTATTTGCCGAGGTCCTTCCGCTTTCTTTGGAAGAGATCTTTATCAGTGAAACGGAGGTGGTCGGCTATGACATCAAAAACATTATGGATTAATCTCCTGAAAACAGAGTGTAAACATCGGATCTGGGTCTATGTGGTCTCTTTTCTGGTCATGCTCTATATGCCGGTCAGTCTCTTAATGATGATCGATGCCATGGAATTAAACGGCTACATGCTGCCGCAGGGCATGATCGACAACCTCATCATGTACTTTGAGAACGGCGGATACGGCGGGGGCGGTGTCATCATGATGGCCATCGGGTTTGCTACGGCGTTTTTATGCTTCTTCTTTGTCTACAGCAGGCAATCCATCGATCTGTTCCACAGCCTGCCGGTACGCCGGGAGAAGCTGTATCTTGCAAAATATGTGGCAGGCCTTGTGCCGGGGATTTTCCTGCAGAGCGTGGTCAATGCAATGGCCTTTGTGATCCTGGTTGTCAAGGGTTACTGGATCAAAGAAATAACAGGTGTCTTCCTATTTACCTGTCTGGTCAATCTGGTGGCTTTTCTGATCGCCTATAATGTCGCGATCATCGCAATCATGCTGACAGGAACGCTGGTTGTAGGCATTCTTGGCGGCGTAACCCTGATGGGATTTGTAAGCTTTGTTACGATGCTGATCGAGGGATACGCTAGTGCCTGCTTCCAGACCTACTGGAATCTGTCATTCACGAAAAGCATTCTTTATATGCTGATCAATCCGGTGCAGATCATTTTGCTGCAGCGTACGGACGCGCATTTGGGGCTTCGGTTTGTGTTGTTGATCGCAGAAAGCCTTGTTTTAGGCTATATCGGGCTGATCCTTTATAAAAAACGACCGTCCGAGTCAACGAGTAAATCACTCTGTCACGGCATTTCCAAGCCGCTGATCCGCATTCCGATAGTCATTGCGGCAGCGCTTGCAGGCGGCGTGTATGTGTCCTTTATGTTTAATAACCTGCCCGCGATCTGGTACTGGGCAGCGTTCCTGATCATCGGCGTTTTGGCACATATCGTGCTGGAACTGATTTTTGAGCAGGAAATTAAGGGCATCTGGCGCCATCCCATGCAGCTCCTGGCAAGCCTTGCGGTGGCAGCGTTTATTTCGCTGATCTTCCAATATGACCTCTTTGGCTATGACCGGTATCTGCCAAAGGAAGCGGATATCAGCCGCGCGTCGGTCCGCTTAAGCGGGATCGAGGGCGAGATCGGGCATATGGAGCTTGATGACAAGGGCGGATACGGTTATGTGGATTATGAGAGTATTCTGAAGGATATCGATCTTACAGACCGCGATGCGGTGCTCACGCTTGCAAAAGCCGGGATCGCTTCGATTGATCCTGAGCGTAGCGCGATCGCAAGACGGCAGAATGCCATGCAATATATGGATATGCCGGACAGAGAGCCGCTTTATTTCACGATCCGCTACGAACTGAAATCCGGAAGAGAGGTGTACCGTTCATAT
>JAEEGL017403030.1_pt1 | contig 16103 bp, 14 predicted proteins | sample 9134231 | NCBI WGS metagenome assembly JAEEGL01 (sample SAMN16246548, study PRJNA631951) | gut metagenome | biome: gut microbiome; feature: rumen; material: fiber-attached | host: Bos | place: Iran: Karaj | collected 2018-10
ATATATATAAAAAAGCTTCCTCGAAAGCAGAATTCCTCTCTACGTCAAAAAGGATAGTGTCTTCACGCTATCCTTTTTGCAAAGCCGTGTAAATTCGGCATTTATTCATTTTTCATTAATCAAGGCTTTTAAGTGTCGGGAACAACAATACGTCTCTGATTGCCGGAGAATTGGTCAGCAGCATTACAAGACGATCGATGCCGTAGCCGATACCACCCGTAGGGGGCATGCCGACTGACAGGGCGTTGAGGAAGTCCTCGTCGGTATGGTTGGCCTCTTCGTCGCCGGCTGCGAAAGCAGCCTCCTGAGCAGCGAAACGCTCACGCTGATCGATGGGATCGTTGAGCTCGGAGTAAGCGTTGCACATCTCCCAGGTATTGATGAAAAGCTCGAAACGCTCAACCTTTTCCGGATCGTCGGGTTTTTTCTTGGTAAGGGGTGAAATAGCAAGGGGATGATCCATGATAAATGTGGGCTGGATCAGGTGCTCCTCGCAGAACTCCTCGAAAAAGAGGTTCATGATGTCACCCTTGGTATGTCTGTCTTCGTACTCAACCCCGCGCTCCTTGGCGATAGCCTTGGCAGCTGCGTCATCGGGGATAGTATCAAAATCAACATCTGCATACTTCTTGATGCAGTCGTTCATGGTCATACGTTCAAAAGGCTTGCCGAAATCAAGCTCTATATCACCGTACTTGAACTTCGTGGTACCAAGAACCTTCTCGGCAAGATAACGGAACATGGACTCTGTCAGCTCCATCATTCCGTAGTAATCTGTGTATGCCTGATAGAGCTCCATCAGGGTGAACTCGGGATTGTGACGGGTGTCAACGCCCTCGTTTCTGAAAACACGTCCGATCTCGTACACACGCTCAAGACCACCAACAATAAGTCTCTTGAGGTAAAGCTCAAGTGAAATACGAAGCTTAACATCCTCATCCAATGAGTTGTAGTGAGTCTCAAAAGGTCTTGCTGCAGCACCGCCGGCATTGTGAACAAGCATGGGAGTCTCAACCTCCATGAAGTCCCTGCCTGCCAGGAAGTTTCTGATCTCCTGGATGATCTTGGAACGCTTAACAAATACATCCCTTGATTCGGGGTTCATGATCAGATCCACATATCTCTGACGATAACGGGTGTCTGTATCCGTAAGTCCGTGGAACTTCTCGGGAAGGACCTGGAGCGACTTGGTAAGAAGTGTCATCTCCTCTGCATGGATGGAAACCTCACCTGTCATGGTACGGAAAATGTATCCCTTAACTCCCCAGATATCTCCGATATCGGACTTCTTGAAAAGAGCGTATGCGTCATCTCCCAGAGCATCCTTTGAAACATAAACCTGAACATCTCCCTTGAGATCACGGATATTTGCAAAAGAAGCCTTGCCCATAACGCGCTTGAACATCATACGGCCTGCGATAGAAACATGGATCGCGTCCGCATCCAAAAGCTCACGGCGTGCATTGTATGCTTCCTTTTTAGCCTGACGATATGCGCTGATGGTGTCGTTGTCAGCACCCTCTGCCGGCTCAGGAGGAACGGGAAGCTCTGTATAATCTGCCAGAAGCTTCTTCTCGTGCTCCTCATAAAGGCTTTTTACCTCATCAGTGTGATGAGTCTGATCGTACTTTGTAAGCTGAAAGGGATCCCTGCCCTCCTGCTGAAGCGCCTCCAGCTTCTCTCTTCTGACCTTGAGAAGCTGATTGATATCCTGCTGGGGGGCCTCCTGGCCCGCTTTCTTTTCTCCCATTTTTAACTCCTTATACTTAAAAACTGCGATTATGGCGCTGTCACCATATTATTCAAGAAAGAATGCCATCCGGAACGGTCAGAGGACCACGAATGACATTACTTAAAATTATCGATTAACTTCCAGAACCTTGTAGTCAAAAGATCCGGCATCTGTCTCAACAGTAACGGTATCTCCAACCTTAGCTCCGAGAAGCGCTCTGCCAACAGGTGACTCGTTGGAGATCTTGCCGTTAAGGCTGTCTGTCTCCGTGGAACCTACGATCTTATATACCAGTTCCTCATTGTCCTCTACATCAAGGATCTTGACTTTGCAACCAATATTGATCTTATCTACATCGCCCTCATCGTTATCAACAACCTCGGCGTTTTTCAGAATCTCCTCCAGCTGCTCGATACGAGCTTCGATATCACGCTGCTCATCTTTAGCAGCGTCGTACTCTGCATTCTCTGACAGATCGCCCTGCTCACGAGCCTCTTTGATCTTCTGGGCAATCTCCCTACGTCTAACGACTTTGAGTTCCTGAAGTTCTGCCTCCAGCTTGTCCAGTCCCTCACGGGTCATGAGATTCTTCTTGGCTTCCATTTGATCTCCCACCTTTCTTGCAAGTCCGACCTCGGACTCACAGTATAATCAACATAATTGCTGCGATAAACTTGCTTGAACGCAGCCCACTTATTATAAGAAAAGACTCCGCCGGTGTCAACACTTAATGTCGACCCTTTGATCTAAGTACCTGCGTCAGTTTTTCGGAAATAGATGCCATATCTATGGGTTTGGAAATATGCTCGTCCATACCTGCATCCAGCGCTTTCTTTACATCTTCGGTAAAAGCATTGGCCGTCATGGCAAGGATCGGAACGGCTGCTCGCTCCGGATCGGAAATAGCCCTGATCTGTCTTGTAGCCTCGTATCCATCCATTACAGGCATCTGAACATCCATGAAAACCGCATCATAATATCCGGCATCATGGGCAAGGACCTGATCCACAGCCTCCTTACCATTGACAGCGGTCTCCACCATGAATCCCTCAGAATTTAGGAGCATAGTGGCTATCTCTCTGTTGATCTCCATATCTTCAACCAGCAGGATCCGCATATTGGTAAAGTCAATTACAGCGCTCTCTGCGCCATTATCATGCTCGGAACCTGTGGCCATACTTGAAGAAACAATAGTCAGGGGCACTGTAATAACAAACTCCGTACCTACTCCGGATTCGGACTTGACCTGAATATCTCCTCCCATCAAGTCAACGATACTTTTTGTAATTGCCATACCAAGACCGGTACCCTGAATACCGCTAACCGTCGACGTTTTTTCTCTCTCGAAGGCTTCAAAAACGTGCTCCGCAAATTCCCTGGACATTCCAATTCCGGAATCCTTGATACAAAGACGATATGTCGCTTTGTCCTCCTCGAGTTTTTCAAGCTGACTCAATACAACATCAACGGAACCTCCCTCGTTGGTGAACTTCTGGGCATTACCGATAAGGTTGATGAGCATCCTGTTGATGCGGTTTTTGTCACACATTACATTCCGATCCCGGACTCCGCTGCAATCCACCGTATACTTGATATTTTTGCGGTTCATCTGGTTTTCAAACATGTCACGCATGTCATCCATAACCTTTACCAGATCCGTCTCTGTCTCCTCGAGCTCAAGTCTGCCGTTTTCAATACGACTCATCTCCAGGATATCATTGATCAGCGCAAGAAGATGATTGCTCGATCCCTCTATCTTGTTAAGATATTCCCTGGTCTTTTCAAAAGTCGTTCCCTCCTTTTTGGCTATATTGATATAACCCAGAATAGCGTTCATAGGGGTTCTGATATCATGAGACATATTGGTCAGGAAAGTACTCTTAGCGTGGCTGTTTTCCTCTGCGGTTATCTTTTCGCGCTCAGTCTCCCTTTGTCTTTTGGTCATAATGCTGTAAATGGAAAACATTATTCCAAGGGAAACCATGATCAGAGCCATCTGGATAAAGCTATTACGGATCTGAAGACGCTCGGCCCTCATTACCTGGTCATGAAGGTACTCCTCTGTATCGTTAACGATATCCGGATCCCTCTCCTGGTTCATCTCCTCATAATACTCGCTAACATTGACGATAACATTTTTAGTCAGATCCTCATTGGCCTGATTGACCCACATTAGTGAAGTAAAGAATATAAGGAAAAGAAGGCCGATCCAGACAATGGTGGACTTGCCGAAACGCTTCTTTTGGTCATTTTCAAAAACGTGCCTGAAGTAGAAGAATCCCAGTACACTCCACGCTGCAAGTATGAGATAAGACTCAGTCGACATGGCATTGGATGTCCAAACCATGAAGTAGAAAAAGAAAAATACCGACATTGCCAATCCGATCACACCCGTGATCTTATGTACGATATCGGACTCTTTTTTTGCCTGAGCGATGGCCGCTGCAGATGTATAACCGTAGGCAACGACCGCGCCGATCGTGTTAACATCAATGATCCATCCGATAGCCGTTCTTCCAAAGAAAGGAATAACCAGAGAAACAATCATAATTGCAAATATGGCGTTAGCCGGTGAACCGTCACTGTTAACAAAAGAGAAGGGCTTCGGCAAAATGTCATCCAGGGCCATACCGTGGATCAGGCGCGAAGCGGCAATGAAATTACCGATAAGGCCTGTAAGCACACCGCAAAGAGCAGCTACGCCAAGGATCACAAGACCTTTGGTTCCCATTACTCTGTCGACACCAAAAAATACCGGCAAACCATCAGTTCCGGAATGTGCGCCAAGATCTGCGACGTACTCGCTCCAGTTGGCGTATCCGTCAGGCATAGCGGAAGTTGCCATATAGTTCAAAAGAATATATGTAAGTGCTGATGTAAAAACTGAAATGATAATGATCCAAATCGTCTTTTTGGGGTTAAACTTAAATCCCTCAACGGAATTGGAAATAGACTCAAAACCCACAAAAGCCCAGGGAGACAGTGCCATGATCGTAAGGATCTGAGACATGTGTGATTTTTCCGTAGGTGCAAATTGAACGTCCGAAATCGTACTTCCATAAGCTCCGGTAGATACCAGAGTTATAGCACAAAAAACTACACCTCCCAGCAACATGAGGGCACAAAGGACCTGGACGGCTATAGCTGCTCTTTTTCTGATCATGCACAAAAATCCGGCCAACAGGATAACTCCCATTGTCAGAAGCACCTCGCCGAAATATACGTCGTAGCCCAGTACCTGATAATGGAAACCGAACTGAAAGATCCCGCCCAGAAGATAACGGCTCACCAATGTAATGGCCGTGGCATTGGCCCAGATTATTGCAAAATAAACCAGAATAAGGAACCACGCGCTAAGGTAACCGTGATCATATCCGAAAAGTTTGCTGGCATAGGTCAGAGTACCGCCGGAATCCGGATATCTGTTGAGCAGATAGTGGTAGTTCATACCGATAATGAGCATGATCACCGCACCGATGGAAATACCGATGGCAGTTCCGAGAGGACCGGCTCCGGGTAGAAAGGTGGTACCCGGCATAACAAAGGATCCCCAGCCTACCGCACATCCAAAGGATAACGCCCAAACCGACAGGGGCGAAAGATATTTACCAAGCTTACTGTTGTCAGACTTCGTAAAAAGGCCCAATATCCAACCTCCTTTTGTACCTGCTCCTGATCAAGTAAACGCCGATCGGATCGGTATTTACTTAACTTTGATCTGGGACAAAACCTCTCCGATAGCGTCCTCGATAACAAGATCTGCAAATGCATCACGGCCGGTAGACTGCTTATTGATGACAACCAGATGATCTCCCCGGAAATAGTCGATCAGTCCGGCAGCAGGATAAACAACAAGAGAAGTGCCCCCGATGATCAGCATATCTGCTGTACGGATCGCATCTATTGCTCCGCTCATAACATCCTGATCCAGCCCCTCTTCGTACAAAACAACATCAGGTTTAACGTGTCCGCCGCACTTGGGACACTTGGGTTCAAGTACGCCATCGGACTTACACTGTCTGATAAAATCAAGGTCATAGAACTCATGGCAGCTTGTGCAGTAGTTGCGAAGGACACTGCCGTGAAGCTCGTATACAGTCTTACTTCCCGCTGCCTGATGAAGGCCGTCGATATTCTGGGTGACAACAGCCTGAAGCTTACCTGCCTGCTCCAACTCCGCAAGTTTTTTGTGAGCTGCATTGGGTTCGATTCCCTCGAGGATAAGCTTGTCATAGTAGAATTTAAAGAATTCCGGCTTGTGAGTCACGTAAAAGCTGTGGGAAAGCATAGTCTCGGGAGGATAGTCGTACTTCTGATTGTAGAGGCCGTCTACACTGCGGAAATCCGGAACGCCGCTCTCGGTGGAGACACCGGCACCTCCAAAGAACACTATTCGGTTGCTCTCGTCGATCATCTTTTGCAGCTGTTCGATCTTTTCCATATCTGCCATTTAAATTCCCCCCTTTATTAAAGTTATGGAAACGCCGATCAAAGCGCCTCCCTAGAATCCGTACAGTTTTTGAACCTCATCCGTATATGATCCGTCGGAGTTCATAAGTATGAGCGGCGGTTCCACCGCAAGACGGGGTTTTCCGCCCCGAGCACCCTCTATGAGGACCATGGAAGGTTCCTTGTCGGTTCGCGGATAAACCATGCGAAGACGCTTGGGCTCAAGGCCTGCTGCCCTCATCTCCCACATCAGATCTACCAGCCGAAAAGGCCTGTGCACAAAGTAGCATCTGCCTCCGGGAACCAACAATGCAGCAGTAGATCTGACAAGGTCCGAAAGCGTACATAATATCTCATGTCTCGCTATGGCCTTGGCATCCTGTGGATTGGTGATGCCGTGATCCGCTATCATATAGGGCGGATTGGATGTCACCACCTCGAAGCATGATCTCCCGAGGATCTCCGGTGCCTTGACTATATCTCCGCAAACAATGGATATACGATCGGAAAGCCCGTTATATCTCACACTGCGCTCAGCCATGTCAGCACTCCCAGGCTGGATCTCAAGTCCGATATAGGACTCACCATGCTGATGAGCCTCCATAAGGATCGGAATGATCCCTGTGCCGGTCCCGAGATCAACCACTCGATCGGCCGGCTTTTGTACCGAAAAATGCGCAAGCAGTACCGCATCCATCCCGAAGCAAAACCTTCCGGGATCCTGGATGATGTACCGCCCGCTTATCTGCAGGTCATCAAGCCTCTCGCCCTGATGGACAAGATCACTGTTTCCTGTCTCTGTTGTAGGGACGGTATCCGCCATTTCTCCTGCCTTTATCCTTATTGTTATCTCTGGATTCGGACTCATCTGTCCGATCATTATCGTCACGTTTTCTGTGGTCGCGCTTTTGACCTCTGTCTCCACGATCGCCTCTGCCGCGCTTTTGGCCTTTTTCTCCGCGGTCATTACCATCACCGCGCTCGGTCTTTTCACCCCGATCGCCTCTGTCGCCCCGATCTTTTCTGTCACGCCTGTCTCTATGGTCTCTTCGAGACTTTTTCTCCTCACTGCGACGCTGTTCTCCGGACTCCTGAGCCGGTGTATCGGCTTCAAACTCTGTAAGTTCAGCTTCTTCAGCCTCTGCTGCCTGCTGTGCCTCCCGCTCACGAAGCATTGCGATACGCTTTTTCTTGGGGATGAACTCAAGATCATCAACGCTGAATTCCCGGATCTCGCGTACATCCTTTTCCTCGAAAAGGACTGCCACTCTCTGGCGAAGGATATCAAGACCGGTAACCACGCCCTCCTCGCCATCGGCAGTGATGGCACCGTCGCCACGACCGGGCATTTTTTTGTTAAGATACTCGTAAGTCTCCTCCTCGTTGGTCAGGCAGCACATAAGCCTGCCGCAAACTCCGGAGATCTTGGTGGGATTAAGAGAAAGATTCTGCTCCTTGGCCATCTTGATGGAAACCGGTGCAAAATCCGTAAGGAAGGATCTGCAGCAAAGCTCCCTTCCGCAAATGCCCACGCCACCCAGGATCTTAGTCTCATCTCGGACTCCTATCTGGCGAAGCTCAATTCGGGTACGGAAGATAGCTGCCAGGTCCTTGACCAGGTCTCTGAAATCAACCCTGCCGTCGGCAGTAAAATAAAAAAGAAGCTTGGATCTGTCAAAAGCGTACTCCGTCTGGACCAGCTTCATCTCCAGACCTCTCTCTCGGATCTTTTCCTTGCCTGTTACGAAAGCCTCTGCCTCCTTTTCCCTGTTCTCACTTGCGATCTGCTCATCCTCGGCCGTCGCAACTCTGGTGATCTCCTTGAGGGGGAGCTTGAGCCTCTCCTCCTCCATATCCGTGGGAGGGATGGTAACCGTTCCCATCTCCTGTCCCTGGCTGGTATCTACGATAACGTGGTCTCCGATACGGATCTCCAGCTCACCGGGATCAAAGTAGTAACTCTTGCCGGTATTACGAAATCGGACTCCGACTATTTTTGGCATAAAATCAATCTCTCCTGTCTATTAATATATGGCGGTCTTAGTCCCGCGGCAAAAACGAATCAAAAAGGTTGAGCATCACAAGCTCTATATCCACTGCCGCTGCGAGGTGCCGCCTTGCAACCTCAACGCCCCTAAGGGCTCTGTCTATATCCTCGAAGCTCATGGCTTCGGCCATGTCTTTTAGGGCATATTCTTGTTTATCATAGCACAAGTCGCCTTTTTTTGCACCCGTCTTATAAAAAAGAACGTCCCGGAGCCACTCTCCGATGAGGTCAACATACTCACCTGCCAAAGCGCGATCCTTGCCGATGGTTCCGATAAGGGGCATCCATTCATAGGCTCCTTTTTCATGAAATCCGCTCAAAAGTCCTATAACGGACTCGCGCCTTTGTCTGTATCCGGAATCCTCACTCTGCCTTATGGCACGGCCAACATTACCAAAGGCAAAGGATGCGTTTTCCTGAGCCTCGGCATCGGTGATCTCATAATTCTGCTTCAGATACGAAACAATACGACTCGTAGCAACCGGGCGGAAGGGCATCTCCACACACCTTGATAAAATGGTGGGGATCATCATCCTCCGGTTGGCGCAAAGAAGGATTGAAATGACATATGACGGAGGCTCCTCAATAGATTTGAGCAAAATATTCTGAACCTGCTCGCTGAGGGTGTGAGCCTCCTCTATGATGTAGATCTTGTATTTGCTCTGATAAGGGCGGGTCTGCATATCCCCCACCACTTTTGATCTTGCGTAATCCGAAACCTTGCGGTCAGGGGCATCTCCGGGCCTGAAGAAAATAATGTCCGGATGATTGAGGCTGTCCGCCTGACGACAGCTATGGCAGGTACCGCAGGGCCTTGTCTCGCCGGGAGCTTTTTCCTCACACAAAAGAGCCTGGGCAAAAGCCCGGGCCATCATAAGCTTTCCCATACCTTCCTCTCCTGTGAAAAGATAGGCATGGGAAATTTTACCGCTTTTTATTGCTGACTCAAGGTGGGTCTTAATATCCTCCTGACCCAGAACATCATCAAAGTACATCTTTTATCCTCTTATACGAAATCGGACCGGAAATGTCCGAAAACAGACTCCTATGTTGAAATATCCAAAAGAAGTCCTCTTATCTCATCGACCCTTCCCAGGATGGAAAGATGGTCTTTCTCATCCGCAACCAGCTCCTGAGCCAGTTCATCCAGATTTTTATCCACAAGTTTGACCATGCCGTAAACCCTGTGTCTCCCTCTGCGATCCAGGAAATTCTCCCTGGAAAAAGAATGGGAGCGGTTGACTACCTCATTGACGAATTCCTTGACAAGGCTGCGATACTTTTTCATATCACGAATATCCATGTGCTCAGAGATCCGCTTGCCCTGCTCGTCGATCTGCCCCATGAGCTTGGTAAGTTTCTCCTGGAGATCGTGGTCCTCTATTTTGGAAGCAAGGGTGAACTTGAACTTGCCGTCGGACTCCTTGACTTCTTTGTTTTCCTGCACCGGCACCGGTGTTGCGATCTGATTTACACGTATATCCATATTTCGACCTCTCAGCCTTATCAGGCGGTTGCTCTGAGTAAGATCCCTATGTATCTGTTACAGATTCTGCTCCACATAAGACGTGATCCTGCCAAGGCACCGCTTGAGATTATCATTCATGAATCTGGTTTCTATGCCGGCAACTTTGAGGTTTTCCTCGGAAAAGTCCATGGCATCGGAAAGGAACCTGCGGCACATTTCCTCATACTTGGGGTTAGACTGCTTGCGCTCCCGACCCAAGGCCCTGGAAAGACGCAGACCATCGTCTATCTCTATATATATCGGCACAACCTGAGATTTTGAATAGTAGGAACATAAACTGGTGTAAACGGGAAGCGTCCCAATGAGGGCATAGTTACTGCTTTCCAGATCGACCTGGCCATCGTCTACCGTGAAATAATCCCATTTACCGTGCATGGTATCGTAGGTACGCTTTTCTATAACAGTACCGGATGCGATAAGTTCCTCCATACGGGCCCTGTCACAAAAATGATACTCGTCCCCCTCCACTTCTCCGGTCCTTATGGGACGGGTGGTGTAGGGGATGATCTTTTTAAGGCCCAGCCTCTCATTTGCCAGAAGCTCACGAAGGATCGTATCCTTGCCGGTGCCGCTTTTTCCCATTATACAAAATATCTTTCCCATTTTTAATCCTATATAATACGCCTGGCCATATAAAATCTTTCATGCTATCGTAGCTCGCTTAGATCCTCGGGCCAGATCTTGACATTTACCTGATTCTGTCGGCACCCTCGTCAAAGCTTCATCCGGGCGCTTTCCTCGTGGATTTGCCATCCGTGGCAAATCCTGCCTCTCAAGCGGGTCTGACCACGATAATCTAGCGCTCACTACCCAAAGCATGCAAGATTATAAATGGCCAGGCTTACAAAACCTATGCTAAAAATGCTTGATCAGTAATTCAGTGAAAAATCGTCACACAAGCTGGTCATAACCAGTGCCTCGTGGGACAGCACGCGTTCAGGCTCTACATGATATTCAGTGCGCAGGATCTGAGCCACCTCTTCTCCCGTAAGTCCATCACCTGAGATCACCAGCTTGCCGGGATCCACCGCCACGTAATCCACTCCCGTGGCGTCGGCCGGCCCACTTCGCATATAATCACGATAGTCTCGAAGCTTAAGCTTTTTCCAACTGCGGGCCTCGTCATAAAGCCTCTCAAGTTCGGAAGCATACTTGATGAAAGCCTGCTGCCCCCGCTGTTCCAGATAATCCATGCACCGCTCGATACCTGCCATAAGGATATAGGAAGGAGATGATGTTTCAAATACGTCCATCCATCTGCGAACCTCCCTCTCCCTGATCCTGCTTCCCTCCGGGATCAGGATGCATGAGGTCTGAGTAAATGCAGGCAACGTCTTGTGCAGAGACGTAATGACCGCATCCGCTCCCTGATGTGCGGGATGATCCGGAAAATAGGGATGAAATCCCAAATGCGCGCCATGGGCCGCATCAACGATAAGGGGGACTCCCCTCTCATGGCAGATCTCCGACAATTTTTTTATATCATAACACTCGCCGTTGTATCCCGGTGATGTGACGATCACCGCACCGGCTCTCGCGCCGGCAGCAAGCCAATCTGCAAGTCCTATCTCAGACGCCTCCCTTAGGCTCATGGCGTGATCCACACTTCTGTGGCGCTCAAAGCTCACAACTCCGGTACCTCTGCTGGGAACCGCGGCATGAATGCAGGCAAGATTTCCTGCAGTGGAGCCATTGACGGAGATTATGGCCGTCTTTACCCTGTAGATCCGGGCGATACGATCCTCCAGATCCTTGATAAGTCCCTCCGGATGGTGAAGGTCGTCAAATCCTTCGATCTCGGTAATATCTATGGAATACGGATCCGGAAATCCAAGACTTACTCTCTTGTGTCCCGGCATATGCCCTGGATAGGCACCGTTTTTTGCATGATCTGTCAGCGCCGTAAGCAAAGGCCCGTATCCTATTTCGGACTCACTGTCTCCTTTTCCCCCGTTGTTTGCAAATAACTCCCCAAACATTTTTATAAAAACCTTTCCAGATCGGGCATCCAATCGCCCATAAATACGGTGTCGGACTCAAGCGCTTCCCATACCGGAAGTATGAACCCGGACAATACTCTGTGAACATCCCCCCAGGACGGCTCTTTGATACGCTGCCTGCGAAGAAGGACTTTCCACCTTTTTTTCATATATACGCTGTGTCTGTATGACTCGAAAATCTGCCGTCTTCTGGCATCCGGCACAAGACCTGCTGCCTTAAGCTCCTCACGAAGCCGCTCTCCGGCGTCGCGCCCATCCATGGCACACTCTCGAAGCAGCTCATAAAGATAGATGTAGGGCTCCATTTCTGCGATAAGCTCCAGCTCGTTCATTATATGAAAAGCCAGGGTTGCAGCCCTTTTTTCAGCGGGATATCTGAAATAACCAAGCCTTTGTCCCGGCACGAAAGAAAGGTCCATCACCAGTGACTCCGGCCTCATCCGCTCCCCCTGAACATCCACGATATGAAGTGTCAGTGGCACATAAACCCCCTCCCGCTCGGTTTTGAGCCTGAGAGTGAGCCTGCCGGGCTCGATCTGACGCTCCGCATCAACCATTATAGGCTGTTCCTGAAGCAGCAGTTCTTTTTTCAAAAAGTTCAGAAAATAGCGGCTCCACTCCTCATTCATGGCGCTTCCGGGTCTGGGACCACCCTCACCAGTATCTCCCTCCTCAGGGCAGTAGGCCAGGACAAGGCCCCAGTCAAGCCTGTGGATAGGCTGGGATGCGTCCAGCTTTGATGGTGAAAGCAGCCAGATATACTTTCCAAAGTCCGAAGAAATGGTGGCAGCAAAGATCCGCTGGGCCATTTCCCACACAAAAGTCTCTTTTTTCATCAGAGCCATACTCCTATTACCGCCCGCACCCTTGAAGTAACCTTGCGCTTTGCCGCAAAATCCATGAGTGCTGCGATGTCCTTGGTCTCGTCTCCTATGTATGCCAAAAGTCCCTGACGGAAAAGCTCGCGGCTGATCTTTTCCTCATATTTGAGCAGGTCGCAGGCCAGGCGGTCTTTTGAATAAATGCCCATGGTGTGGCCGGCGATCTCTATCTCCTCCCGTCCCATTTCCAGGACCGCAGGCTCGGTGTAATAAGGTTCAACTACCGGATACTCCAGCTTAAAACGGGATTTTGACACGTTTTTGCTGATGGCAATGCTCCAGCCGTAGGGGCGTTCCTTGAGATATCCGTGATAATAAAGAGCGCTTTCCATAGTCAGGACCCCGTCGGGAAAAAGTGAGGGTACCAGCTGCTCCTCCGTGTATTTTTCATTGGGATAGGTGTAGTACCCACTTTTTATACGCCTTAACTGGCCGTGGTCAACAAAATAATTGATGCGCCTGTAGTCCACACCGCGGTCAATGATCGCTGCCGTGCGGGCAAAACCGCCGCCCTTGTCGATCTCCTCATATATTATATCAAGGTCATAGACCCTTTTTTCTTCTCTGTCCATGGGAAAAGGATTTGCCATATCTGCCCCTCGCATTGTTTTGGATTGGTAAATTCTTACTAATTATACGTTTTAGACCCTGGGAAGTCAACCGGATGACTTACGCAAAATCAACTTGTATTATTCTCATATATAGGGTAAACTTGAAAAGACATTTTGACATGTCGCATTTGTCGTATAATAAATAGAGTTTTGTTTACAAAACTCTTGCGCCGAGCGCGGTTGTATTAACAACAGTATTCCATTCGCGCGAGTGCGCATCCAAAACGGAGGTTTTATGTCAGACCAGACACTACTCCCCCAGCATAATACGCCGTCCAGAGCGGAGTGCGAAAAGCAGATACGCCGCATTCTCATGACGGAAGTGCTGCAACAGGGAAGCAACCAGCATTTCAAGGGCGCAAAGGATTTCATGAACTACTTTGAGTCCCTTTATCCCGCATCGGGGGCGCTGACCAAGCAGGTCCAGCGAGCCATCAAGTCCATGGATATGCCCCGGGATGCTCACGGATTTTTCATTATCGATAAAACAAAGCCGCAGATGTCACAGGATCTGGAGATCTCGGACATCATGGAGCGGGCGGACGCCAGACAGGTTGATATAGAAGGGGCGGAGCTGCTTTTTCTTGAGGCAGACCCTACCTATCAGGACTATCTTATGCTGCTTATCCGTCAGTCCCGTACTCTGGCCGGAAAATACATTACCGTTTTCCCCTCATCCAGAGGCCTTGTTTTTCTGACAACCAATAAAAGCGGTCTCTCAGCAATACTCAATCATCTGAGAGACCTTGGCACAAGCGATTAGGAGGCATGTGTTTATGAAAAAGAAAAGTTTGGGAACCCTCCTTTTAGCGGGTGCACTTCTTGTTACTTCGACAATTCCTGTCATGAAAGTGGAAGCTTCAAACTCCTGGCCGAATTCCGTCGCCTGCGAATCTCGAAGCGCTATCGTTATGGTACAGGAAACCGGCACGGTCTTATTTGAGAAAAACGCTGACGAAAAGCACTATCCTGCCAGCATTACCAAGATCCTTACTGCTCTCGTAGCCCTGGAGCACAGCAAGCTGGACGAGACCGTGACCTACTCACAGCTGGCGGTTTCCCAGAGCGCAGGCGGAACTTCAAGCATCTGGCGAGATGTGGACGAGCAGATGACAATGGAGGATAGCCTTTACGGAATGATGCTGGAATCGGCCAACGAGTGCGCATGGGCCATCGGCGAGCACTGCGGCGGCGGAGATATCCAGGTCTTCCTTGATATGATGAACGACAAGGCCAAAGAGCTGGGCTGTAAGAATTCCCATTTCAACAACCCCAACGGCCTTCCCGACGAGGATCACTGGACCAGTGCCAGAGACATGGCTCTTATTTCACGGGCTGCCTACGCAAATCCCGAATTTGCTAAGATCACCGGCACCAGGACTTACACCATCCCTCCCACCAATAAACATGATGATCCCACTTATCTCAACAATCATCACTGCATGCTGAATTATTACAAGACAAATCAGTATCTTTACGATTACTGTGTGGGCGGAAAGACCGGCTACACAGTGGCAGCAGGCAATACTCTTGTAACCTACGCCCACAAAGACGGCATGACTCTGATCGTGGTGATCCTTAAATCAACTAAGCCTCTGCACTGGACGGATACTATCAGACTCTGCGATTACTTTTTTGATAACTACGAGGTAAAAAGCGCTGCGGAAGTTACGGATTTTTCCTCCACTGAGCCTGATTCAAGCTTTGGAAAACTTGCTGATTCAGACACCGCTTTGATCGAAGTCGACAAAGACGACAAGATCGTACTTCCCAAAAAGGCGAAAAAGAAAAAGGTGGAATACACCATTTCACCTGCCACGGAAGATTCTCCCGAAAACGCTGTAGGTACAGTTTCCTACACTTACGAAGATCACGATATCGGCACCGCTACCATTTATGCCAGTGAAACTTCATCTCGAGCCTATCCTTTCCACAATATGGACGGTGAAGAATCCGCAGACGGTAGTGAAAACCAGAATAAAAACAGTTCCGGCTTCATCCAGATCAATGTTCCTCTGGTGCTGGGTATTACAGTTGGATTTATCGCATTGGTAGTGCTTTTCACCATAGGCATCAGAAAGTTAATCATTTATGCCCGTGAAAAGCATCGTAATCACAAATATACTAAGCCGCGAAAAACTCACTATCGCGAGATCCATCGAGATAAAGGGCGCAGAAAAAGACGCCGATAGTCAGCGCCTTTTTGCAATAAGCTTATAAATAGGATTTCCCAGAGCGGAAAATTTAGCCTCATATTCCGTCATTACATTGCCCGGGTTCATGTCATCATCATGATGCAGATCCCGGGTTGTTTTTATGAGATCAAAGTCCGGGAAGGCCTCAATCTCCTCAATAGAGAAGTCGAAAAGCGCTTCATTATCGGTCTTAAACTCGATAAGCCCCTCCACCGGCAAAAGATCTGCATAGATCTGAAGGAACCTGTGATGCGTAAGCCTCCTCTTGTCGTGGCGGGCTTTGGGCCAGGGATCCGAAAAGTTCAGATAGATCCGGTCTATCTCGCCGGGCTTGAAAAAGGTAGGCATATTACCGGCATCCTCGCAAAGGAAGCGAAGATTTGAAGGCTCCTCACCACCCATGCGAAGAAGGGCCTTGTACATAACTGATTCGTACCTCTCGATCCCCAGATATGCGATGTCCGGATTACGACGAGCCATCTCGGTAATAAAGTGGCCCTTGCCCATGCCGATCTCAATGTGGAGCGGAGCGGATGCACCATCTGATCCCGGGTTCCAGGGCTGGGACTTCCAAGCGCCCATAAGGGATACGGGATCTTGGATGCAGATGGGGCTGGCCTCTACCGCCGGGCGGGCCGCAGGAATGTTTCTTAGTCTCAA
>JAEEGL011001765.1_pt1 | contig 16102 bp, 11 predicted proteins | sample 9134231 | NCBI WGS metagenome assembly JAEEGL01 (sample SAMN16246548, study PRJNA631951) | gut metagenome | biome: gut microbiome; feature: rumen; material: fiber-attached | host: Bos | place: Iran: Karaj | collected 2018-10
GACGAAGGGAAAGATCATCAAACAGGTGAACCCTGACGGTACGAAGCGTTATGACTTCCAGTTTGAGAATAAACGCGGCTACAAGACCACTGTTGAGGGACTCTCGGAGAAGTTTAATCCTGAATACTGGAACTACGCCAAGCTGATCTCCGGTGTGCTGCGTTACCGTATGCCGTTGGAGCATGTCGTACGACTGGTGGGTTCCCTCTCGCTGAAAGATGAGAGCATCAACACTTGGAAGACCGGTGTGGAACGTGCCCTGAAGAAGTATATCCCTGGCGTTCATGACGAAGAAGACGAGGAAGAATCGAAGAGCGAAGAATGAAGGTTGAGTCATCGTATGTGTTCTTGAAGAATGTCCGGTTTCGGGCGTTTCATGGAGTGCTGCCCCAGGAACGGCTGGTGGGTGGCGACTTTCTGCTGAACCTGCGTGTGGGCTATCCCATAGAGAAAGGCATGGAGAGTGATGAGGTGGAGGATACACTCAACTACGCGGCACTCTTCGACCTGGTCAGACAGGAGATGAACAAACCGTCGCAGCTGTTGGAACATGTCGCAGGCCGTATCGTCAAGACTATTATGGAAGCCTTTCCTGCCGTGACATCTGTCGACTTGGAACTGACAAAACTGAATCCGCCGATGGGCGCCGACAGTGATGGGGCGGGAATCTTTTTAAAAGTAAAAAGGTAAAAAAGTAAATAAGGTAAAAAAGAGAAGTGAAGTATATATATATAAATAAGGTGTGCTTGATGGTGAAAGTGTTTTTACTTTTTCACCTTTTCACCTTTTCACCTTTATCTGTGGGAGCTGCCAGTAAGACCTTCACGCTGGTGATCGATGCCGGACATGGTGGCCGTGACACGGGTGCCATCGGTAAGGGTAAGGTAAAGGAGAAGGACTTGACACTGAAGTATGCCCTGGCCTTCGGACGTATGGTAGAACAGAACAGTCCCGGCGTGAAGGTCATCTATACCCGTAAGACCGACACCTTTGTCGAACTCTACCGTCGTGCAGAGATCGCCAATAAGAATAAGGCCGACTTGTTTATCTCCATCCATATCAACTCCCTGCCGAAGGGGAAAATAGCTCATGGCTTCCAGACCTATACCCTGGGAACAAGCAAACGGACAGGTAAGATGACAGGTGTGTTGGAGAACCTTGAGGTTGCTAAGCGTGAGAATGCTGTGATCCTGTTGGAGGAAAACTATAAACAGACCTATCAGGGATACGATCCGAACTCGCCCGAGAGTAATATCATGTTTGAGTTCATTCAGGACAAGAACATGGAGAACAGTGTGGAACTGGCTAAATATATGCAGCGATATGTCTGTCAGGCAACGGGACGTCAGGATATGGGTGCACAGCAGGATAACCTGGCGGTGCTCCGTCTGTCGTCGATGCCTGGCTGTCTGGTGGAGTGCGGCTTTATCTCTTCTCGTGACGAGGAGAGTTATATGAACTCCAAGGCTGCCGTAGAACAGTATGCCCGCGGTCTGTTCAATGCCTTCCAGGCTTACCGTAAACATCATAGTGGCAGTGCGACTATCGCCTACCAGCCTCAAACGGAACCCGCTCCCGTGGAACCCACGTTGACGGTAGCCCCCGTACCTGTCAAACCGGCGAAGCAACCGGAAGTAAAGTCAGAGGTAAAGCCCGAAAAGAAGCCAGAGGTAAAGTTTGAAAAGAAGCGAGAGGCGAAACCAGACGTTCTGCCAGAAGTGAAGCCGGATGTAAAACAAGATGTAAAGCCGGAAGTAAAACCTGAGGTCAAACCGGAGCCCCAACCCGAGATTATACCTGAGGCAAAACCTGAGGTAAAACCTGAAACAAAGCCCGAGGTCAAGCCTGAGGCGCAGCCGATTGTCCAGCCGGCAGCACCAGAGATTCAAGGTCCCGTCTTCAAGGTTCAGATCTTTGCCAGCTCTGCTATCATCAAAGCTGGTGACGCCCGTTTTAAGGGCCTTTCCGACACTGGATATTATAAGGATGGAGGTATGTATAAATACACTGTTGGCGAGTCTGCCGACTACAATGCGATCAATCGTTTACGTCGAGAGATAGCTGACAAGTTCCCCCAGGCCTTTGTCGTCGCCTTCAAGGAAGGGTCTCGTATGGACATCAATGAGGCCATCAACGAGTTTAAAAGTAATAAAATGAAAAGGTAAAAGTCCTAAGATATGAAGAAGTTCAGCAAGGAAATACAGATTGGGCTGGTAGCTGTGATAGGCGCCGTTGTGCTCTATTTCGGTTTACAGTTCCTCAAAGGACTGACGGTATTCTCTACCGACTGTAACTATTATGTGAAGTTCAAGGATATCAGTGGTCTCTCTTCCTCAAGTCCTGTTTATGCCAACGGTTATCGGGTAGGTGTGGTTGAGAATATCATCTACGACTTCGAGGGAGCAGGCGACATCGTGGCCGTTGTGGGTATCAACAGTGAGATGCGCATGCCTAAGGGCACCACTGCCGATATCGTCAGCGACCTTCTGGGAAATATCAAACTCGAACTGAGACTCGGTGACAAGGCTGCCGGTGTCCTCGCCCCGGGTGATACCATCGTCGGTGACCAGGAAAAGGGAGCCATGGCGAAAGCGGCGGAGATCATCCCTCAGGTACAATCGCTATTGCCTAAGCTCGACTCTATCCTCGTCAGTGTGAATGCTCTGTTGGCAGATCCGGCCCTTGCCCACTCCCTGCATAACATTGAACAGATCACAGGTAGCCTGACCAGCACCTCGAACGATCTGAACCGTCTGACAGCCAGTCTGAACCGTCAGATGCCACAGATGCTCGAGAATGCCGATGGTCTGCTGGCCAACACCAACAATCTGACGCGGAATCTGAATGAGTTGGATCTTGCAGCCACCATGCAGAAGGTAGACCATACCCTGCGGAATGTGGAGCAGATGACGGCCAAATTGAACAGCAATGAAGGCACCATCGGACTCCTTATGCGTGACCCTGAACTCTATAACAACCTGAATGCTACGATGATGCATGCCGACTCTTTAATGATTGATCTGAAACAGCATCCAAAACGCTACGTACATTTCTCGGTTTTTGGCAAAAAAGATAAGTAAATTAGATTTTGTCTAAATAGTAAGGGGGCTTGGGATATTTGGATAAGGATGTTCTGAACCCCTTTAATTATAAAGCCTTTCGACGGGTTGACAGCCCCGTGTTTTTAGAGGTGTAGATTGAACACGTATCAATGTTAATATGTTGAATGTCAGTATGTTGTATATTTGCAAGACCCCTTATTGAATACAATAATCGTGAAACATCATAATCCCCCAATCTATAGCAAGTTACGTGAATTTGTACAAACAGTTTCCCTTTGAATGGATTTGCATAATTGAAAAAAAAGTGCGAACTTTGCACCACAATTATAAACACAAGCCTAAGTCTTGTAGTAATGGTAATTTAATTAATATTGTATATAACGCCGAATGAGTAACAGTCACAAGGCGCTTTGGGATGAATGCCTCCGTCTGATCCAGGCCAACGTCTCTGAGCAGCAGTTTAAAACGTGGTTCGCACCAATCGTCTTCGAGTCATACTCCGAGACAGAGCAAACGCTTCTGGTGCAGGTTCCAAGTCCGTACGTGTACGAGTACTTGGAGCAGTACTACGTGGGACTGTTAAGCAAGGTGCTCCAGCGCGTCTTCGGTGTCAGTGTGAAGTTGAATTACCGCATTGTCACAGTCAAGGCGCATCACAATGTGACGACTACTGTTGAGAGTGAGGGTCCTTCTGAGATCCAGCAGCCGCGGGGTACCAATAAGGCTCCGACGACGCTCGATGCCGCCACGCCTCAGCAGCTGAACCCTCAGCTCGATGCAAAGAAGACCTTCCAGAATTTCATCGAGGGCGATTCGAACAAACTGCCCCGTACCGTCGGTCTCTCCATTGCCGAGCATCCGGGTAAGAGCACATTCAACCCCTTCTTCGTCTATGGTCCCTCGGGCTGTGGCAAGACCCACCTTATCAACGCCATCGGTGTACGTTGTAAGGAGACCTATCCCCAGAAGCGCGTTCTATATGTCTCTGCCCGTCTGTTCCAGGTGCAGTTTACCGATTCTGTGCGTCATAACACGACCAACGACTTCATCAACTTCTATCAGTCCATCGACGTGTTGATTGTCGATGACATTCAGGAGTGGATGAACTCCCCCAAGACACTCGACACGTTCTTCCATATCTTCAATCATCTTTTCCGAATGGGTCGTCAGATTATCCTGGCCTCCGACCGTCCGCCCGTGGATCTCCAGGGCATGAAGGATCGTCTGCTGACCCGTTTTGCCTGTGGTCTGATTGCTGAACTGGAGAAACCCAACGTGCAGTTGTGTGTCGACATTCTAAATGCGAAATGCCGTCGTGACGGTCTGAAGATTCCTGCCGATGTCATCCAGTATATCGCTCAGACGGCCAATGGCAGCGTCCGTGACCTGGAGGGTGTGGTCAACTCGTTGATGGCCTATTCTATTGTCTACAACACGAATGTCGACATGCGTCTGGCCGAGCGCATCATCAAACGGGCCGTGAAGATTGACAACCATCCCCTCACTGTTGATGAGATCCTTGAGAAGGTGTGCCGTCACTTCAACGTCGAACAGCGTCAGGTGTCTGGCAAGAGCCGCAAGCGCGATCTGGTGCAGGTGCGACAGGTGTCGATGTACCTGGCTCAGAAATACACGAAGATGCCGGCTGGCCGTATCGGACAGCTCATTGGCAACCGTGACCACTCGACGGTCATTCACAGTTGTAATGCCGTCGAGCAGCGCTTGAAGGTCGACAAAGCTTTCTCTGCCGAGATCTCAAGCATCGAGAACTCCTTTAAACTGAAGAAATAAAATTAGGGGGAGAACCCGAATCCCACGAATCTCACGAATAAAGTCTGCGCATAGCAACAATTCGTGAGATTCGTGTAATTCGTGTTCTGTTATCTTATAGATCAATGTTGAATCCTGCAATAATCCAGCGGCCAGGCTGTGGAACAAGCCCATAATCATGGTAATTGGTATCGAGGACGTTGTTCGCCTCTATGTACGCCTTCCATTTCGTGTCCTGCCACGTCAGACGGGCATCGGTAAGAACGTATGGCTCGTAGTTCTGTACCTGACCGTCGAAGTCGGTATAGGATCCCACACGGTCCTGCCACCGGAGGTTCAGTCCTAACGAGAACTTTTTTGTCAAAGGCAGCATGACGTTTGTGACCAGCTTGTGCCGCAAGTACTCCAAAGCGTATTGCGATACAATACCTGGTTCCTGCTCTTTTTGTTGATGGATGTAGCTGTAGCTACATTGAATATTAAACCATGAACATTGAACTTTGGCTGATGCTTCGAAGCCGAGGCTGTTGATCTCGGTGTGGTTCACACTCTGCCAGACAGCCCCGTCACCTTTCGTGGTGTCCATGATCCAGTCGATCATGTTCTTTCCGTGGTGATGCCAGAGGGTAGTGGATAGTTGACAGTTTACAGTTGACAGTTTACAGTTAACGTTGGTGCCGAGCTCGAAGGCCTGCATCTCTTCTGGCTTCAGATGCGGATCGGCATTGTAGCCCTGCAACTTATAGTACATCTCTGTAAACGACGGCATGCGCAGGGAGGTGTTGTACGAGGCGTGGAGTCGCCAGTGGGGTGAGGGACGCCAGCTGACATCAATACCCGGATAGACCGTCATATTCATGTTACTCCAGGTGTTCTTAGTGGCGACAAGTCCAGCAGAGATTGTCAGATCTTTTAGTAGTAGATTGTGCTCCAAGTAGGCGCTGATGTTCGTACGGTTCACACCCAGGGTGTAGTCTCTGTCCGTGCCACAGATGTGATGCGCCTCTGCCAGAGGTTCGCCGAGGTTACCGCTGATGAGGTCCTCGTTACGCAACTCTGCACCAAAGGCTGTGCGGTTCCTGATGTAGTCTGAATTGGCGCTTTTCCAGTCAAAATAGCTGCCAAGATGAATGCCATAGACGTTGGTACGGTTGTAGTTGTACTTCATCTTCTCCGGTTGCCCGCGATATCCTTCGTAGCGGTCGCGGTTCTGATTCCAGTAGACGCTGCCGTTCAGTCGCAGTCGTCCGCATTTGCTTTCTCCTTGAATGGCGGTGTAAAGTTTTGTGGTATGTTCGTACTGGTCGTCAGCCTGCCATTTTGGCGAAGCCCAGAAAGTGCTGGATCCCCAGCCCTTGTCAGCCAGTCCCAGATGCCAGTGTAACCGCAAAGCATTGTTCTCATATTGTCCTTGGTAGAAGGCCTTGGCTCCACTGAAGTCCGTGTTGAGGTTCCCCGCCTTGGATCGGCTGTAGCCATCGCTCCGGCTGTAGTTGGCGGAAAGGGAGTGATGGAAGGAGTCAGTAGTCGGTAGACGGGAGTCAGTAGAATACCTTCCTCCGATGTTTGCATATCCATACGACCCCCCCTCCATGTGCAATGCGATCTTCTGCCTCCTGTCTCCTGTATCCTGACTCCTGTCTCCTGACTCCCGACTCCTGTCTTCTGACTCCCGACTCCTTGTTACGATATTGATCGCCCCTACGAGCGATGAAGTACCGTAGATCCGTCCTGCTGGCCCTTCGATGACCTCGATGCGGACGATGTCGCTGAGGTCGACGGGCAGGTCCATCGCGTTGTGGCCCGTCTGCGGGTCACAGATGTTGATACCGTTGAGCAACAGGATGATCTGGTCCTGTGTGCCCCCTCGGATGGAGATATCCGTCTGGGCCCCGATGGGACCCCGTTGTCGGACATCGACGCCCACGGCGTATTTCAGTAAGTCGTTGATACTTTGTACTGGAGCCTGCGCAATGTCACGGCGATCCAGTACAGTGACCATTCTCGCAGCCTGACTCTTGGTCAGGGGCGCCCTCGATCCGGTCACGCTGACCTCTTCGAGCATCATCTCGCGTGCCGTCGTGGTTGCCGTAGAGTCGGTTACCACGGGATCCGTGCTGACACTCTCGGCAGAGGCATAGGTCAGTGTGGCTACGGAGAGCACACCGCAAACCACCTCTTTGCCTAGGCAGCTGAACAGCGAGTAGCCCTTGTTCCCGAACTGCCGGAACACGAGCACTTGGCGCTTGTTGAATATTGGTTTGTACATGTCGTCTGTTAAATCAGGCTGCAAAGGTAAACAATTCTGGTGACATATTATGACGAAGAAAGGTGGTAATTTTATCCATTTTTACTTAATTAGTGTTAATTATACGTAGATTGTCGGTAAAATAATTGGTGGTTATCTGCCTTTTAATTAACTTTGCATTATTATTATGAAGGAAAAGATACGACATAACCTGTTTGGCCGCCTTTTGGCAATAGCTTTGCTATTGAGTCCGGCTTTATCCTTGGTTGCTGAAGCTCAGTCGCCTGAATGTGACAGTGTGCCCCAGGGTAGAATGGCGTTGCGCACCAATTTACTTTACGATGCGACACTTTCACCAAACCTGGGTGTAGAGGTGAGGGTGGATTCGGCTTGGACGGTCGGCCTGTTGGCTGGCATCAATGCCTGGGATGTGGACAAGGCTAAGAACAGGAAGTGGCGTCACATGCTTTTTTCTTTACGCGCGCGAAAATACCGTAAGAATCTTTTCGAGAAAGGCTATTACGAGGGCGACCTCATTTACAGTCATTTCAATGTGGGTAATGTCAAGTTCCCCTTCGGTCTCTACAAGTCTGTCCGTGACCGCCGCTTGCAGGGTGACCTTATCGCCCTCGGCGGTAAGTATGGCCACTCATGGATCCTGGCCCGTGACTGGCGTATCGAGGCTGAGGCCGGCATCGCCGTCGGCTATGCCTGGTTCAAGGAGTATGACTGTCCTCACTGCGGCACATTCCTCGGCAAGGATTGCCGCATCTTCCTCTTGCCCCAATTAGGGATTAATATCGTGTATATCATCAACTGAACAAAATATAAAGGAGTTAAGATATGAAGAATCGTTTCAAGTATGTCATGATGGGTCTGACGGCCCTTGTAGGCGCAACATCTTTCTCGGGTTGTTCCTCGAGCGAGGAAGTGGACATCAACCCGGGCTACGATCCCGAGACGGGAAGAGTGAAGACGGAGTTCGTCTTTAATTTGACGCAGCCGGAGGAACGGACGCGTCAGACAACCGAAGTCGTCGGCCACGGCGACTTCCAGGGCATCAATGAGATGTATCTGTTCTGCTTCGACAACGCTCCTGGCAGCAGCAGTACTATGGATGCCAACCACACGTTCCCTCTCGACGACCTGGGGAAGCCTGAGCCGGTGCATGACGCCGTAACTTCCAATTCCAGCAAGGTCTATACTATCTACATCCCGACGGGTACGAAGAACTTCCTGTTCTATGCCACTGTCAATGATGCCGAGAAGAACGGCCAGCCCGGCTATTATGGCAAACTGAACAAGACCTATGCCTCCGGCGTCACCAGTGTCAACGACATCACTTTCCGTCTGGCCGGGCGTGTGGAGAATGCTTCTGACTTCACGACGCCGCAGTCGACATTGGCAGCCATCCTGAACGGCATCGTCGGGGTAGGGATTACCGAGCCCGTGGCCTTGAAGTGGGCGGCCACGAGTGGTACGTCAGACAACGAGCTGGCAGCACTGGGACAGACCTACGATAAGTTCGTCAGCAATGCCAGTGACGGGGATGTCCGTCAGGGTTCCGGTACCGCTGTGAGACACTTGGTGGGTGACCTGTTCAGTGTCGTCAACGATATTTATGCCAAGACGACGAACGCCACGGCAAAGGCTTTGGCAGAGGCCATCCTGAAAAAGATCGCAGAGAACTTCACCGTGACTGTCTCTGGTACGACCTACTCCTGGGGCGACAGCTATAAGTCCGGCACATCGCTGGCCGTATCCAACTATCCTTCATCCATCGGTATTCCCGACGGATGTGCCATCCTGGAGTTCAACAAGACCACAGGACAGTTTGTCTATAAGAACAGTAGTACCGCGGTGTCGAAGGTGTCTGTCGAGTACAGCGACGTCACTTATCCCGCCGAGCTGACCTATTACTGTAACTCCGGCCTGTGGAATTCTGTCGTGCCCAAGGAGGCTGCCTCCTATCCGACAACCGCTGTGGAGTGGATGAAGGCCACCACTTGGACCAACAGTGGTTGGAACAGTGATCCTGTCTCTGCCGCCACCCGTGCCGTAGCCATGAAGGAGAACATCACCTATGGTGTGTCTCAGCTGAAGGCTACTGTCCAACGGAATGTTGAAAACAAATATATCGACAATGCTGCCGTCATCAGTGGCGGTTCGGCACCGAACAATGAGTTCAGCGGTACGGGTGAGGACGGTGTCTCGTTCACCGTTACGGGTATCCTCATCGGCGGACAGCCTGATGTTGCCCAGTTTGAGTACCTGCCAAAGACAACTTCGTTCAATAAGGTGATCTACGACCCGTTCCCTGATCTGTCCGCCAGTAAGCTGCCGGCCTCGGATAATGGTAAGACGATTACGAACTACACACTCGTTTTGGATAACTTTACCGTCAACGAGACGCAGTCGAAGGTGTATATCGCCCTCGAGGTGATGGCCGACAAGAGTTTCTATGGCCTCAGTGGATACATTAAGGCTGGACAGAAATTCTACCTCATCGGCGAGCTCGATCCGGAGTCGACGACGCTTGAGCCTGTCGACTGGTCGAAGCAGACGAGTTTTGAGTATGGTGACACGGGTTACGGTGCAGATCGTGTGTTCATCCGTGATGCCGTCACCACCGCCACCTTCACCATCGGCAAGGATGCCCTGCAGCGGGCTTACTCGACCATTCCTGACCTGCGCTCCACACAGATGTTCTTCGGTCTGTCCGTAGACCTGCAGTGGAAGGCTGGCCTGAACTTTAATGTGATTATCGATTAAGAATGAAGTTTAGAAGCATAGTCAGTATCGGCTTCGGGTTAGCGATGACGGTCGTGTTCTCCGGCTGCTCGGTCATCGATGAGGACATGAGCGACTGCGATGAGGCACTGACGCTGGACTACGACCTGCATCTGATTACCAACGAGTCCATCGAACTCCAGAAAGAGTTCGACAGACAGGCTGATGCCGACCTCGTGAAGGCCCTGCGGAGTTATTTTGCTCCCATCTTCACTGACTATGCCAACGACTTGAACCTCTCGTTCTATGATGTGCAGGGCGACTCTGTCCTTCTGCATCATGAACAGCACGAGATGAATGCCAACGAGATGAGTTATACCCTTTACTTGCCCTATCGCCCCTATATGCATACGGCGACGGCCAATGTAGCCGGCAACGGGACGGTCACGTTTGAAGGTGGCGACAACTGTCATACGGCTCAGTTCCTGCAGCCGCGGAGTGACACTGTCAGCACCCACAAGACCGGTCTGTTTACAGCCCGGAAGATGATGCAGATGACGAAGGGTGATCGCAAAGCGGTTTACGTACATCTTTATATAGCAAACTGTGCGGCTGGTTTGGTGCTTGACACCAGTGAAGCCAAGCTCAAGGATCTGAAGGTGCTGGCTACAGGCTTTGCCTCGGGATTCAATATCGCCGACAGCTCGTATGTCTATACCGCCAACCCGCAGATGGTGGTGGCCGATGAGGTCAAGGCCAAGGACGGTCGGAGATGTTTCTGCACGGTCAACTTCCCGTCGCCAGAGCCTTCTTTGACCATGACACGTGTCGTCACGGAGACGGAGGAGCCGTTCCTGTCCCCAGAATCGAAAGATGCCCTCTGGCAGTTCCGCGTCTATGCAACCCTGACGGATGGTAAGGTGACGGAGAGTGTGTTGGGTGTTAAGAAGCCCCTGCGTGCCGGACAGCTGAAGATCATTCATGCCAAAGTGTATAACAATGGTGGCCTGGAGCCCGACGAGCCGGAGGTGGCCGTGAGCATCACCCTCGACTGGAAGGAGGCCGGACATCATGAGGTACCGTTGTAAAGGTAAAAAGGTAAAAAAGTGAAAAGGTAAAACATGAAGATTGAGAAGCTCATAGTAATGATGGCGATGTTGGCAGTCCTGATGGGATGTGCTGACAAGGAGGTCGTGGAACCGGCACCTGTTGTCGGTACCGATGACACGCCTGTTGCTGTGAGTCTCGCCTTCTCCATGCCCGACGTGGCAGCTGCGAAAACCCGTATGGCTGATAGTGTCGTGCAGACTTCCTATGATAAGTTCCGTGGACTGAAGGATGTGCGTATCATCCCGTTCAAGGTGGAAGGGCCGATCACGATAACCCAGGTGCCCTTCGTCTTTGATGCCTTTGGCAGTGATGAAAGGGGACGTGTGGATGGTAAGCCGTCTGAGTTGACACCCGCGGCCTATTACTATTATCCCGACTGTGCCTTCTGGTCTGGTACGGCCTCCGTGCTGTTCTATGGCCGTGGTGCCAACTCCGTCGAGGTGGCAGGGAATACCATTCCCGCTTCCGACAAGCACTATTATGGTTCTACGGTCACCAACTATCCGGATGCCAACAGTCCTGCCCGTATCCAGTTCAGTCCGGAACAGATCAGTTGGTCTGCGTCGCCCAGCAACAGGGCTCAGGCCTTGGCCGACTATATGACGTCCATTGCCAATACCACGGGCTGGGCCGTCACTGACGATCCCAAACTGAAGGCCCTCTATCTCGACTTCATCCGTCAGGACGATAATGGTAATTATGCTGTCATCGCCGGTTCCTCTGCCTGTGTCAGGGCATTTGTGGAGGAGTTGTACACTGAGGTGTCGAAGCGTGAATCACAGGATGCCGATGCACTGGTCACTGCCATCCGAAACAGCATCAAGGCTGCAGCGGAGGTCGATGCTGAGGGACATGTGACGCTGACGAAGTGGGAGGGCACCTCCCTTACGGATTATCCCGCCCATATCGGTCTGCCCGACGGCTCCGCCGCCATGCAGTGGAACGGCACGGCCTTCACACCGCAGACACAGACCACCGTCGAGACAGCCATCACGAGCATCGACCGTTTTGCCTACCCGGCAGAGCTCTGCTATTATGGTAACAGTACGATCAAGACTTCCTGGGATGAGGTGGAGAGCAGTGTCTATCAGGGTGCGACGACGTGGAACGATGTACTCGGACACTATACCAATGGGTCTGTCGTGACCTCCTATACAAAATCGGCAGCGATGGTGTCGCCGGTACAGTATGGGGTGGCACGGCTGAGCATCAGACTGAAGAATATCACGGTCACCCCCTTCCTCGACGCCAATAACGACATCGTCAGCTTCGCCGACAACTACTATCCACTGACAGCCGTCATCGTGGGAGGACAATACCCCGTAGGCTTCGACTTCAGGCCGGAGACCGTACAGCCTTGGCCTACTGATCAGGATGAGTCGGATGTGCTGATGGACCAGATGCTCTTCGTCTACGACACACAGGTCAAGACGAATAAGTCGGAGACCGGTAATACCTATGACTATTACTGTCTGAGCAGTTCCGGTGACGTGGGCTGCACCAACACCCTCGTGTTGCAGACATATGAGAATAAGAATGTGAAGGTTGTCTTGGAGTTTGAGAACCGTAGTGGCAAGAAATTTATGGGTTTCGACGGCATCGTCTATCCCGGTACGAAGTTCTACCTGATTGGTGAGGTGAACCCGACGACTGCCACGGCCAACAAGGATGACGGCAACAAGAACCGGGTGTTCACGCAGGACTATACGACAACGTTCGACGTGATTGTGGAGAATTTCAAGAGCGCCTACAACGTGATGCCCGACCTGTTGGCACCGCGTATGGAGATCGGCGTGAAGGTGGAGAACTGGGAAACTATCAGACCTACCACCATAGAATTGTTGAAACAGTGAAAGAATGATGACTAAGATGAGATATAGATGGTTTTGGCTGAGGGCCTTGTCCCTGTTGCCGGTGCTGCTGATGTTGTGCGTCAGCTGCAGCGACGATGAGGAGGAATACGTGCCTAAGCTCAATATCTATGTCTATGCCCCTGACCGTGCGACGGTAACCCGTGGTGAGGTCGTGCCCACTGAAGAGGAAGCCCTGATCCATAACCTGCAGATATGGGTCTTCAGGAGCAGCGATCCGTCGAAGCTGGTGGCCAGTCTCACCCTCACCGAAGAGTCGGAGCTACAGGGCTTGAACAGCAACAAGAGTGCATCCTATAGTATTGCCCTCTCCGACAGGAGCTTTGCCGAGAAGCCTGAGCCGGTGGACGTCTATGTGCTGGCCAACGTCGGTTACAATGAGTATCTGGGAAGTGTATACAGCAGTAACGATCTGGAGGAAGCGGTCTTTAACGGCGGTCATTTCTTCAGCTTTACGCAGGGTCCTTCTTATCAGGCAGTCTCCACCGTCCCTGCCGACAAGGGTGTCCCCATGTCGGGTGTGGCTCGTGGCAAGAGTGTTGTCGACAAGAACAATGTCCTGCACATCAACGATGCCAACCTCAAACTGGTCCGTACCGTGTCGAAGATCCGCTTTGTAATGTCGTCCATGGAAGGATTGGATCAGTTGTTCATCGACCACATCACCCTGAACAAGGACATGTTATACCAGAAGGAACGCTTCTTCCTCAATGGTGACCATCCTAACTATTGGGTAGAGGGTACGCCCTTCAATCAGGAGGTGCTGTTGGTGAAGGGCGATCGAGTGAACCCTGTTGTACAGATAGAAGATCCCACGGTCTACGCCTACAGCAGCTCGATGACGGATGTGTATTATGAGGATCTGATCAATCAAGGCATCGCTGCTGGCGACCTGACGGAGAAAGGTCCCATATACCTGCCGGAGAGCGACAAGCGCCTGTCGGGCACCATCTGGTTCCGACTGGGTGGTAATGCGGGAAAACTGATGTCGGCCTCGTTCTCGATGTATTCGGGGAATTTCAGGCGTAACCAGACATGGATTGTCTACGCCTACTATATGGGTTCCTCGAAACTCGAGGTCAACACTGTGAAGGTGGTGGATTGGGATGAGGTGGATCCTCTGCCGGATCATAATGTACCAAACTGGTAAAGGTTTAAAGGTGAAAAAGTTAAGAATGAGATATAAGAGTTGGTTATTCCTTCTGGCAGTCCTGCTGCTCGTCGCCTGTTCTGAAGAATCGGAACAGACGGGCACCCCGGTGAACCCCCAACCCAAGCCTGATACTATCCCGGCACCAGCCCCTCAGGAGGTTCCTCTGATGCTGGTAGGTGCCACCCGTGGCGCAGAGTCGGTCTATGATGCTGCCACGCTCTCTGACATCCATTCGCCCATCCAGTTCTTCCTGATGTCTGGTATCAGCGAGTCCGCGATTAATCAGAAACGTGAGGGGGAGTTTTTCTATGATTCTGAGGCGGCTACTCCGGGCTGGAGTTCGACCATTGGTGTCAAGGACTCTCATAACTGCATCTACGGCTACTCCCCGGCTACGATCGGTCTTTGTGCAATCAGCACAGTCGACGGGTCTTCGTCTTATAGGGATGGGGCCATGATGAAGCTTACGAACCTGAGTGCCGCCTCCGGTAACGACCTCTGTGTGATCGTAGGCGTACGGCATGGCACGACAAAAGCGGCGACGGATGATACACCAGAGAAGGGACAGTTCTACTTTAACATGGCATCGGAGAACTATGTCAGCCTGTTGCTCGACCATCTCTTCGCACGTATAGACTTCAAGATCAAGATTGGCACGGAATACAGTAAGTTGCGTTTCATCAAGATCAAAAAAATAGAGTTGCAGTCGACTTACGAGCTGACGGGTGTCACCGTCAAACTCACACCGACAGCGACGGATGTCAGCTATACCACGGTGGCTGCCGCTGCCGATGCCCCGTCGACGGGTACGCTCTACGACTTCACCGTGGATGACGACAACCCGGAAGGCAAAGAACTAACCGTCGATGGTACCGACTTCCCCGGCTTCTTCGCCCCGGGCGATGGAGTTGCTAAGGGATTGACGTTGGTATGTACTTATGATGTCTATGCCATTGATATTGTTAATAATAAAATAGGATCGCGTGTGCGTGAGGACTGTGTGGCCGTCAACGACCTGTCTGGACTGACTGGTCTGGTGACGATGACTCGAGGCAAGCGGACGACCATCAACCTGACGGTTGAGCCAACTTACCTCTACCAGCTCTCCGACGACGAGATCGACAACCCGAGGATAGTAGTGAGTGAATAAGGAGAAGTAAAGAATGAGAAAGATATTGACCATAGTATTGTTGAGTTTGTTTGCGTCCCTGATGCAAGCCCAGATCACCATCGGCGGTAACGTCTATGGCGGCGGTAATGCCGGTGATACCGAAGGTAGCACGAAAGTCACGGTCTATGCCGGTGACCTGAACGAGGTCTATGGCGGTGCCCGTATGGCCAACGTGAAAGGTAATGCTTTTGTCAATATTGATGGTGAGAATGCCTCAGAGTATATTCTTATTAATAAGGTTTATGGTGGTAATGATATATCAGGCTCTATCAGTGGCGCTTCTTCACCAGTGCCTGAAGAACTGACGGAAGATACAAAGAACGGTATTAACAACACATGGAATGCCTTTGTGCGTATCTCAACGAAGACCGAAACCGTCGATGGCAAGGTCCGGGAGACCGATGATGCCAAGAAGATCTATATCGGTCAGCTTTTTGGTGGCGGCAATGGTAACTATACATATGACTCTGAGACAGACGGAAATGTTGTTACCCATATCCTTAAAGACGCTGAAACAGGAAGTGAAATTCTCAGGACTGCAGCTGACATCCACCAGCCTGGACTGGGTAAAACCTATCTTGAAATCTTGGGAGGATCAATCGTAAATGCCTTTGGTGGTGGCAATATGGCTACGGTGACGGATGATGTCGTTATTCATCTGGACAATCCGAGCAAGGTGGTGAATCACATCAAAGTGAAAGACGGCATAGAGGATGATGTCAATGGTACTGACCTGCTGACCGAAGACCGTTTCAAGTTGATGGGTATTAACTACAAGTTCACTTATCCTAACAGCGATGCCTTCCAGATAGGAAACCTCTTCGGTGGTAACAACAAGGTCGACATGGCCATTCAGCCCAGGTGGAACTTGTTGGGCGGTAAGGTGCGAAACCTCTATAGCGGTGGTAACGAGGGCCGAATGACTTGTCCGCAGGGTCTGCTGCTGGTCATCCCTGAGAATTCCACACTTACGGTCGACAATGTCTA
>JAEEGL012243336.1_pt1 | contig 16102 bp, 18 predicted proteins | sample 9134231 | NCBI WGS metagenome assembly JAEEGL01 (sample SAMN16246548, study PRJNA631951) | gut metagenome | biome: gut microbiome; feature: rumen; material: fiber-attached | host: Bos | place: Iran: Karaj | collected 2018-10
ATACTTTTCAACTTCTTTTGTTGGTGTACTTTTATAACATCCACTTAATAATAATATAGAAAGAACTAACAATATTTTTTTCATTATATCACCATTTATATTATGGTTTATTTATACTATTTTATACTATTAATATTTCTAAGCATATTTTCACAACCTATTATAACTATCTTATTCTTGTTCAAATCTTTTTTCAAAATAACTAGGTATATCTAATTTAACATGTATTTTATTATGTGTGATTGGATGAACAAATATTAACTCATTAGCAAGTAAATACATTATTTTTTCTTTTATACCATATTTAGAATCACCTATTATAGGATTTCCAATACTTTTAAATGAAATTCTTATTTGATTCTTTCTACCAGTTTTTATATTAATTTTAACTAATGAATTATGATTATTTGTTTTTAATAATTTATATTCTGTGATTGAATCTTTACCATCTTTATCTATATAAATATTTAATCCATGTTCTTTTAATTTTAATTTAATTATTCCTTCATTATTTACTTTTCCCTTAACTAATCCTATATAATTTCTAATAACTTTATCCCAATTATTTTGTAATAATTTTTGTACTTTTTCATCTTTAGCAAATATAACTAATCCACTAGTTTCATAATCTAATCTATGAACAATAAAAGTTTTACTTTTTTTATTTTTACTTTTTAAATATCTAGAAACTAAATGATATAAAGTTTTTTCTTTTTCTTTCTCACTTGAAATAGTTAATAAATTATGTGGTTTTAATACTATTATTAAGTATTTATCTTCATATTCAACTTTAATATCATTATTTACTCTACTAGTTATTTTAACAACATCATTTTCTTTAATCTCATAGTTATACTGTGTTGTTACTTTATTGTTAACTAAAACTAATTCATTTTTAAGTAACGATTTAATGTTATTTTTTGACTTATTTGGATTGTTTTGTTTTAAATATTCATATAATATCATATATCTACCTCTAAATTTATTATAACAAAATATAAAAAAAATAGATATAATAATCTACTTTTTCTTAACTTTATTAACTATAGTAAATACTACATACATTAATGCGATTATAAATATTGGTATATAGAATGTTAGTAATCTAAATAATAACATTCCTGTTGTTGATAATAATCCAAATATTGTTACAAACATATTACCTGATACATATTCAGAAACTCCAGTTCCACCTGGTAAGAATATAGCTTCAACAGATATTTGAACAAAGATTTGTAATAAAACCATTTCAAAATAACTCATTTCATTAAATCCTAAACCTCTATATATAACATATACTATTGAAAACATGCATATTCTTTGTATAAATGTAATAATAGTAGCCATTAATATAGTTTTTTTATGTCCTTTAATAAAACTTGCTTCTTTAGCATATTGTTCTAAAACAGTATTTACTTTTTCTTTATAATCTTTATCTTTATTAGTTACTTTATAATAAACTCTATAAATTAAAGAAAACAAAATTTTAATTAGTTTTTGATTATATAGTAATAATCCATAAAATACTGTTAATAATACATCTAAACCTAAACCTAGAAAGAAGAATATTCTAATTAAACTATTTGTATTAATTATATATCCTGGTTTAAATATCATTATAACTATCGCACCAATTACTAAGAAAGCTTTAAAAATAATTACATTTACTAACATAACAATTGTAGATTGTTTAATAGGTATTCCTTCTTTTTTCATGTGATAAACAACCATTGGTTGACCACCGGAACTAGATGGAGTAATCCCACTAAATAGAAATTCTACCATTGAATAAAAAGTACCTTTAAACAAGGAATACTTTGTACCTAGTGCTTTAAATATTAACTTTGTATACAATCCTTGAAAAACAAAATATAAACCAACTAATATAAAACATATAATTATATATATAAATTTTACATCTGTTAAACTATCAATTATTGTATTTATATCATGTTTTTTAAAAATTATATAAAATGTAATAAACATTGTTAACAAAGAAAATATAAGCGATAAAATAATATTTTTCTTTTTAATAATATCACATCCATTAATTTATACTTAACAAGTATATTAATTATACCACAAATAAACTAAAAAAGAAAAGAAATTAATCAATTATTTCTTCCCATTTTTCTTTTATTTCATTTTTATCATATTTTAATACTTTTTTACAAGCATTTCTACCCATTATTATTCTTCTATTTGGGTTTTCTATTAATTCATTTATTCTTCTAACCATTTTAGAATTATCAGAATATTTAACTAAATAACCATCATAATTATCAGATATAATAGATTTACAACCAATTGATCTATCAAAAGCTACACACGGTATTCCATAAGATAATGCTTCTAAAATCGTTAAATTAAATACTTCCTTACATGATGTCATAACATATATAGATGAATTTAAATATAATCTTTCTATATATTTTTGATCTTTAAATCCATGTAAATTAATATTTAAATTTTCTTTTTCAATAACCTTTAATAAATTATTAAATTCACTACCACTACCTACAATATCTAAAATCCAATCTTGATGTTTTTTATTTACAGATTTAAATACATCTATTAAATCATATATACCTTTTTCTTTTGATAAAACTCCAACAAATAATATCCTATTTTCATTTAATGAAGAAGTTATTGTTGGGATGTGTTCTAAGAAGTTTGGTATATAAACACAATTATCAAAATATTTTTTATAAAAATCATATTGTTCTTTTGAAACAGTAACAAAATAATCCAAATCCTTTGAATATTTTAATACTTTATCAACATATTTTTTATTTGTAAAATCTTGTCCATCTATACCTATTTTTTTTACATTTTTACCATATTTACATAACCATAAATTATATAAATTTCTAGTAGATATAATAACATCACTATCATTATTTTTTATATAATCTATCATTAATTTTTTCTTTTCTTTATTTATTTTATAATTTTTTATTAATTTTTTTATTAATTTACAATTATTTTTTTCTGGTTTAAAATTCTTTTTTAAATATAAAATTTTAACATTTCTTTCTAAATGATATACTGGTTTTATTTCATAAACTGAAACAATAGTGACATCATAATTACGTGATAAAAGATTAGCTAAAGAGCTAACTGATTTTTCAATACCACCATATCCTAAACTTAAAGTAAGAATAGATATTTTTTTCATAATACCACCATATTAATTATAAAATATTTTAGTTAATTAGTAAATTATTTTTACTAAACTATTTTATTTTGATATAATTGTTTTGGTGATATTATGGATTTAGATAATGAATTAAATAAAATAACGAAAGAATATGAATTAGTTAAATTAAATAATGGTTTATTAATTGAAAACAAAAACATTGATATATTAAAAAAATATGAGATTGATCCTAATAATTATTCTAATTTAAATAGTTTAATATTTGAAATTGAAAGGATATTAAATGATTATGATTTAGATGATTATGAATATGATGAATTAGATAATGTTTGTAAATCTTTATCAGAAAAAAACTACTACTTAAATACTAATAAGTAGTAGTTTTTATTATCCATTTAAAACTGAATTAAAACATATTAATGCTTCTTCAATTACTTTATCCATATCATAATATTTATAATTACCTAATCTACCACCAAATATAACTTTAGTTTCTTTATCAGCTAATTCTCTATATTTATCAAATAATTCCATATTTTTAGAATCATTTACTGGATAAAAAGCTTCATCACCTGGTTTCCATTCACTAGGATATTCTCTAGTTATAATGGTACCTGGAGCATCACTAAATTCAAAGTGTTTGTGTTCTATTATTCTTGTATAAGGAACTTCACTACTTGTATAATTAACAACAGCATTTCCTTGAAAATTATCAATACTTAGTAATTCTGTTTCAAATTTAAGAGTTCTATAATCTAAATGACCAAATTTATAATCATAAAATTCATCTATCATACCTGTATAAAGTATTTTATCAGCCATTTTATTATATTTTTCTCTATCTGATAAATAATCAACACCTAATTCAACATCACATTTTTCTAACATTTTTTCAATAATAACATTATATCCACCTATTGGTATACCTTGATATCTATCATTGAAATAATTATTATTAAAAGTAAATCTAACAGGTAATCTTTTTATAATGAATGCTGGTAGGTCTTTACAATTTCTACCCCATTGTTTTTCAGTATAACCTTTTATAAGTTTTTCATATATATCTCTACCAACTAAAGATATAGCTTGTTCTTCTAAATTACTAGGTTCCTTACCTTCTAATTCAGCTCGTTGTATCAATATTTTTTTAAGTGCATCTGTAGGAGTAATAACATCTTTCCATAATTTAGTAAATGTATTCATATTAAATGGTAAGTTATATAATTCTCCCTTATAATTTGCGATAGGACTATTAACAAAATTATTAAATTCACAAAATTGATTTACATAATTCCATGTATCTTTATTAGATGTATGAAATATATGAGCACCATATTTATGAACATTAATTCCATTTACATTTTCACAATATACATTACCACCTATATGATATCTTCTATCAATTACTAAACATTTAAAACCTCTTTTACTCATTTCATAAGCAAATGTTGAACCAAATAATCCAGCACCAACTATTAAATAATCATATTTCATTTTTTACCTCCTACTATTTTTTTTGTAAAATTTTTACCTTCTTTTAATAAACTAATTAAGAATTGATCTTTTAATAATAATAACATTATAAAATAAACAATCGATCCAATACCTATCTTTAATATAATAGTTATAAACATTGAATCTAAACTTATTTTAAATATTACTAAAAACATTACTAAAGCAGATAATAAATATTTAAATGATAATTTAATTATTTTTATATAATTTATTTCTTTTGTAGTTACTATTATTTGATATAAAGTAACACATAATTCAGCAACTACAGTACCAATAGAAGCACCTAAAGCTCCATAATTAGGTATTAATAATAAATTAATTATAAAATTTATTATAGCTCCTATAGTAACTGATGTTGTGAATTTTTTTTGTTGTTTTGTAGGTAGTAAATATTGCATTCCAATAACATTACTTAATCCAATAAATAATATGATCGGACATAAAACACTCATTAATAATTTACACCTATCATATCCTTCTCCAAAGAAAAGTGGTACAAATTCTTCTTTAACACCTATTATTCCTAATACTAAAGGAAAAGCAATTAAAAATAACATATTAAATGATTTTTCAATATACATTTTAATAGCTTTTGTATCTTTTTTAGAAAATTTACTTGCGATTCTAGGTAACATAACAGTACCTAAAGCAGTAACAACAACTAACAAAATTTTAATTATTTTTTGACTTTGTGTATAATAACCTACTTCTGTTTTATCTTGAATTATTCTACCCAACATTGTTCTATCAAGTACAGTATAAACTTCTACAGCTATTTGAGGTATGAATAATTGTAATATTGGTTTTATATGTCTTTTAATATTTAGTGTTTTTATTTTAACTTTCACTAACAATTTAGGTAAATAAAACCACATAATACCATTTCCTAGTATTATTGATAAAACATATATTAAGAAATATATCCATAAATCATCTGGTTTATTTACAAATAAAAATATACATGTTATTGAAAGAGCTTTTACAATTAGATTTCTTATTACAATTTCTTTAAATGATTCTAAACCTTGAAATAACCAACTTATATTAAATAAATTACCTATTATTTCTAGTATCAAAATTAAGTAATAAAAATAATAATCATTACTTTTATTAACAAAAACAAATAGAAATATTAATAATGATATTATCATAGTTATACTTCTTAATATAACTATCTCCCAGAAACATTTGGAATATTTTTCTTTATCATTTTGAATATAAGCTATTTCTCTTTGCCCATATAATATTGTTCCTAATGAACCAAATAATATAAAATAAGCACTTATCGATAATGCGTAACCATATATTCCAACATTATATGCGCCTAATACTCTAGATACATAAGGTGTAGTTATTATTGGTAATATAACAGTTAATATTTGATAACTTAAATTATAAATAAAGTTTTTCTTAATACTTTTATTTTCCATCTTGTCCTCGATTTAATATTTTGTTTAATGCTTCATTTAAGAAATAACCACTTTGTAATTTTTTTGAAATTGTTCTTGTATTTTCTACCATTTCATTATAATCATCATTTGTTAATTTATTTATTTCTTGATCTAATAAAGATAAATCATCAATAGCAATACCTAGTTTATTATCTTTTATAAATCCAGCTAAAGCTGATTTACTCCATACTATTACAGGTAAACCACTTAATAAATAAAGTGAAACTTTATGTGGATTATTATATTTTAGGTATTCACCCATTTTAGTAGTACATGTATTTATAGATGTACCATCCCAAACAAGACCAAACCCACCTTCTAATTTATTTACTAATTCATCTGGTAAAAATTTACCTTTATATTCTACATTTTCACTTTTATTTTCTTCATCAAAACCAACGCCATATAAATTAAAGTTACATTTTATATCTTTTAAATATTTTAAGTACCCTACTTTAAATGGAGATAAATTACCGGCTATTACAATTGGATCATTTATATTTCTTTCTTTATATTCTACATTATCTACTATATAATCAAATAGTTGTAATTCTAAAACTTTTTCATCTTTATTTCCGTAATCTAATAATACTTTTTTCATGGAACTATTATGTGAGATAATATAATCCATTTGATTTAATAAATTTTTGTCTTCATCATATAATTTTTTATATGACATTTTATTTGATTTTTCTGTTCTTATTGAATTTAAATCATGAATTAATAATATAAATGTTATTTTACCTTTATATTTTTTAATTACATTTTTTAATTTATATGTTGAATTAGTTAATGGATATTGTATTATAACAGTATCACCTTGATTTAATTTACTTAAACTTTTATCCCAATTTTTAGTATTATTTTTTAATAATAAAAATTGTTTCCATTTCATTAATTTATTTTTTATTGTTGTTTTAACAGTATCTACATATAATTTTTCAAAACCTCTTTTATTTAAAATATATTCTACATCTTGTCTAGCTTTAGATCCCGCATTATATTTAAAACTTTCTTCTATTTTTCCTTCTATTACATAATAAACCATATTATCCTCCAAATTATATAAAAGTGTTATATATATAGTATAACATTTTTAACTATTTATTTCTATATTTTAACAAAAAAAATAGGTTTAACCTATTTTCTTTTATATATAGTATCATTACCAAATGAATCTTTAATATTTAACTTATCACCATCAATACTATATTCTGTTTCAAATGGATCAGTATTTCCAGTATATAAAATTGAAATTTTGTTACCTTCTGTTGTATAAGTAAATTCCATTTTACTACCATATACATCATAGTTACCAGTACCATCAGCATTAAATGTATAAACATAATTTGTATTATATGCCCAACTACCTACAATACCTTTCTTTTCTTCTTTCTTTCCGCATCCTGTTAATACAACTACTCCAACTAAAACAATAGTTAAAAATGTTAAAAATTTTTTCATTTTCATTCTCCCTTCATTATAATTATACAATATTTTTTTTGAAACTGAAATAATTATTTATGAATAGTTCCTCCCCATTCAACTACTGCATAACCTTTTCTTTCTATTTTTTCTAATTTTTGTTCTTTTACTTCAATATAATTATCAAGTGGTTTAAAATCCATCATAACTCTAATTAATGTATCAGGTTTTTTACTAAAATATAAAGGCATTGATTTATTTATATCATCAATATTTCTAAAAGAAATAAAGTTATATTTATTATTTTCTAATTTATCTATCCAATAGATAATAAATTCATTAATTTCATAATCATTTAAACCTAAAATACTTAATTTTTCTTCTAAGAATTTAACAGTATCACTACCCTTAATTACAAAACCTTCATTCATATTTAATTTATAATTATCAATACCTTCCCAATATAAGCCATAATAGTTTCTTTTAGTATCATAATCATAAATATTACCATCACTACTTACTTTAACATTCCATTCATTTTTATATTTTGGATAAGTATAAAGTAAGTTATTAGTATTACCTAATTTAATAGTTAAATCAATATTCTCTTCAGGATAAATATAAATAATTGGTTTATAAGCTACATTTGGATCACACTGTCTTCTTGAAACTGTTTTTTCATAAGCTTCTACTTCTAAACTAGTATCATCTACTTCATATAAATATACTTCATAATATGGAGCACATACACCACAACCATAGGAGACATCAAAATAAATTTTATATTTATTATCTTCTTTTTTCATTTCATTTTTTTCTATATCTTCTCCACATCCATCAGTACTAGCTGCATATAATAAATATTTTTTATTTTCAAATTCTTCTTCACTTATTTCTTGATTAATATCATGTTCAGTTATAAACTCTATATATTGATCATAGCTTTCAATATAAGTATAAAGATTATAATTACTTGTTATTTTATTATATAAAATATTCTTTTTTTCTTCTTTTTTTGGAATTAAAACTATACATAATATAACTCCAACCACAACTACTAAAATACTTAAAATAATAATTAACTTCTTTTTCATAAATCCTCCTATTTTTCCCAGTTTTTACCATTTTTATAATTTATTTCAATACCATCTTGAACATTATAAATAAACACATTAAATTTAATTCCTTCACCATTATCTTCTATAGATAAAGCCTCTAATTGAACACCTTTAGCAACTAAATTATCACCATCATATATAGGAGTAACCCTATATAAAACATGATTATTTGTCTTTCTTATATAATTACCAATCTGATTTTCAAATTTTGTCATAACATTTGCATTCATATTTCTAGTACATGTAATTAAGTTTTTTTCATTATTATTTTCACCAGTTAGTTGAAAAGCAATTAAATGACATCTATTGAATAAATTTTCTTCATCAATAAAATCATATCTAGCTCCATTCCACCCACTTGGTTTATAAGTTAATCTTTCTCTTTCTTCATTAGGCATTAATTCAGTTGAAATATTAGCTAGAGCTACTCCAGCTCTATTTAAATCATCTAAATTACTATAACTTTCAAAAGAAGAACTATTAATTAATTTATCTGAAAACTCTGGTTCATTGTTATTAATATATATGTAATCTTCACCACTATAATCTGGAATATTACTAATACTGTAAGTTTCCATCTTTTCTTTGAAGAATGGTGAGAAATAACCAATTAATAAAATGATAATAACTATTATAAATTTTGATATATCTTTACTTTTCATACCTCACCTATAATAATTATAAACTAATATTTAAAATATATCAATTATATGATAAACTTTATTTAGAGGGATTTTATGAATGAAGAAAATTTAATAAATTATTATAATAAATTTAATGAAGATAAAAGATTAAATACAAGACATGGTAAAGTAGAATTTATAACATCAATAAAATATATTGAAAAATATTTAAAAAGTGATTCTAAAATTATAGATATAGGAGCAGGTACTGGTAAATATTCAATTTATTTATCAAATAAAGGATATGATGTTACTGCAGTTGAACTTGTTAAACATAATTTAAGAATGATAGAAAAAAATAGTAGTGTTAAGGCATACCTTGGTAATGCTTTAGATTTAAGTAAATTCGAAGATAATAGTTTTGATATAACTATATTATTTGGTCCAATGTATCATTTAATAAGTAAGGAAGATAAAATAAAAGCATTAAGTGAAGCTAAAAGAATAACTAAAAAAAATGGATATATATTTGTTCAATATTGTATGAATGAATATGCAGTTATAATGCATGGATTTATGGATCAAAAAATATTAGAATCATTTAACAAAAATAAAATAGATAGTGATTATCATATAATATCAGATAGTAAAGATTTATATAGTTATGTTAGATTAGAAGAAATAGATGAATTAAATAAAATTGTTGATTTAAAAAGAATTAGTATTATTAATCCTGATGGTCCAGCTAATTATATTAGAAGTTATATAAATAAACTAAGTGAAGAAGAATTTAATCTATTTATTGAATATAATTTAAAAATATGTGAAAGAAAAGAACTATTAGGTTCAGGATATCATATTACAGATATATTAAAAAAAATATAACAAAAGTTATATTTTTTTAATATGTTACATCAACTTTATTATTCATTTTTTTAATAGAACTCTTAATTACTAACATTAATATACCTATTACTAATTCTAATAAACCTGTTAATAATATATATTTAGGATTAATATTTACTTTTAAGTGTAATGAATTACTAATTTCAATACTAAATTTCATTATTAAAATATAAATTGATGTAAATATTGAACCACAGAATATTAAAGGAACACTAACATATGGAATCCAATTAATAAATGACCAATTAATTAAGGCTAATAAGATAATAAGTAGTGTTATTATTGATATTAATATAACTCTTGATGTTGTTGAAACTGTAATTGTATAAATATCTAATAGTACTTCTTTATCATCAATTATTTTTTCTGCTTCAATAAAACCATCATCTAAAGCTTTAGTTAAATTGTTATATGTTTCTTCTGATCTTATTTTTTCTATAGTTACTTCTTCCTTACTTAATTTAGAAATAGAATCTTTATTTTTAACCATAAAATCAATTATTTTATCTTTAAATTCTTTACTAGCTCTATAAGTTTTATCTTTTGTATATTTAACATATTCATCTATTAAATCTTCTAATAAATCATTTATTTCTTTTTGATCAACTATATTTTTTATAGTTTTTTTTACTTCTTCATCACTTACATTACTAGATACAGAATTATCTTTAATTACTCCATTTAATAAATCATTTATAACAAATCCTTTAATACAATAACTTAATGATAAAGCAAATAATAAACAAAATATAATAATATTTATTATAAATGATAAAAATCCTCTTAATACTCCCATATTTCCTCCTATTTTTATAATTATATCATTTTTTAAAGAAAAAGAATTAGTTTTTAACTAATTCTTGAAATTTATTACCTTTTTCAATATAATTTTTAAATTGATTATAAGATGATGCGGAAGGAGAAAGTAAACAAATATGATCTTTTTTAGTTACTTCTTTAGCTATTTTAACTGCTTCTTCTAAAGTATCAACTTTATAAGTTTTTTTATTTAATTTATCAATTATTTTATGACCACTTTCTGGCATACAAATAATATTATTAACATTACTCATATTTAAATAATCAATTAATGGACTATAATCTATTCCTCTATCTAAACCACCTGTTATTAAAGTATCTACTACTTTTAAAGCATCAATACAATTAATAGTAGCATCTGGTATAGTTGCGATAGCATCATCATAATAAGTTATTCCATTAAAAGTACCAACTAATTCCATTCTGTGATCTAAGTTTTTAAATTCATTAATAGTTTTAATACATTTATTAAAATCTAAATTTAATATATCAGCTACTTTTAAACATAACATTATATTCATTAAATTATGCTTACCTAATAAATTTCTTTCATCATTTATATTATATATTTTTCTATCATCTATATAAATATAATCATCCTTAATATAAATATCACCATTATCATAATTAGCTTTAAATATTTTACTTTTAATATTTGTATTTTTAATATATCTATCTAATGTTTCATTAGAAGAACAATAAACTAAATAATCATTACTACTTTGAAATCTAGTTATATTTATTTTAGAATTATAATATTTATCTTCATCACCAAAGAAATCTAAATGTTCTTTAAATAAATTAGTCATAACAGCTATATTAGGAGATATATTAACATATTCAAGTTGTAATCCAGCCATTTCAATTACTAAATAACTATCACTTTTAAAGTCATCTATATAATCTAATATAGGATTACCAATATTACCTAATAAATAAGCATCATAACCTTGATCTTTTAACATTTGATAAATTAATGAAGTTGTAGTACTTTTACCCTTAGAACCAGTAACACCAATAATATGTGATTTAATATATTTCATTGCGATTTCTAATTGAGAAGTTATTTTATTTTTAAATGAAGAAATATCTATATCTTTTAATATAACACCAGGAGATTTAATTATTACATCATAACTATCTAAATTATTTAAGTAATCATCTCCATAAACTCCATCAACATCTTGTTTAACTTTATCATGTACTAATATATTATTAATACCATTTTTTAATAAAAAATTATATGTTGATTTTCCTTCTTTACCAAAACCTAATATACATATTTTTTTATCTTTAAAATCATTAATTAATTCATTATACATTTTACATTCTCCCTTAAAATATCCTCAAAAATAGGGTCTAAATTATTAATTTCATTATAATTTGATTCTAATTTTTCATCAATTAATTCATAATTATCTTTATAATACTTTAATAAATATGGTAAATTATCTAATTTTTTTATTGTTAAACTTAAAGCATATCTTACTTCTTTTATAGTTCCAACACATTCAAATGGTTTAGTAGATGCATCACCAATTAATTCTTTAAATGTTTTTAATAATTCTTCATCTTCATATAAATCTTTACCAAAAATATTTATTAATTTATCTTTATATAATTTAGGACTTAAAATTATATAAACAAATAAACATTTAGCACATTTACCACACCATATCCAAGGATTTTCTTTACTACCTACATTGCAACTTTTAAATATAGAATGATATTTATCAAATTTAGAAAATAATAAACCTATTTGAAATTCTGAAAGTGGTCTTAAAAAACTAAAGTATTTTATATTTATTTTAAAATATTTTTTAGTATATTCATTAAAATCATTTTCATATTCATATGTTTTAGAATATTGATGATTTATTTTAGTACCAATAACTGTAGATTCATTAGCACTACCTTCATTACTTAAAACAATATATTTTTTATTCGTTAAATAAGCTGATAAATAAGTTAAAAATGATACTAAAGCACTAAATGGTGTATGACCATTTAAATATCCTTGATTATTTAATTCAATTATATTTTTATCTAATATTCTTTTAACACTTACAATATCTTTATATCCACTTACTTCACAGCATTTTAAATGTACTTCTTTTGGATTTATTATAAATGGTGTATTATCCATATTTTTTAATAGTTCAAGTGATACACAAGAATCTTTACCACCACCAACTGGTATTAGATTACCACTACCATTATAATCAATATTAAATTCTTGATAAGGATGAACACATTCAATATCAACTAAATCTTCTTCACTTATATTTATGTTATTGATATATAAGAATTCTCCTAAACCATAATAATATAATTTTTTAAAAAATTTAATTTGTTCTTCATTTATATAACCAGCATTAATTATTATTTTTTTAGGGCAACAACACTTATAATAACTAACTAATTCAATTAAACCTACATGAAATATTAAGTATTTACAAAAATCATTAATCTCATTTTTTATTATATTTTTAGGAATAATTATTTGTGGTTTAAATTCTATTAAGTTAGGTATTTTAAAATAATAAGTAATATTTAAATTATCTCTATCTTCTTCTATTTCATATCTATCATATATAAATTCATCATATTTATTTCTTAGTTCTTCAAAGTTCATAAATCCTCCAAAAAAAGACTATTTATAGGAAATAAGTTATCCCAAAATAGCCTAAAATATACCTATAATTTATAATATTCTTTTTGTTTATTTATATTACTATTTTAACAAAATTATAAATTCAAGTCAACAAATCTATTTGTTATCACTAACCATTTTTTTATTAAATAAAACTATTGATATAACTAATATAACTATAGTATATATTAAAAATGTAATTATATTTCTAAAACTAACTAAACTAAAATTATTATTTAATACAGCTTGTATTATATTTAAGCAACTTTCAAAAGGTAGTAAACTACATATAAAACCAAATACCTTACCTACAATTTCTTTAGGAAAATACATTCCACTTGTAAAGCAAACTAATTGAACTACTACACTACCTATACCACCTGAAGCTCTTTCACTTACAATACTACCTATTAAAATACCTAAACCTATAAATAAAATAGATATAACAAGTGAGATTAAAATTGTAAATATTATGTTTATACTAAAACTAAGACCTAATAATAAAGCTAAAGCAAAAAACAAAATATTTTGTATTAATACAATTGGAAGTAGCGAGATCATATAACCTAATATATAATCATGAGGTCTCATAGGAGAAGTACCTAATCTAATTAATAATGATGTACTTCTATCTTTAGCAATTAAATTAGATGAAAATAATGTAATAAATGAAAAACCAAATAAAATAATACTAGGTGTGAAGTATTCTAATTTAAATGAATCCGATGGGATATTAAATTGTTGAAATATAAATAATAAGAATAAAGGTAAAGCTATTTCAAATATTAAACTTATTGGATCTCTTACTAATTCTTTAAAGTTTCTTTTAGCAAAATTTATTGTTCTCATAACTCACCTCCAGTAGCAATTTTAATAAATGCATCTTCTATATTTTTAGTATTAGTTTTATTAATTAGTTCAGAAGGAGTACCTACATCTACTAAATTACCATTAGACATAATACCTATTCTATCAGATAAGTATTCTGCTTCTTCCATATAATGAGTAGTTAATATTATTGTTTTTTGTCCTTTTAATTTATTAATAATATTCCATAATTCTTTTCGGGCTATTACATCTAAACCTAATGTAGGTTCATCTAAAAATATTATTTTTGGATCATTAATTAAACTAATAGCAATTGATACTTTTCTTTGCCATCCACCTGATAAAGTTTTTGTTTTTTTATTTAAAACTTCATCTAATTTAAAAATTTTTACTAATTCATTTATTTTTTCTTTTTTATTTTTTATTTGATAAACTCCAGCCATAAAATCTAAGTTTTCATAAACTGTTAAATTTTCAGCTATAGCTGTTTCTTGTGGAGAAACATTAAGAATTTCTTTAATTTTAAAAACATCTTTTTTCATATCCATATTATTAATAATTACTTCACCACTTGTAGGTAAAATAAGACCAGATAACATTTTTATTGTAGTTGTTTTACCAGCACCATTAACTCCTAATAAAGAAAATAATTCTCCTTCTTTTATTTGTAAATTTAAGTTATCAACAGCTAATTTATCTTTATATTTTTTAGTTAAATTTTTTGTTTCTATTGAATACATATTATCACTATCCTCTTATAAATTATATAACATTTTTAAAAAAAATAAAAGGTATTTAACCTTTTATATGCGCTGTTATAATTGTATAACTATATGAATTAATAGTTATTATTATGTTATCTATTTCACAATAATAATTTTTTCCTTTTTTATTTATTTTACATTTATTATCTAATACTTTATTTTTTATATATTCAACTACATCAGTATTTATTTTTAAATTTCTTTTAATTCTTTCAATACCCATTAATGTAGTATGTATTTTATCAATATTTAATAATAAATCATTCATTTTTCTTTTTATCTATTATCATAAATATAGAACCCATTATTAATGATAATCCCCCTACCATCATATAAGCTGATTTATTAACAAACAAATAAGTAACAAAACCTATTATTGCGATTACATAAAATATTTTACTTATAATTAAATATTTACTCATTTTATCACCTACAACCATTCATGATATTTATTAATATAAATACCTTTTACTATTCTTACTATTATCATATATAAAACTACCAAACCTAAAACATATAAATAATAATTTAGTGGTAAAACTTCAAAATTAAATCCAGCTATATTACTTAATAATATAGGTATTAATATAGTAGCACCTATAGTTAATATAGTTAATAAAACTAATATTTTACTTGGTTTAGATTTTAATACACTTTTCTTATTTGATCTTAAATAATATATAATTAATGTTTCTGATATTAAACATTCAACAAACCATGCTGTTTGAAAGAAACTTTGTTTATCAATACTATTATATTTAAATATAAACCAAAATATTACAAAGGCTAAAACATCTGTAATAGATGAGATAATACCAAATATTTTCATGAATTTGCTTA
>JAEEGL012429644.1_pt1 | contig 16102 bp, 8 predicted proteins | sample 9134231 | NCBI WGS metagenome assembly JAEEGL01 (sample SAMN16246548, study PRJNA631951) | gut metagenome | biome: gut microbiome; feature: rumen; material: fiber-attached | host: Bos | place: Iran: Karaj | collected 2018-10
GAAAAACTTTCACACACTCCCTTTTTCCCGTATCCGTAACGGGTATATGGTCTTTGTATATTTCGTTGTCTGCGTCGATTCCGGAGGAATCGTGCGCTTCGGGACAAACTTCAGTTTGTCCCGATTCAGTCAGCTTTGCTGACTGAATAATTTCCTTTAAATGAACCGGATAGATATTGTCATCTTCATGCTTGCGATAAAGGTCCGAAATATGTATGACCAGCATGCGGGGCACTATTTTTGTTACATCCCCATCCTTTATCTTTCGTTCACACCAGGAGACATGTATGATCTGATCCATCGTAATGAAGCTGCCGTCAGGATAATGGGTCGTGACCTGAAACGACACCATTACCTCACAGTAGCATTTAGCCGAGGAAATATGGTCAAGACGTATATTTCCAAGAGTAAAGGTCAGAGAGTGCTTTTCCGCGGCCCAGGTATCGATTATCGCCTGCTTTCCGCTAAGAAACTGTCCCTTTGCGGATCCGTACCACAGCACTTTATCATCCAGATGATCCAGGAAGGGTTAAATATCATTATTATAATACCTTTGTACCATCTCACCTGTCATTTCAGTAATTTCCCTTTTATCCATATATTTTGCCCCTAACATCATCAGCATAACATATGATCAAAAAACCGACAAGTTAATTTAAACATAAAACAGGTTATCCTTGTTCCATATTGGGTCAGGGCTGCAGCAGGCCGTATTTCTGCCTGACCGCGTCGGGGGGGACGTATCCGTCAAGATATTCCTCCGACATTTTAATAAGGCTTGCGGGATCGAGAAAGGGCACAGTGTAGCGATCACCGACTGAATTCTCCATAATAAAGCAGTCGTCCCCGGAATCCACTATCTTATCCGTTATACATATGAGCGCCATGTCTTTATCAAAGATATGGGAATGATCGCCGGTCAATATATAACTGCCCGTGAGATCGGAAAACTTGAATCCGCCTGTGTCGGAAAATACGGGATCCGGGGTTTCAAAAGCCGTCACACACTCGGCAGTCTGCGCATCATATATCCTTGCCGTATGGTCTGTAAAGAAGGCGAAAATGTATTTTCTGTCATCGGAATAAAGAGCCGTGTCAAGGAGATTTTCATCAACGCCGAATTCTTTTCTTTCCGATAATACAGAATCAGCAAAAAGATCCGGATAGTCATCCTCTGAATATTCCTCAAATGAAACATCCGCATATGCCTCATCTGCCGGCCGGGCCAGCCCGCTTATCCGGTTTGAATATCTCGTTACGTAATTGGCCTGCTCAGGCAGGGTGAACAGATCCCCGTCGAGATACAGGGCATACCAGATATTGCCGCCCGGCGCTTCCTTAAAGAATTCCGCGGTACACTCGGTTACGGAGAAGTCGTCAAAGTAATATACAGAGCCATCGTATAAAATCAGATAAAACGCCCCGTTGTCAAGCCAGGTATCGAGGATCGGTCTGCTGCAGGAAAAACGGTTCACAGGCTCCCCGTTATCTTTTTCAAGAACAGCGACAAGATCCTGTTCGTCGCCGTATTTGCCGCAAAGAAATATATAGTTATCGGCGATGATGGTAAGCTCGTCATTCGTGTCGTTTGTGATACAGAAATCGTTAACGGACTGCTCCCAAAGCACCTCCTTTGAGGTTATGTCTATGGCTCGTATCTCAGTCACGGAGCCCACATAATCTATTTCTTTTGTGTTCGCTATATATAAAACACCATCTTTTAGCCCGGCTACCGGCAGCGAATCGGTAATGCCGGTAAAGAGAGCGGTAACACTTCCGTTTGTCCCGTCAATGACAAAGACATAATAGCTTTCCTCGTCCCAAAAGGAAGCGATGATCATTCCCTCCGCCATGCTTATATTCGTGATAAATGTAATATCACCCTTGAAGTATCCGCTCAGATCAGTTTCAAATACCGCCTTGCCGTTTCCGTCTATGCCGTATATCACTTCGTCCGAATAGCCCGCAGTAATACCGCCGTCGTTTGAGGAATACAGATAGAGACCGGGTGATGCGCCTGTTTCATGGCTTTCATCGCTGTTAATGGAATAATAGACCGACTGTTCTTCATCACTTAAAATAATACCCTCCGGGCCGCAGAAGGCGGCTTCCGTATAACCGTTTTTCAGTCTGATCCGGCGTACAGGCTGTGCAGTATCAACATCATATACATTTATGTAAACCGTGTCATTCAGAAGAATGTACTTTTTATCAAAGGATATGGCTGTCTGGTTGACCCAGGAATCCGTATCATAGGTACATACGGGCGAACAGGTTTCGGAGACCTTATAGATATCCATAGCCTGATACAGTGCCTTAAGGGCAGAAGCGTTGTATCCTTTGTTTTCAGAACCGGAAAGGACTGAACCGGCCGCATATACGGCGTCCTTTTTACGGCCGTTCTTATAAAGATTTCCGGAGGCCGCCGCCATCGAAGAGGCGAAGTTGTCCCGGAGCTGGTCGTACTGGGAAGCTATTGTTGCGTTCTGTCTGCTGATCTTTACAAGCGTTACGGTCGCAAAGACGGAAAAAGCAAGGATGGCCGCGCCGATGCTCCCGAATACCACAGCCAGGCGGCGCATTCTCTGTTCACGGTGCCGCTGCCTGAGATCATCGTAATTTAGCCCGAATATTGCCGCACACAGTTTGATCACGGCAATATCAATGGCCTTAAGTATCTCTTTCTTATTCTCCCCTCTGGTGTCAGCTGCCAGGGGCTCGATCTCTTTTTTAATGATGACGGTTTTGCCGTCTTTATCTGTTGCCTCTATCTCTTCGAAGCAGAGGATCTCAGGGAATGAGTTGACGGGCTCATCCTCCGCAAGTACCACAAGTATGCGGCTTCTGGGATGTGTCATAAGGAAAACCTCGATCTCCTTCATACACCAGCGGGATTCGAGATATCGGGGGGTGCAGATGGTTATCAGGAAATCGGAATTCTTGAGAGCCCTGCTGATAGGGTCTGACAGATCATCCGACAGGGGCAGTTCATCCACATCCCTGAACACCCGTTCTATCTTTGTTTTGCCGCTTTTCACCTTTGGAAGAACGGTTTTGGGAAGCTTGAAATTCTCAAGCTTCCTGTGAAGATTTTCGGCAACAAAGCTGTCGAGTTCGCTGTGCCGGTAGCTTATAAATGCGTCGTAATGTATTTCCTCTGTTTTACTCATCTTGAGCCTTCTCTTAAATCTTCCGTGACGCGGCCTCAGGCATAACAAAAGCCCTGGCGTTTTCGGAGAGCGGGATCGGAGCCTTTCATATTCCACACCATTTTATTATTTTACGCTGTAATATTCAAGCGAGAAAAGACAAGGCATGCATCAGGGGAAGGGGTTGTTTATTTATAACTTGACATTCATGGGAGAAAGCTGTATAGTCTTGTTAGCACTCAAATCGGAAGAGTGCTAGCAAATAAATTGTGTCAAATTGAATTTAGTGTTTAGAAAGAGATTATTCAGTCAGAAAAGGAGAAGTAGAATGGCAGTTTTACCTATTTACAACACGATAACTGTTCCTGACTCCAATATATATTTAAAGACCGATTATTATCAGAAGATGACCGGGAAGGTGCCGGTGGTGGAGGACAGGATAACCATAGTGATAATGAAGGAGGAGCTTTCGCGGAATGAGCTTACCAGCGACAGCTTTTTCCCCATAGGGATCTCAGGCTCGATCATCGAGGTTAATGAAAACGGTTATATTGTGATCAGGCTGACCAACAGGATAAACATCACCGAGGTGACTGTTTTCCCTAATCACAGCATCGATCTTTCAATAGAAAAGCGAAGTGATATCGATGACCTTGACAGGGACGATGCAAGAAACCGGTTGACGAAGCTTAAGAGCGAGATAGTGCGCTTTTCGGATAATTATCAGATGGGATCGGTGATAAGGGGCTATGCGGCCAGATGGAACAGGATCTCTGAGATCGGGGCGGTGATGTCGCCCTGGATGATCAACCCGAACCAGGAGAGATACGCGGTGCTTGCAGAGGACAGCCTCCAGAAGCGTTTCGATATGCTCGAGAAGATGATCTATGAAAATCTGGAGCTTACCAGGGTGCAGGCCCAGGCAAAGACCGCCCAGGAGGAGGATTACCAGAAGATATACAGGGAATCCGCCATCAAGAAGCAGATGGAGTATCTTCAGAAGGAGATGGATGATCTGCACCCCGAGAGCGTTTCCGATATCAGAAGGCTGGAGATCAAGCTCAAGGAGTCGTCGATGAACGAGACCGCCAGAAAGGAAGGACTGAAGATCCTGAACAGGGTCAAGTCAGAAGGCCACAGCAGCGCGGAGTCGGGGATGCTTCTGGATTATCTGGATTTTCTCACCTCCCTTCCCTGGGATAAGGAGGAGGCCAAAACCATTAAGCTGGATGACGCCAGGAAGGTTCTGGAGGAGGATCACTTCGGCCTTAAGAAGGTAAAGAAGAGGATCATCGAGCAGATAGCCGTAATGAACCTTAAGGGCGAGCAGTCGGGCTCGATCCTTCTGTTCGTTGGGGCGCCGGGTACGGGAAAGACCAGTATAGGGCAGAGCATCGCGAGAGCCCTCGACAGAAAGTATGTCAGGGTTAGCCTCGGAGGCGTCAGGGACGAGGCGGATATCAGGGGACACAGGCGTACCTATATCGGGGCCATGGCCGGAAGGATAATGGACGGCATAGAAAAGTGCGGGGTTTCCAATCCAGTCATGGTGCTTGACGAGGTAGACAAGCTCTCACAGAGCTATAACGGCGATCCCGCAAGCGCCCTTCTCGAGGTGCTGGATCCCGAGCAGAACAACACCTTTACGGATCATTATCTGAATGTCCCTTACGATCTTTCGGATGTGCTGTTCATCTGCACCGCAAATACCGTGGACACCATACCCGAGCCGCTTTTAAACCGTATGGAGGTTATAGAATTTCAGGGTTATACTCCCATCGAAAAGCTTTCGATCGCCAAGGATCATCTCCTGCCAAAGGCGTTAAAGGCTGTGGGGATACCCGAGGGGACCCTTTCTGTTGAGGACGGGGCCCTGGATAAGATCATAGAGGACTATACCAGAGAGGCCGGGGTAAGAGGCCTTAAAAAGAGGATTGATACCATATGCCGGAGCGCGGCGGTAAAGCTTGTCGAGAATTATAAGGAGGAGCCTGCGGAAAAGGGGGCAGCAGGTGAAGAGGCGGAAGATAAGCGGTCAGCAGGTGAAGAGGCTGTGACGGAAGAGGTTACGGCGGAAGAGATAAAGATAGCAAAAGAGGCTGTGGCGGAAGATATTGCGACTGAGAAGACAGAGTCGGAAAAGGCTCCGGTGGCAGAGGCTGCAGCGGAAGAGCCGGGAGCTGAAGAGGCGCAGGCTGAGGGGATAAAGACAGAACTTCCTGCCGTCGGGACCATGCAGCCCATCACAGTGACCGTGGATAATCTCAGGGAATTCCTCGATATGAGCCCGGTTCATCATAAGTTTGTAAAGGAGGAGGCTAAGCCCGGGATCGTAACGGGGCTCGCCTGGACCAGCGTCGGCGGTGATATCCTTTATATAGAAACAATGTTTACAAAGGGTTCCGGCAAGCTTATCATAACGGGGCAGCTGGGGGATGTTATGAAGGAATCGGCCCAGATAGCGGTAAGCCTTGTAAAGGAAGCGTTTCCCGATGAGACCGAGCTCTTTGAAAACAACGATCTTCATATCCATGTGCCGGATGGAGCAACGCCGAAGGACGGACCCTCTGCGGGCATAACCCTGACAACCGCCATCGCTTCCCTGGTATGCGGCAATTCTGTAACTCCGAAGATCGCCATGACCGGAGAGGTATCCCTTCAGGGAATGGTAAATCCCATCGGCGGTCTTCCCGAGAAGCTCATGGCTGCTCACAGGGCAGGGGTCAAGAAGGTCTTCATTCCAAAGGACAACGAGTTTGACCTTAAGGATGTGGCTGAGGAGGTAAAGAAGGCCCTTGAGATAATCCCGGTGGAGACCGTGGAAGAGGTGCTTAAAGAAACCGGCGTCCTGAAAGAGGAAAATATTCAGTCAGCAAAGCTGACTGAATCGGGACAAACTGAAGTTTGTCCCGAAGCGCACGATTCCTCCGGAATCGGCGCAGACAACAATACAGAGAACAAGGACAATACAGCGAAAGAAGAAAAATGAGCGAAAAGACTATTACGATCGAAGGTATGAAGCGACCTGTTTATTAATAAAATATAAAAATAATATAAAAAAAATATAAATTATCCCGAAATAAAGGGTTTTGATTAATTCTGCTCCGCCTCAGCTCCGATATATATGATATAATAATGGGGGATTTGTATTTACGGGAAGGGCCGGATATGACTGTTCAGGAAAAGCTCAGGCTGCTTAAAGACGGTTATACAAAGGAACAGATCGAAGAGATAAAGCTCGGAGAGGATGCGTTTCTGGACACGTCCTTTTATGCGGGCAAGGAATTTGACGCTCTTCAGATGAGGGAGATCAGACTGGGCATGGAGCAGGGCCTCGAAGTGGGGATCTACGCCAAGCCCCGTTTTGATTGGCTGCAGATGGAGGAGATAAGGCACGGGCTGGAAAAGGATATCAACGTAAAGAAATATTCCTTTGCAAACATCCCCCATGACGTAATGCGGGAGCTGAGGCTCGGGATGGAGCAGGATGTGGATCTCTCCGCCTACGCGGCTCACAAGGCTCCTGTCCTTCGGCAGATCAGGCTGGCGATACTGTCCGGCGTTAATATCATTCCCTATGTTAAGAGAGGCCTGGATGAGGAACAGCTGGAGCAGATAAGGCTGGCTCTTGAGCATCAGGTGCCCATTGAGAATTATATCCAGAATGAATACAGGGGTATTTCCCTTAAAGAGATAAGAATAGGGCTTGAGAGGCTGGTGGACGTAAGCGTTTTCGCGAATATCGCCTATAACTGGCGCCAGATGAGGGAGCTCAGGCTCGGTCTGGAGCATCAGGTCGATGTGAAGGAATATACCAATCCCCTGTATGACTGGAGACAGATGCATGAGATCAGGGAGGGCCTGGAGGAGGGCCTTAATGTTGATCATTACAAGAATCTCATGTATACGGCCAGGGAGATGAAGAGAAGGCGGGAATACATGCTTACTCATGCGAAGGACTACATGAGCAGGAATGACACGCCCGTCGTGGTCAATCAGGATAATTTCACCGTTACCATCAGCAATGATAAGTATTCGGCATCGATAAAGATGCACGAGAGGGACGATTCCTCCAACTTCAAGGGGATACTCAGGCTCCTTCGTGATAATAACGTGGTGTTCGGGATAAAGGAGGACAGGGTCAAGCAGCTGATCGAGGGCGGCTTTGTAGACAGGAATATCGTTGTTGCCGAGGGGCGAAGGCCCGAAAAGGGTCAGGACGGCTACTATGAGCTGTTCTTCAGGACCGACTTTTCCAGGGCGCCCAAGGAGCTTGAGGACGGTTCCCTCGATTACCAGAGCGTTGAATGGTTTGAGACGGCCCATGCGGGGCAGAAGCTGGCCGAATATCATGATGCCACAAACGGAGTGGACGGCTGTACCGTTACGGGCACCTTTGTCCAGGCCATCCGCGGCAAACCCCTGCCTGTGTTGAAGGGCAAGGGCTTTTCCCTTTCTCCGGACGGAAAGACCTATACCGCGGATGCCAGCGGCTTTGTGGAGTATAAGAACGGAAGGCTTGAGGTCCATCATGTAATGACGGTGACCGAGGTCACTGCCTCTACCGGAAAGCTCATATTTGACGGCGATCTGCACGTTAAGGAAAATGTCACTGACGGCGCCTTTATCGAGGTTACCGGGGACATCCTCATAGACGGGATGGTGGAAGGTGCCACCATAAGCGCGGGCGGCGATATCATAATCAAAAAGGGAGTGAACGGAGGAAACCGGGGCAGTATCACCTCAAAGAAGAATATTTCCTCAAACTTCTTTGAGTACGCTACCGCAAAGGCCGCGGGGAATATCAATTCCAACTATCTTCTTAACAGCAATATATACTCCGGCAACAGGGTAAAGATCTCCGGAGGAAAGGGGACGATCATAGGAGGGGTGACCTACGCCACCTATGAGATATCCGCCAATTCCGTGGGAAACGAGGTCTTCTTAAAGACCATATTAAAGCTCGGGCTTGACGATGCGATGATGAAGCGTCAGGTGAGCATCGAGAGCCAGATAAAGAGCATCAAAACAGAGATCAGTTCCCTTACCAATCTTTTTGAACAGCTTACGCATACGCTGTCTGTGGAGGAACGCGGTCAGAATGAGATGTACTTAAAGATCGACAACTCCATCTACGCAAAGAACGAGATGTTAAAGAAGCTGGATGAGGAAAGGGAGAAGGGGCTTCAGCTCATAAAGGATACGGAAAAGGCTAAGGCGATCATAGAGGGCAAGGTATACGATAACGTTATCGTTGATATAAGCGGGAAAAAATGGGTTTCAAGGAGCGCCTACAATGTTGTCATACAGATGGATGATGACGTTCCGGTAGCTAAGATGGGGATTTAACTTAGCGGGGTGGCTTATGGATGAAAGAATTCTAATATACGACGAGGTACTGGAAAACAGAAAAGAGATAGCGGACATGGTTTCGGACGAGTATGAGGTTATGGAATCCGATAATTATGACGATATCATAAGAAAGATAACCGATCCCTCAAACGCTCCATCGGTGCTCATAATCAATATCACCTATCCGGAGGCCAGGGGGCTTACCGTCATAGAAAAGGTGGTAAGCGAAGGGCTTGCGGATATCCTGCCGATAGTGATGATGTCCGAGAGGGATAACAAGATCGCGGAGAGGAAATGTTATATCCTGGGGGCCTATGATTTTATGGCAAAGCCCTATGATGAGGTGATCGTCAGGGCCAGGATAAGAAACGCGGTCAATCTTTACCACAAGAGCTCGGGCCTTAAGACCAAGGTAAACAGCCAGGAGGTGACGCTCAACAAGCAGCTGATGCTTTTGCAGATGCAGGCAGCCGAGCTTCAGAAGAGCAACAATGCCATAATCGAGATCCTGGGAACCGTGGTGGAGTCGAGAAATCTTGAGAGCGGGGATCATGTAAGGAGGGTAAAGGAGTTTACCGGGGGCCTTGCAAAGAACATGATGGATATGTATCCCGATTACAGGCTCACCGCAAAAAAGGTGGACATGATCGCCTCGGCAAGCGCTCTGCATGACGTGGGAAAGATAGCCATCCCCGACAGCATCCTTCTAAAACCCGGCAAGCTTACCGATGACGAGTTTGATATGATGAGGAGCCACACCATAAGGGGAGAGGAGATCATCGACCGGATAAAGAATGCCTGGGATAAGGAATATGCCGAGTGCTGCGCCGATATCTGCAGGCACCATCATGAAAGATATGACGGAAGAGGGTATCCGGACAGGCTGTTGGCAGACAACACCTCTGTGGGCGCCCAGTGTGTCGCCCTCGCTGACGTTTACGATGTGCTTGTAAGCGAACGTGTATACAAGGCTGCCTATACCCCTGATGAGGCCTTCCACATGATCGTTAACGGAGAGGCGGGAACTTTTTCCCCGAAGCTTATCGAAGCCTTCAGGAAGTGCAAGGATAGCTTTGAGGAGATACTTGCAAAGAGCAAAGAGGAGGCCGCTAAGGAGAGCGCTCCGATCACGAAGCTCTGAGGAGGAACCGGTCAGGCCAGCGGCTTTTCGCAAGGGCCGGTTTGGATAAAGCTTAATTTTTCATTTACCATAATTATGCGGAACATTCCTGCAGGGAAGCAAGAACACCGGCGTAAGAGTCTTTTCTTACAAAGGTGTTTTTTATAGGATTTATGAATAAAGGCTATGCTGTACTTAAGAGGATAATACAACAGAGGGGCAGGCAGATACTGCGCGATAAAAAGGTGCTTTCAAGCCTTATTGAGGATCTGATGCCGGGAGCCGGAAAGGAGAAGGCCACTCTTCAGATGGCGATCTCTGCGGGGGTTGCGGAGCAGTTTTATGCCCTCAGCGATGAAGCGGAGGCCGCCAGAAACGGCCGCATAGCCCGCATCGAGGTCTATATGACCGAGGAGCTGGGGCTTACGGTACAAAGGAGCGCCTATGTGCTTAACGCCTTTTCCTGCGCGCTGGGCCTTGGGTATTCCGAGATAGACTTAAACGAAAGCGTCAATTATAAGGAGCTTGCCGAGAAATACGAGAGGGAAGGACAGCGGGATATTGCGGCGCTTATGTACGATGTTGTAAGCAGCGTCGGAAACGAGGAGGCCAGGTATCAGACGGGAACCGCCCTCTTAAAAAGCGAGGTTAAGGAGGCAAGACAGAAGGGCTTTGAGATATTAAAGGGGATCGACAGAAAGGATGCCCTCTATCTTACGGCAATGGAGTACATAGAGGGTAAGCTTACGGAGCGGGATTTTACGAAGGCCTGCTATTATCTTACGAGAGCGATGCCCTATCCGAAGGCAATGCTTGAAATGGGAAAGCTCTATTTCTACGGCTGGGGGACAAAGCCTGATCTGCACAGGGCGATTAAACTCTTTGAAAGATATATAAAGGAAAGCTCAAAGGGCAGGGAGAGCGGCGAGGATACGGACGTTGCCGCGGCTCTCGGGGCCACGCCCTTTCTGATAGAATGTTATTTTGAGGATATCCTGTATACCAGGTCCTTCAGGAGCATGGAAAAGCTTACCGCCCTTGCGGATTACCACGGCTGGAGGATGGCGCAGAGATATCTGTATTCCTATTATTCCGACGGTGAGAGCGATCATTACAATGAATTCCTTTCGGAAAAATACCAAAAAAAGCTTGAGAAAAACAGGGAGAACCCCTATGTGAGGGAGGCTTCGGTCAGGGGCGGCCTTGGCAGCCTTATGATGGACCTTAAGATAACCAGCGCCCTTTATATGCATTCGGACGGGAAATATGAGGATGCCGCGGTAAACTTAAGGGATCATCTGATCCTGGGTGAGGAGATAAACACAGAGGGCAGGGAGGACAACGGAGCCCTATCCTATCTTCTTATGGGCGAGCTGTTCTTCCGCTCGGGGGCTGTGGGAAGGAATCTTCTGAGGGCGGAGATCTATATAAAGAACTATCTTGATACGGTCTCAAGAGAGAGGGAGCCAGCCAATTATACAAATGCTCTGGTGCTGTACAGTAAGCTCTTACTGGAGCATAAGCTGGGAACCCCGAAATGGAACAGCGCCGATAAGTGTCTGGAGCTTGCGGAGGAGATATCCGGGCAGCCCGTCAAGGAGGAGATCATAGCGGATATGCTCAAGCTTGTGAGGTATTACGGCAACCGGGGCGAGCTTTTAAAGGCCGTTACCTGCCTCGAAAAGGCGGTGGATTACGGCTACAGGGACGACTACAGCATCATCGGGATGGTGTACTTAAACGGGGATGAGGGGATAGAAAGGGACGTCTCAAAGGGCTTTTTCTGGCTGAAGAAATTCTATGACGACTACATGATGGAGAGGCTTTCCCTGGAGGAGGATGTCGACATCGGGAGCATCGAATATCAGCTTGGCGAGTGCTACTACAACGGCCTCGGGGTCGAGATGAGCCATATCGATGCCATGGTGTACTATGAGAGGGCCGCGGACAGGGGGCTTGAGGAGGCCAGAAAAAAGATAGATATAGCAACTTAACAATACGGGTGGTTAAATGGACGGAATGCTGAAGGCGGGAACCGGGCTGGTTTCCGAAGGGAAGAATAAATATACGGTAAAAAGGATGCTGGGAGCGGGAGGCCAGGGAGAGGTCTACGAGGTGCTCTGTGAGGGGGACGGCAGGAAATATGCCCTCAAATGGTATTATAAGCACACCGCTACCAATAAGCAGAAAAAGATACTGGACAAGCTTATAGAAAGAGGAAAGCCTGAGGACTGCTTTTTATGGCCCCAGGATATAATAAGGAAGAAAAAGGGTGAGCCCTTCGGATACATCATGCCCTTAAGGCCCGCCCATTACAAGAGCATCGTGGACCTTATGAAGAGAAAGGCCGAGCCCTCCTTCTACCATCTCTGCAGGGCCGCCTATAACCTTACACAGGGGTATCACGCGCTGCACAAGGCGGGCTATCAGTACCGGGACATCTCCTTCGGAAACGTTTTCTTTGACCCGAAGACAGGGGACGTGATGATCTGCGACAACGACAATGTTGTTCCCAACGGAACCCTGGACGGAGGGGTATACGGAACGCCGAGGTTTATGGCGCCCGAGATAGTAAGGGGAGAGAAGAAGTCCTCAAGGAACACGGATCTGTATTCCCTTGCCGTTCTGCTGTTCTATATGTTTATGTTAAACCACCCCCTGGAGGGAAAGCTCGAGGCCAAGATACGCTGCATGGACATCCATGCGATGAACAGGCTTTACGGGATCGACCCGGTGTTCATCTGGGACCCGAAGGATACCAGGAACAGGCCGCTTCCGGGCTATCAGGACAATGCCATCGTATACTGGGAGCTCTATCCGAAGGCCCTTAAGGAGCTGTTTATCAGGTCCTTCACCGAGGGGCTTACACAGCCGGGCAAAAGGGTGACGGAGAACATGTGGCTTTCGGCCTTTGCAAACCTGATGTCGGGGATCATGCTGTGCACGGACTGCGGGGCGGAGGTCTTCTACGATCCGGCAAGGGAGGCGGAGGAAACGCCCCATATCTGCTGGAACTGCCATAAGGAGATAAAGGTTCCCTCAAAGCTTGTGATAGGAAAGAACAATATCATCCTTACCTCAAGGACTAAGCTCTATGCCCACCAGGTGCTGGGAAATTACGACATGGACACGATAGCGGGGGAGGTTACAGTAAACCCTGATAATCCGGTGAAATGGGGAATAAGGAACCTTATGAAGGAGCCCTGGAAATACATAAAGGCCGACGGAAGCGAGGTGGCGGTGGAGAGAGGAAGAGCTGCGATGATAGCCAGGGATACCTCCATAGACTTCGGCGAGGTGGTCGGAAGGTTTGTGTGACGGTCGGGAGGTTTGTGTGACGGTCGGGAGGTTTGTGTGACGGTCGGAAGGTTTGTGTTACGGGTCAGGAGGCCTGTGTGACAGTGGGGATGTATGTGTGGCGGTCGGGAGGTTTGCGTGACGATCAGGAGGTTTGTGTGACAGCGCTGAGACAGAGAACTGTCTAACCCGTTACTATCATGGCCCCATAGGCCGAGAATAGTAACATTTATAAAGGAGGTTTTTATGGACGTAAATGAAGAGATAAGATCAGAGCTTAAGAGGCCGGGGGCGGAGCTTGCCAGCAGGCCGCTGCATTTTTTCTGGGTGGTCGACTGCTCAGGCTCGATGTTCGGCGAAAAGATGGGTACTGTGAACAATGCTATCCAGGAGACCGTTCCTGAGATGCAGGAGGCGGCGGAGGGCAATCCCAATGCCCAGCTTTTGGTGCGCACCCTTAAGTTTTCTTCGGGAGCCTCCTGGGTAAACCCATTGCCCGTTAAGGTGGAGGATTTTGTATGGGAGGATCTGATCGCCATAGGGGTAACGGATATGGGCAAGGCCTTTGATCTGCTTGCGGACGAGCTTACCATACCGCCCATGTCAGACAGGGCGCTGCCTCCTGTGATCGTGCTGCTCTCGGACGGAAGGCCTACAGACAATTACAAGGCCGCTCTTAAAAAGCTGCTTTCCCTTCCCTGGGGCAAGAAGGCGGTAAGGATAGCCATTTCCATCGGACAGGACGCGGATAACGATGTTCTGACGGAGTTTACCGGAAGCAGGGATCTTGTGCTGCATGCAAATAACGCGGCGACACTGACTAAGATGATAAAGTGGGCGTCGACGGCCGCGTCGGTGGTTTCTGCCCCCGCAAGCCGGCCCGATCTCGGAGGAGAGGGTACGGAGGGAGACAACAACGGCCTTCTGATGCTTGATATGGACAATATTCCCGATCCCGGGGATATAGACATAAGTGATGTCTGGTAAGAGCTATGGGCGTTACTATTTTTGGAGACTGGGCACAGGGCGCCTCCCATAACCGTGCCGGCATCGAATGGCAGGATTACTGGCGGAAGATCGATTACGTAAAGGGCGTTCATATCCTTTCTGTGGCAGACGGGCACGGCTCGGACAAGTGCCCCTACAGCGCGGAGGGGGCCAGGCTTGCCACCAAGGTGTTCTGTTCCCTGATGCTTGAATACTATAATAATTACGATGACTTAAACGCTCTCGAGACCTTTTTGAACAGGGAGGGCGATACCAAGTTTGCAAGGACCATCGACCTTACCTGGAAGGAGGAGGTACTGTCCGCCCAGGAGAGGGAGGGCAGGAATATCGAGCTTTCCGAAAAGGAGATATACATGCTCTACGGTACCACCGTCCTTGGGCTTATGATCACCGGATCCTTCGTGTTTTCATTCCAGATAGGCGACGGGGACATGGTCTTTGCGGACCGCTCGACGGTCACCCCCCTTATACGCTCCGATAAGCTGCTGGGAGTGGAGACCCACTCGCTTTCCTCGGAAAACGCCTGGAAGAACGCGGTCTGCGGGGTCATGAACAGGGAACTTTCGGAAAACCTTCCCTATATGTACATGCTCTCCACCGACGGCTTTTCAAACAGCTTTGAAAACAGGGGGGCATATTACACCACCTGCAGGGAATATTTTGAGATGATAAATAAGCACGGGGTGAAAACCGTCAGGGAGCATCTCAGGCAGTGGCTTTCGGAGACCAGCGAGATGGGGTGCGGGGACGATATCACAACGGTTTTTGCTTATGTCAGTTGATAAGGTTGCCATTCTCGGGTCGTGATGGAAATATGGAGGTGATTTTATGTATTCTACAGATAATTTGCGTTTTGTTATGGACGAAACATCAGTGCCATACGAACAAAACGAAAATCCATTTCCGCAAACGGACTTAGATGATGAATTTGAAAAAATGATAATCAACAAATATCATCTTACAACAAAAGAAATGGAAGATACTGATTAAGTAATACAAAATAAAAACCACTCCGATGTATCCGGCTATGGAAATGGCAACAAATGACAAATACTTACGGGAGCTTGCTCACAGGCAGTAGCCGGCATATCCATCATGAAACCGTGAATGGTAACAATAACATAAAATAACGGGAAACAATAAATAAATGAGCAATATAACAGGAAACAGGATAAGGATCAACATCTTCGGCCAGTCCCATTCAAAGGCGATAGGGGTTACAATTGAAGGGCTGCCGGCGGGGATCAGGATAGATACAGAGAGGCTTAAGGCCTTCATGGCGAGGCGGGCGCCGGGAAACAGCCCTCTTGCCACCGCAAGAAAAGAGGCGGATGAGCCGGAGTTTATCTCGGGGCTTTCGGACGGCGTTACCTGCGGAGCGCCCCTTACTGCCCTCATATGGAATAAGGACGCTCATTCAAAAGACTATTCGGACATAAAGGACATGCCGCGGCCCGGTCACGCGGACTATACCGCCCATGTGAAATTCGGTGGCTTCAACGATATAGCGGGGGGAGGGCAATTTTCGGGAAGGCTTACCGCTCCCCTGTGCATAGCCGGGGGCATAGCGCTTCAGCTGCTTGGAGAGCAGGGCATCAGGGTCTTCACCCATATTTACAGTATAGCAGATGTTAAGGATACCCCCTATCCGCTCACAGGCCCCTTTGAGGACGTAAGCGGGAAGGAGCTTCCGGTTATAAATAACGACGTTATCAATGAGATGCAGCAGAGGATACTGAGCGCAAAGGAAGAGCTTGATTCCGTGGGAGGCATAGTGGAATGCGCGGTCACGGGAGTGTGGGCAGGCCTCGGGGATCCGATGTTTGACGGCATAGAAAACACGATAGCGGGTATGATCTTCGGGATCCCCGCGGTAAAGGGCATAGAATTCGGAAGGGGCTTTGAGGCGGCGGCGCTTCGGGGGAGCCAGAACAACGATGAATTCTGTCTTGAAGACGGGAAGATAAAAACAAGGACCAATAACCACGGCGGGATCCTCGGGGGGATCACCTCGGGAATGCCGATAGTGTTCCGGACGGCCTGCAAGCCGACCCCCTCCATAGCAAGGCTGCAGAAAAGCGTTTCGCTTTCAAGGATGGAGGAGGGAGTGCTTGAGATAAAGGGGCGCCACGATCCCTGTATAGTAACAAGGGCGGTGCCCTGTGTGGAGGCAGCC
>JAEEGL012544086.1_pt1 | contig 16102 bp, 13 predicted proteins | sample 9134231 | NCBI WGS metagenome assembly JAEEGL01 (sample SAMN16246548, study PRJNA631951) | gut metagenome | biome: gut microbiome; feature: rumen; material: fiber-attached | host: Bos | place: Iran: Karaj | collected 2018-10
AGAATATCCACGATCGGTTTGTTCCGCATTTTCAGGTTCATCGCGCGCTCCTCTCTATAATGGAGACGTTGGGCATGATATTGGAAGCGATGGGCTCATAGTCCACCACGAATTTGTCATGGTCGTAGGTCAGTCCGTAATGCTCTTCCATGTAGGTTAAGTTCGGCGGATACATGCCTTCCACCGCATAACAGTGCACGATATCTTTATGGATCGCCTCGTCTAAGATCCTGAGTTCATCCTCGGAAGTGCCGGAGGATACGGTTGCAATGCCGTAGAGAAAGATTGCGATCACGGCAATGAAGAAGAGGATCGAGAAATTCACGGACTGCAGGATTCTTTTGCCAAGGTTAGGTTTCTGAAAACGGTTCATATCTGGTTCCTTTCGGTTTACAGACAGATCTTCCGATTCTTACGTGCCAGCACGACGAATCTGCAGTTCTATCTGTATCTGTTGCAAATAGCAACTCTTATCCGATGCTGCTCATGATTCCCATGAGGGGGAGCATGACGGACAGCAGGATCAGGCAGACTACAACGGACAGGATGATGACCAGGGTCGGCTCCAGTACCGTGATGATCGAACTGATCCGGTTATCAACTTCTTCCTCGTAGGCGTTGGCGATCTTCTCAAGCACCTTGTCGATCGAACCGGTCTTGTAACCGATGGTCAGCATGCGCGCATACATGCTGGTAAAGATGTTGGCGGCGACAAGCGCTTCCGCAAAGGTGTAGCCTTCTTCTTTGATAAAGGTGCGGCATTTTTCGATCTTTTCCGCCATGGAACGGTTGTCGACAAGACGCTGTACCATCTCTAAGGAAGCATCGGTATCAAGTCCCGCCGACATGGTCAGCGCCATACCGGAGGCAAAACGCCCGGAAGCGATCTTTTCATAAAAAGTCTTTGTGGCAAAAAACTTCGTGCAGAAGGAAGCGAAGATCGATTTGCCGGGTGCGGTCTTGGTAAAGAAGATGTAGCCGGCAAGGATCAGACCGAAGAGGATCACGAACACGAGGGAATAGTTGGAGATCGTCGTGCCCATGTTCAGAAGTCCTTTGGAAAACCCGGTCATTTCGGATCCGAGCTGGATGAATACCTGGTTGAAGATCGGAAGGACCTTGATGATCAGGACTAAAATGACGATCATCATCATGCCGACGATCAGGAACGGATAGGTGACCGCGTTTTTGATGCCCTGCGCGATACTTTCCTCACGGTTGTAGTGGAAGGCAAGAGCATGCATGACTTCTTCCAGTTTACCGGACTGTTCGCCGATCTCGATCATGTCTAAAGCGTATTTTGGGAAAACGCCTGATGCCGAAACGGATGCGTGAAAACTTTCGCCCAGGTTGCAGTGCTCTAAGATCACGGACAGGATCTCTTTGCCTTCGTTTGAAAGCGCATCCTCCATCATGATCGTCACACCTTCCATCGGGGAAATACCCGCATTCAGGATCATCGCGATCTGATCACAGAACATGGATAATTCACGGTTGGATAGTAGTCTTCCTTTGGATTTGCTCATGGTAGCCTCCTGATTAATTACTTTTGATACTACGGATTGCATCAATACACATACTTTGTAGTGTAGTTGCTTCCGTCGCCGATAAAGGATTTCAGCTTGGAGTTGCTCATGTTTGCGGCAAAAGTCGGATCCATCAGGGCCCAGTCGGTGCCGTTGAACTCGATCATGCCGTTGACCCAGCCGATCTCGTCGATATAGACGGAAAGCCATGCGTGGTAGACATCGCCGGCATAGCCGATCTCCATGCGGGCCGGGATCCGCTGTGAGCGGAGCATCGCGGCCATCAGCGCCGAATAGTCAAAACAGAACCCGCGCTTTGTGGCCAAAACCTCATCGGGATCCGGCAGGTAAGTCTTTTCTGCCGATTCGAGTTTTTCTTTATCATAGGTAACATTGTTGACAACATAGGAATAGATGGCCGTCACGACTTCCATATCCGATGTGGCGCCGGCGGCCAGTTCCTTGGCCTTGGGAACGACCGCGGAATCTTTGTTGAAATTCACATACTGGTTCGGATACAGGTATGGTCCGAAGGTGTTCGTGACCGTTAGGTTCATATCTTCCGAATACAGGGTGGAATACTGGCTGCCGCTGATATTTTCAAAAACGGTTGCCGAATAGACGCCGTTCCCGGAAGTGATCGGGATCACGGCGTTCTCGGTCAGCAGGTTGTAGGTATAGGTCACCTGGTCGGGACCGGTCAGCTGCACCTTTACCTTGGGGCTGTCACCCGTGTAGGTGATGATGATGTAGCCTTCCGAAGCATTGCTGACATCAATGGAAACCGTGTCGTTGCCGTAGACTACTTCACCGGTTGCGACGGGCTCCAGCACTTCCGGCTCGTTGGAGCGCACATTCCCGATATTCTCCGCAGCCGTGATCTCGTAGGTGATGCTGTCAAATTCGCCCTCAGCGATGGCTTTCTCCCTGCATCCGATCAGCGAGGTCACGCAGACCGCAGACAGGAAGACGCACAGATATTTAATTGTCTTCGTATGCAGCTTGCGCATTCGATCACACTCCTGCTATTTGGAAGACAGGACTGCCTGCATGACATTCCCGTCCAGATCGGGGATATAGATATTGAGTGCATCCCCGTCATACGGGATCGTGACTTCCGTCTGCTCGTTCACAAAACGGATGCTGGAAGGGAAAATCGCGGTTCCGTCGTCTTTCATGGCATAGATATTTCTGTAATCCAGCTTGTCGCCGGAGATCATCATTACAAATTCGGTCGTGTAGAGCTGATGGGAAGTGATCTCTAAGGTCTTTACCGCCCCGAAGTCCGTGACTTTCACCTCCTGCGAATGGAACGCAAGCGGAGAAAGCAGGGTCAGGAGCAGCATGGCGATGGCGATCCACATACAGGACGTCACCAGAGTCGTTTTGGCTTTGCTCCGTAAGACGATCTTATCGAAAGGAATCGTATTGGGCTTCTGGTCGCCGGCAATAAATACGTTTTGCAGGATGTTGTTTGCTGTTGCCATATCCATTGTATATTTATGACGGTTCATTGAAATCCCTCCTTTCTTAAGATTACTTCCAAATGATCTTTTCCGGACTGCAGGTACCGTTTGACACTGCTCCGGCTGATCTGCAGCGCGTCCGCGATCTCTTCGAGCTTCATTTCGTTATAGTAGCGCATGACGATGACCTGCTGCTCATTGAACGGAAGCTTGGAGACCGCGATTTTGACCGTATCTGTATCGCTTCCGGCCTCCAGCTGCGCTTCCGGATTATGGTCCGTCAGTTCATCGTGCAGCAGTTCGAGGAATTCCGAATTGACTTCGCCGCCGCTTGAGTTCTTTCTGCTGATGTCATAGCAGACATGGAAGCAGATCTGGTTGATCCAGGCGACAAACAGGGACGGATCCTTGATATTCTTGATGTTTTTCAAAGCGGAAATATAGGTTTCCTGGACAGCGTCCTGTGCCAGATATTCATCGCGAAGATAGTGTCCGGCATAGTTGTAGATATGCTTGTAAGTCAGTGCGTAGAGCTCCGCAAAAGCATCCGAATCATTCTCCTGCGCCAGCAGCACCAGTCCGCCTATGTAAGAATGATTAAAATCAGGCATGCTTACTCCTTCTTGGCCTCATTATATAAAAGTCGCATCAGTTCGGAGAATCGTGTGACGCCAAGCTCGTAGTTCAGTGCGGTATGGCAGGCCAGTGAAATATGCGCCTCCGGATGTGCTTCATTATATTCGTCAAGCGATAAGGTCAGCTTATCGATGAATCCTTTCATTTTTTCTTCGCTGCAATGCTCCAGAACAGCGATGAACTCGTTACCGCCGTTTCTGCCGACGAAACCGTACCCGTCGCCGAGTTTCTCAAAGATATTGGAGAAATCCTGCAGATACTTGTTTCCCGTTTCGCGTCCGAACTGCGCGTTTAAGGCCTGCAGATTCGAGATGGAGACGAGTGCGCAGCCGATGTGGCTGATGTCGCCCGCCGCTTCATATTTATCAAAGATCATATCGCAGCTGTTGCGGTTGGGGATCCCGGTCAGGGTGTCCAGATATGCGGTGCGGTTCAGAACATGATTGTCGATGATGTTCTTCTGCAGCTGATGGAAATCCCATGTGATCGAAATGAACGAATAGATCATGAACGCCCAGAGAAAGACGCAGATCGTAAGCAATGATTTATTGGTATAAACGCTGGAGCGCAGCTGCTCGTCCGCGTACAGATATACGAAAAATGCGATGGCAAAGACCACCAGAAGGATCAGCTGTACGACTTTAAAGGTTTTGTAATTCTGGAAATAATCGGAACTCTTCATAAAATCATGCGCCTCCCACAAGATAACTTCCACAATATTATATATCAAACGAAGCAAAAAGGAAAGAAAGAGTCATGATCGGAAGCTGAAATCAGATAAAGGATTTTTATAAAAATCACATTTGCCGCAATACGTCACCTTGTATGAAATTTAGTACAAGCGCCGGAGCCTTGGAAACATTGAGAAAAAGCACAAAATATGGTACTATGTAAGCGGTTTTTTGCAGTTTTTTTTCAAAATATTGTGGTTTTTGTCACTGCTCGCATACAATGTGACACCAATTGTCAGATGTATGCCGAAACTTGACAGGAAAACCCTGAACCTTTCGGGGTTTCGGGGCGGTCATTATAAACAGTGGTACAATTTGTGAGCATATCTTTTTGTAGAGTCATTTGCAAAAGAAAAGGAGAGAGTGGTATGAAAAACGTTATCAGAAAGATGACAACATGGATGCTGGTATTCGGCATGACTTTCACACCGGTACTGACGAGTATCGATGCGGTTGTGGCCAATGCCGGTGAGGAAAAGGTAACCGTTACCGTTGGAGATCAGAATGTGACTTTCAACAATAACGACAACCTGAAGAGCGAAACAAAGGCAGATGTTGCCGGCGCGGTGAACGCCAATGCGAATGCGGCGGCCGCAGAACAGGCAGCAGCAGATGCAGCACAGGCAGCAGCAGATGCAGCAGATGCAGCAACTGCGGCAGGAACCGCGGCGGACAATGCGCAGGCGGTTGCGGATGCGGCAAAGGCGGCAGCGGACGCGATCGCGACACAGGATTCGGATCCGGTTGCTACGGCGGAAGGTCTTGTTGATGATGCAGAGGACGCTTTCGGCGATGCAAATGATGCGATCAAAAATGTTGATGATAAAAAGAAGGCCCAGAAAACTGCAGCCGAAGATGCCAATACGGCAATCGGGCAGTATAATCAGAAAGTCGATGATTTCAATAACAATACGCTCGGCGGCGAAAACGGTGTAAATGCGGCTGTTGAGAAAGCAAATGAGGATATCGGTACCGCAGCCGGTGCAAAGTCAAAGGCGGTTGCAAGCTATCAGGATGCCTTAGGCGCGATCCAGGAAGCGAAAGACGCAGCGGTAACGGATGCGCAGATCAATGCTGTTAAAGATAAAGTCGCTGAAGCAGAACAGGCTTATCAGGACGCGGAAACAGCAGTTCAGGGAAAGATCGACACGATCAATAAGGATCTGACGGCTGCTCTGCTCACACCGGCAAAGGATGAGAACGGGGAAGAGATCCCGACGCTTGTTGCACAGACACAGGCGGCAGCGACTGCCGTATCCGAAGCGAAAGGCTGGGCTGAACAGGAAGATGACAATGCAGAGAGTGCTCTTGCAGATACAAAGGCTAATTACGCAGCGATCCGGAATATGGTCAATGCCGGCAGCCATGATGTGGAAGGCGCCAAGAAGATTGCAAAAGAGGCTGCCGAGAACGCAGAGCTGACACAAAAGGCAGCTTTCAATGCAGCAGCTTATGCAAAAGCTGCGGCAACGGCAGAAGAGCTGGCTAAGACAAACTACGAAGCGGCAGTAAAAGCCCTTGCGGATGCAAAGGAAGCACTTAAGAAGGCCAACGAAGATTATGCGGATGCTTTTGATGCAGCAGATGACAAAGCGGATGCAGCTGATCAGGAAGCCAACACGATCAACGGAAAGATCAATACTTATAACAATCTGGTAAGCACAGCAAATTCCAAGATCGGAACTTACGAAGGTGATGTGGATGCTGCAAATACGGCAGTTAATACAGCAAATACATCCATTACAACGGCTAACGGCAAGATCGATGCGGCTAATACTGAAAAGACCGGGATCGCGGATTTCAAAACAACGGATGTGGATCCTCTGGTAACTGCACTTGAGACTGCCGAAGGAGAAACGCAGGATGCGATCGATGCCGTTGAAGGTGAAACGGACGAAAACGGCAACGTGATCGAAGGAAAAGAAGGCGCAAGAGCCGAAGCCTTGCAGGCCAAGCAGGATGCGCAGGAAGCACTTGATGCAGCACAGGCTGTTCTGGATGCAGCAAAGGCTGCTCTGGAACAGGCAAAGAAAGACGGAAAGACTGCTGCACAATACTACGAAGATGCAAAGGCAAAAGCAGCAGAAGCAACCGGAAAGGCAGAGAGCATTGAAGAACAGGCCACGATCGCGGAAACGGCCGCAAATGTGACCAAAGATGAACTTGCCAAGATTACCAACAACGGCAAGAACTATACGGATCTGCAGAAAGAAGTTGCGGATGCGGAGACCGATCTTGGTAATGCTCAGGCTACCCTGCGCAAAACGACAGAAGAAAAGAACCGGGAAATTGCCGGATATGAAGAGACAAAAGGCCAAAAGGAAGCAGAGAAAACAGGGCTGATAGGGGAAGTCCAGACTCTGGAACAAGCGCAAAGTCCATCCAAGACCATCGTTATGAACGGAGATAAGAAGATTGATAAATCATATTATCTTGGCGGTTTAACACTGAGTTGGAAGACTTTTACTGTTGAGATCGAACGTTTAAGATGGGTTGCGACGAATCCCAGACACGAGAGTATGTTTGATAATTCGCGTATCTTTGAAGCATGGGAAGTTCAGCAAGCAATAGAAGCCGTGGCTGCATATGATGCTGCTAAGCCGGTTTATGAAGAATATCAGAGGCAAATCGAACCTAAGAAAACACGGATCAGTACGATTGAAAATACTGAGATCCCTGCTCTCAACACAAGTATTTCAAATGCACAGCAAGCGATTAAGGACGCAGATGATGCTGTCAAGACGCAGCAGGGCATCCTTGGCGACAAGCAGACAAACCTTGCCAAGGTTGAAGACTTCATCCTTACGGAAGACAACACGGTCGTACTTGATCTTGCGGAAATCCAGCAGTACCAGGGTCTGATCGCAAAGCTTTCCAAGGACTACTATGATAAGAACGACAAGTATTCCTACAAATACATTGATGGAATGACAACAGACCTTAAGGATGCTCATGATGCACAATTGCTTGGTATCACCCTTATTTCGCAGTTCTTTGAGGGAACACCGGGACAGATCGAGGACAGTATCGAGAAACATTATGGTCTGAGCAGCTGGGCATGGGATTACAGTGATAACAAGAACTACCTGGTAAGTAAGACCAATGAAAAGTGCGTGGTTGTCTGCCAGGATATCGATCAGATCGCAGCCATTCGCGCAACTCTGGCTGAACTGCAGGTAGCTGCAGCACAGGAAAGCGCTAATGAAGCTAAGAGCGCGGCAGCTGCCGCAGAGGCAAGGGCAAAGACTGCAGCTGAAAAAGAAGCAGCAGCGCAGAAAGCATATAATGATGCCCTGGGCGCTTTACAGGCAGCACAGGAAAAACTGAACGGCCTTTCCCTGAATGCTTATGAAGAAGTTGAGATTCCGGAAACCACCGAATTAAAAACTGCTGGCGCAGTTGCAGATAAGCTTGCCCCCGTCAGCAACATGGTCAAGGCAAACTTAACGGCTCCCGCAGATCGTGTTGACCAGTCGGTTGCCCTCACAGAGCGCGGACAGATGGAAGAAAGAGATCTTGAAGAACTCTTTGAAGCAGCACAGGCACAGCTTGAAGAAGCGCTGAAAGCTTATAATGCAGCCAAACAGGCTAAACTTGATGCAGATGAAGAAGCGGAATGCGCTAAGGAAGACGCAAGAAAAGCGAGGGATTATGCAAATGCTGCAGCAAGACTTGCCAAGCAGGTTAAACCGGCTACAGGCGGCAGCGGGGAAGAAGAACCTACACCCGGCCCCGGTCCCGGCCCCGGCTCTTCCGTAGTTCCCGGCATCACCATTGTTCCGGGCGTTGATCCGACACTCCTTCCGACAGCAGGCGCAGTTGCAGGCGCAAGAGTTGTGGCAGATGCAGCTGACGATACGGCAGAAGACGTAGTGGATGCTCCGGCAGCAAATACCGTAGTAACAGAAGCAGAAGAACCGGTTGTTATGGAAGACGAAGCGCTTCCGGCAGCTGCTGAAGCAACAACGCTTGAAGACGAAGACCTCGCAGGTGCACAGGGCGTTGAAGAAGGTGCTTCGATGTGGTGGATCTGGCTGCTGATCGTTTTGGCAGCAGCGGCTGGCTTCGGTGTTTACAAATATGTAGACAACAAGAAGAAAAAAGCCGGTACGATCGATAAATAAGAAATACGGATCTGTTCATACCACTATATAATAGGAAGAAACGCGGGCGGGAAGAGAGATCTTCCCGCTTTCGCATTGCAGAGACAAAAATAAAATGAAAAAAGCTGAACCTTTTTTGATTTTTATCTCGTCATTATAAGTGAAAGAGATGTTGTGCGGATTACATCTCGTTGAAAACAAGGATGTTTGCAGGGACGCTTCCTGATAAATTTTCAGGCGGCGGTATATGGAGAACAGAGTATGAAGAACAGGACAAAACAGATCAGTATCGTAATCACATCGATTTTGGCATTCGGGATCATCTTAACGCTTGTTATGCATCTGACGGGTGTCAAAGTGCAGGGTTCCATGGATGCCGTATCTTCCGATTCGAAGATCGTGCATGCGGGAACAGAGGTTGAGGATTATAATTTCACCGTGATCGAGGACGAAGAACTTCCGGCAGCGGCAGCTCCGATCGAAAGCAAAGCTTCCAAAGCCTTATGGGTGATGACCGTTGTGTTTGTCATGGTGCTTTTGATCGGATATGAACTCTGGTACGAGGCGACGCAGGCAAGGATCAAGGCACTGTCCGTTGGAGACAGGGAAGAAGCGGATATCCTGCAGGGCGTAAACAGACTGCATCCGTTCAGAGCCATGAATGCAAAACGCGAAATGGAGATCAAGGCGGCGGAAGAGTACTTCAAATAAACAGACCGCAACGATCGTGATTTTGACAGATAAGACCGGTGTCCAAGCCGGTCTTAAATATTTTTGAACCTTTTTCGGTATTTTTATCGTCTTTATATACAAAGGGATATAAAAATGACAGAAAGTGTCACAAAGAACCCCTGTTGCAATATTTAAAAATGCCGATATAATAAATAGAAAGAAAAAGAAAGGTATGTGAATATGCAGGAGAGACGTAATATATCCCGAGTCGAGTACAAAGCCAACGGCGTCGTGGTCGTATGCGCGACGGGAGACAAGTATTTTGTAAGAACCAAGAATGTAAGCCCTTTGGGCATGGGACTCACGATGAGCCCCGACATACCGGACCTGGTCGGCAAGGACATCATCATTGTAGCCAACACCCTGATCATGTATGCCGATGTGAACAGGCAGGTATTAAATGATGACGGTACTTTTACCGTAGGTATACACGCAAGACAGTTTACGCCTGAAGTTTTGGAGTATTTGTTCCAGCATATCGGGTAGAACATAAAAAGGAGGCAGAATATGCATAAACAGGTTAAGAACGACAAAGTATTACGCGCGATCACGATCGGTATCGCAGCCATGATGGCAACGGCTTCCATGCCGGCGACCGTTCTTGCAAATGAGAATTCAGAAGGATCGGAGCCGTCGCAGGCGCCGGAAACATCTCAGACTTCTGAAAATCAAAGCTCTGAGACTTCTGCTTCCGAATCCGCATCCGAGAATACGGTTTCAGAACCGGTAGCGCAGATCCAGAGTGAGGCTGCAAGCCTTCCTGCTGATTCTGTTGATGCTTCCGGTTTGATCGCCGATGCAATGCAGGTAGCACAGACCATCGGGGATCAGGTCATTATTGAAGACCTGACGCTCGCACAGCAGGCATTGACCGGAACGGAGGATACTGCCGGTGCAACCGCACAGCTGGAAGCTGCCGCAGATTTGCTTGATAATGCGGAAGGTATCGAAGAAAAAGCGGATGTCTTTGTAAGCACCGCAGACGGTTTAGCGGACAATGTGAATGATTCTCTGGAAGATTATGATACAGCGGATAAGGAAACGCGCAAAGCAGCAGCTGCCACGGTTTCTTATTCGGAAACGGCCAATACCACCGATTCCAAAAAGAAAGCTTATGATGCAAAGGACAGAGCAGAAGAGAATTTAAAACTGGTTGAGCAGGGCTTCAAGGAAGCCAATGATGCGTTCTTTGATGCACAGGCCAAAAAAGATGCTGCAGAATCCGCATATGATGCTGCAGAAGCGGAACACAAGATTGCACTTGCCAAGGTGGAGGAAGCCAAGGCGAAACTGATGGAAGCACAGGCGAATACCATCGCTGCAAGCGAACAGTTAAAGGCTGCACAGGATCGCGCCATTTCTCTGGAACGTGAAATGAAAAAGCTTGAAGAAAGCAGCGAACAGCTGGAAGCGATCCGTACACAGTACTATGCGATGATGATCGAGTATTACAGGTCAAATAATGCGCTGGGAAACGGTGCAGTCTATAATGAGGACGGAACGCTTAACATTGAAAAATCTGCAGAAAAAATGGCTGCGCTGGGGAAAATAGACAGTAAGGCAGCCGCTCCGGGAGACCAGGTGATGAAGCTTGGCCGCGACCTGCTGAAGAAACTTGTGGAATATCAGGTTATGACCGACGATAACATCACGGAATTCTCCTTTGCCGGGAAGGAAGAGGGAAATAAGAAGCAGAATGCAGTGGAAGCCAGAGAGGGTATCGTCTTTGAATCCAGTGACTATGTAAAGGATGAAAACGGCAAGTTCATAAAAGAAAAAGACAAAGACTCCTTTATCGGTAAGGACCAGGTTGTTGTCGATCAGGACGGAAAAGGCGGACGTAGAGAAGGACGTATGAACGATGACGGCGAGAAGTTGATGGCGAAGGATGCATACTTCCTTTATCAGGAGAAATCACAGGGTGATAACGGCAGAACAAACCGGTTTAAACTGACATATAAGGACAAAGACGGCGTAGAACATACAACCTATTACAATTACGTTTTCAAAACCGCTGCTGAAGGAGATTTAAAGTCCGGGCCGATCTATCTGGCAGAAATCAAGCAGAACGACGATGGAACATGGTATACGGAGAAGGTTCTCGGTGAGAGCAACTTCTCTGACTATCAGAATCTGCTCAACGCCATGAACACCCTCTCGGAATACGAGCAAAAGAAGGAGAGCTGGGAAGCCGCAAAGGTGGATGTAGAAAAAGCGAAAGAAAAAGTCGACCAGCTGACGGAAGACATTAAGGCACTGGAGAATGTCAAGGCTGACAGCAGCAAAGTGGATGCTCTAAGAGCAAAACTGGATGAGGCCAATCAGGAACTGGCTAAGGCAACCGAAAAGAAGGTAACCCTGCAGCAGGAAGTGCAGGCGGCAGAGGATGCCTATGAGAGCATCGACCTGTCAAGATTCAACCTGAAACCGGCTCCGGTGGATGAAGATGATGACAGCGCTCCTTCGGGCGGCGGAAGCACGGTTACGGCTCCCGGCGCAGCGGGAGTTGCTCCTGCAGCGGCTGCAATCCCCGTGATCCCGGCAGCTGCCGGCGGCTTTGCACAGGCAGGCACACAGGCAGGCGGCATGTCGATCGCAGACTTTACGGACTTTGATGGAGCCGGAGCAGGGGAAGACGAAGAAATCGCAACACCCAACCCGATCGAAGAGGCAATGGAAGTGGCGGCCGAAACGAAAGAGGCCGGAACTCAGGAAGTTGTAAATCTGGAAGAGGAAGAACTTGCCGGAGCGGCAAGCGCGGATGTTGCCGACAAAGCCGGCATGAACCTCTGGTGGCTCTTAGTCGTAGCCCTGTTCGGTGCAACCGGAAAGGCCATGTACGAGAGACATAAAGAAAAGGTAAGGGCAAAGGAAGATCATCCGGAAATGTAAGGATGAAACGGATCTTGTTTCCGAAATGATCACCATCAGATACGAAGAAAGATCACGGCAAAACGCCGTGATCTTTTTTGTTGGACGCTTGTCTTCTTCGTTCGTATATATAAGCGGGAAGGGAATGTACCCAAATAAAAACATGAAAATGGGTTAAGCAACGGGTCACATCTGACGATATATGTCACGGGTGGAGGAAGAGACCAGCACATTTCAATAAAAAAATAATATTTTTTTGAAAATCTGAACCTTTTTGGTCAGGCCGGCTGTCCTTATTATTAGAAGAGGAAAAGGAAAGCGACAAGGTTGCTTAACACCGGGGAAGGAACCCCGTTAAGAGGAGAAAAACAATGAGAAAACAGATCAGAACAAACAAAATCGCAAAAAGAACACTGGCAATGCTCCTGGCAATGACCATGGTATTCGGCCTTACATTCACGGTTTATGCCGAAGAAGAAGGTTCCGAAGCATCCGGCGGCGCACAGACTGCGCAGGCAAGTCCTTCCGAGAGCAGCGAACCCGTCAGTGCGGCTTCTGATGCGATCGATGCAGCGATCGAAGTTGTGGCTCCTCAGGGTGAAGTTCAGGTTGTTGAGCTTCAGCCGGTCGCAGACGGGCTTAACGATGCGCAGACAGCTGTGGATGCGCTGGTTAAGGAAGATGAAGCAGGCAATGAGGTAACGGATCTGCAGGTTGCGGATGCAGCAAATACAGTTGCAGAAGATGAACTTGCAAAGATCGATGCCGATCAGCTTGCTGCAGATACACAGGATGCTAAAGATGCACAGGGCGCACTTGGCGATTACTTTGAGGCAGCTACCGTAACCGGCAAGGATGCGGACAGCGCGATCGTAAATGCGGATCTTGCAAACAGCACCAACATCGAAAAAGAAGCTAATGATGCAAAGGTTCAGGCGAAATCGGATCTTGCAAATGCTGAGAAGGGTCTGAAAGAAGCTACCAAAGCTTACAAGGACGCTTCCACAAAACTGGACAATGCGCAGGCCGATTATGATGCTGCAAAAGATGCGAGCGACAAGGCTGCCAAGAAGGTAGAGGAAGCAAAAGAAGCACTGGAAAATGCCGAGACAAATTCCGCTGCGGCTTTAGCAGCACTTGCCGGCGCAAAGGCAGTCGCTGATGAACTTGAAAAGAAGACACAGCAGTATGCAGACACCGTGGATGAACTGAAAGCGATCGAAAAGCAGTATCACGCGATCATGGTCAGATATTACAGAGATCTCGGTTATGCAAAATATGATGAAAACGGCATTCTCGATGTAAATGCGAGTGCACAGGCTCTGCTCAATGACGGTACAACCGGCACAACAAAAGCGGATAACAAAGCGATCGGTCCCGGTAATCCGCTTATGGAAATGAGCCGCTACCTGATGGAACAGCTGATCACCTACATGATCACCGAGAACGGCGGTGAGATCACAAGCTTTGCTACAGGCGGTGACGGCAATGCAAATGAGAAAACCCCTCAGGGAAAGACTGCTTCCGAAGGGATCCTCTATATGAACGGTGGCAAGGAAGATGTTACGACCAAAGCGGTTTCCCCTCAGCAGATCTGGACAAACGTAGACGGTGACAACGGCAGAAACAACCATCTCAGAGTTACTTATATCGACAAAGACGGTAACGAGCAGACAGCATATTTCAACTATGTGATCAAGAACAATGCTAAATACAAAGATGAACTGGATGTTGCAAACGGCCCGATCTACCTTGCATATGTACAGCAGGATGAGAACGGAAAATGGTCCAACAGTGCCGTTGAGGATGAGAATAACTTTGATGATTACAGCAAACTGACCAAGGCTATCGAAGCGATCCAGGATCTGGAAGCTTACAAAGCCGCAAAAGATGCCGTTGACGAGGCTGAGAAAAAGGTAAAAGATCTGCAGGCTGAGATCGATACCCTGAAAGGTACCGTGAATGACAATGATAAAGACCTGAAGGCAAAGAACGAAGAACTTGAAAAACTTGAAGGTGCACTTGCTGATGCAAGCGAAGCTTACGCAGTTGCAAAAGAAGATGTAAAAGCTCTTGAAGAGAAAGTCGAAGAAGCAAGAAAAGCTGTAGCAGGCATCGACCTTTCCAGATTCAGAGTCACAAACCCTGCTGATGATGAAGGAACACCCACAGCTCCGGTGATCTCCTCGATCACCCCGGCAGTGGAAGTAACCCCGGTCCTTCCTCAGATCATCCCGGTAGCAACCATCGGTTCCACGCCGGCGCTTACAACACTGCTTGCAGCAGTTGACGGCGAAGATGCTGTCGAAGCAGCACCTGCAGTGGAAGAGGGAACGCCCGTGATCCTTGAAGACGAAGAACTTCCGGCAGCAGCAGTGGCTGATGCAGATGGCATTCAGACCATGGAAGACGAAGAACTTCCGGCAGCACAGGGTGCAGAGAAAGCTTCCTTCTGGTGGCTGTGGATCCTACTTCTCATCCTTGCTCTCATCGTTGCCTACATGATCTACAGATACAACGAGAAGAAGAAAGAAGAGAACAACACAGCAGCATAATTGAAATTCTGAAAAGTCAGATCGAAGGACTGTCGCGAAAGCGGCAGTCCTTTTTTCATACAAAAGTAACAAATCTGTAATTTGGGGTTCAGGAATCTGTCACATAAGCCGATATATGTTATGCAAAGATAAAAACAACAAAACACTCACGGACGAGGTGACACAGATGAAGAAAACAGACAAGATGATCAAAGGCGCAGCAATCCTGGCTCTGGTACTCGGAATGGTCGCAGCTTTCCTGCAGAGTTCCTACATATACGCATCAGCGGATAAAACCGGAAGTTATGCGGCAGAAAGTATCGAAGCAGAAGAATATGATACGGAACTTGTTGTTTTGGAAGATGAAGCGATCCCCGCAGCAAAACTCCCTTCGGTCGTGTTCCCCTGGTGGTGCTGGCTCATCGTGATCGCTTCGGTCGCAGCAGGATGCGGTGTTTACCTTTACATCACACATGAAGAGAAAAGAAACGCAGTTACACTGTAGAACATAAAATATCCTCCCTCCAAAGAAGTACCGGAAGTGAAAGCTTCCGGTACTTTGATTTTTACTTGACAGCGCATATCCAAACTCATATAATAATAGGGCGTGCGAAATTTGGCGCTTTCTTTTGTTGTGTAAAAATCTTGATTTTTACTGAATAAAGAACAAAACGGAAGCGGCAGTTTTGCCCCAAAAAATAAAACAGGAGGTGAAAAGAATGCCAACATTTAACCAGTTAGTCAGGAAGGGCAGGCAGACATCTGTCAAGAAGTCTACGGCACCGGCTTTGGGCAAGGGTTTTAACTCTCTGCACAAGAGACCGATCGAGACGTCTTCTCCGCAGAAGAGAGGCGTGTGCACGGCTGTAAAGACTGCTACCCCGAAAAAGCCTAACTCAGCGCTTAGAAAGATTGCCAGAGTACGTCTTTCAAACGGGATCGAAGTTACATCCTACATTCCGGGCGAAGGTCATAACCTGCAGGAGCATAGTGTTGTTCTGGTGCGCGGCGGCAGGGTTAAGGACTTACCCGGTACCCGTTACCACGTGATCAGAGGCACGCTGGATACGGCAGGTGTAGCAAACCGTAAGCAGGCACGTTCTAAGTACGGCGCGAAGAGACCTAAGAAATAATGTGATTTTCACGTAAGGTCTCAGACAACAGTACGAAGAGTACCACAGAACTAAATATAAATGTTGCATTCTTTATCATGCATCACAGGTGCATGATGGTCACGAGGCGCTGTTTACGGAAGAAACTCCCGGGCGCTTTGTCCCACATTCAGATAAAGCATGGACACATGGAGATTTAGGAAATGTGAGTACCGAAGATTTAACCATTATAGTTAAGGAGGGAAGAAACGTGCCACGTAAAGGACATATTCAGAAAAGAGATGTATTGGCGGATCCCATGTACAACAGCAAGGTCGTTACCAAGCTGATCAACAACATCATGTTGGACGGCAAGAAGGGCGTTGCACAGAAGATCGTATATGGCGCATTC
>JAEEGL012769803.1_pt1 | contig 16102 bp, 11 predicted proteins | sample 9134231 | NCBI WGS metagenome assembly JAEEGL01 (sample SAMN16246548, study PRJNA631951) | gut metagenome | biome: gut microbiome; feature: rumen; material: fiber-attached | host: Bos | place: Iran: Karaj | collected 2018-10
AATCCTTATGTAGTGAACATTTATGAGTTGCGTGGCTTGTGTCGTATCCAGCAGAAAAACTATGCTGATGCGATAACCGATTATAATACGGCACTCCGCTTTGAGCCAGAGAGCAAGAACTTATGGCATAACCGTGTGCTTTGTCGTATCCAGCAAAAGGAGTATGACCGTGCATTGGCTGAGATCGATACGATGGTGACTCGTTGGAGTAAAAGCGCCAGTGTCTATGCGATGCAGTCGGAGGTTTACTTGCTGCAGAAGGATACGATGAAAGCGATTACTTCCTTGGAGAAGAGTCTGGAGTTGGATGCTTATAATGGAAACACATGGGCCATGCGATCCATGATAAGCCTCTCGCGCGAGGAATGGAAGGATGCCGAAGGCTATCTGGATAAGGCCATTCACCTGTTGCCCAAGCAGGGTGGACTATATATCAATCGTGCTTTGGCTCGCTTCAATCAGAACAATTTGAGAGGTGCGATGGCTGACTACGATTTGGCGCTTGACTTTGAACCCAACAACTTCTTGGGCCATTATAACCGAGGACTGCTCAGGGCTCAGGTAGGCGATGATAACAGAGCTATCACTGACTTTGATTTTGTGCTGAAGTTGGAACCCGATAACCTGATGGCACTCTTCAATCGTGCGCTGCTATTGGAGAAAACGGGTAATCCGAGGGCTGCTATCCGTGACTATTCAAAGGTCATCGACGAGTATCCGAACTTCTGGACGGGTCTCCATCAGCGTGCTCAATGCTATCGTAGCTTAGGCATGACTAAACAGGCAGAACAGGATGAGTTCCGTATCCTGAAGGCACAGATTGACAAGCGTTTTGGCAAACAACCTCGTCTGTCGAAGAAACAGATGCGAAAGCGCAGCGACGAGGATATCGAGAAATATAACCAGCTGGCTGTTGCTGATGAACAGGAAATGGAGCATGAATATCAGAGTGACTATCGTGGACGTGTGCAGAACCGCAAGGTGGGTATGGACTATCTGCCGATGTATGCGTTGTCAACTGAACGTTATCAGAATGCTGTCAAGAACTATGTAGCCTATGACCGTCAGGTGGAGATGCTGAACACTCGCATGCCTGTTGACCGCCAGCTTCATATTATCTGTAATCAGACGACGCTGAGTGAAGCGGGCACGCGACGCTACTTCGCTCGCCTTGACAGTTTGACGGATCAGATCAATCGTGAGAGAAACCATCAGGAGATGCTCTCGCTGATTCTTCAGCGTGCAGTCGCCTATAGTGTCATCCAGAACTACGAGGGAGCTATCGAGGATCTGACAACCTATATTCTGGAAGACTCGTTGTCATCAATTGCCTATTGGCAGAGAGCTGTCTGCCAGTCTCGCCTGAATGAGTTCAATGCAGCACAAGGTACGGATGTGAAGTTACAGACTGCAAGGGTTCTTGCAGATTTGACTGAAGCTATCCGACTGAATAGTCATAGTGCTTATCTCTATTACAATCGTGGCAATGTATATGCCCAGCGTCATGACTATGCCCACGCTATTGATGACTATAATCGTGCTATTGAGCTTGACCAGCATTTGGCAGAGGCATACTATAATCGTGGACTTACCCGCTTTACGCTTAAACAGCAGAGTGAGGGAACTGCCGACTTGTCTAAAGCAGGTGAGCTAGGATTGTATCAAGCCTACAGTATTATCAAGCAGACTAGAAAGTAATCGGTATCAGACCTTCAGTCGCAGATAGCTGCGATCATCAAAGGAGTTGTAGTCTGGGTGGAATGCTTTGGTAGCCTGAAAGTCAGGGCCAATATTCAAAGGGTCTTTCTCACGTTGTTCTTGGAGTTTCTGCTCACTCTCTTCCAATGTAGGACAAAGGGTGGGGTATCCATCGCTGGCCAACACAATATCCCAAGGGCGAAAGTCAAGCGGAATAATCTTGATAGCCTGACGGGCAATAGGGAAACCATCAATCACACTATAGGTAATATTCTGTTGCTTCATGCTTTCAACCATGCGAGGAATCATCACTTGACGGGCGATATCATTGCAAAGCAGCTCATCTTGAGTCATTCCTTCAGCAAGCAGGCGTTTGACCTCTTCTGCACGCATCGCAGCCAATTCTGCCTCTGCTGGTTTGGGATTATCGAAAAGTTCCCCATTGATGAGACATTGACAGTCGCCCACCATCCATATCTCACGATTCAGACGGCTGAAGACAATAGCTGAACAGGTGAGACGGTCTTCCGGATGCTCTGCCAGACGAGGTAGCATCGACTTCTTGTAATGTTTGCGGATATAGGCTGTTACACCTCGCAGAAAACCCTCGCAAGTCGTATCCTTGGGCATACGACGGATATAGCGTGCTGTGAGTTGCATCGCATAACGGCCATTGGAGCGTAGCCAGCTATGCCGATAGTCACTCTTCGAGGTGCTGCCGTCAATGACTGCCGCAAAGTCAGTAGTGACGACGATTCCGTCCTCGCTTTTCCTTTTTGGGTTCTTTGCGATTATTGTCTTTTCTATAATCTCCATGTGGACAAAGTTCATTGATGAGGTCAGGACGTCCGATGCGTCGCAGGCTTTGTTCGATAGCATGTCGCTCTTCAGGCTTGTACCAGAAGAAATACTGACGTTGTGCCAACTTATCGCGTTGTGTCTTGGCACTCTGTACGGGTTGTAGCGTATAGGGGTCGTAACCTGTGTACCAGGTCTCGGTAGATACCGTCATCGGTGTTGGCGTAAAGTCTTGTACTTGCTCTAACTGGAAGTCAAGACGTTTAGTTGTAATAGCCAACTCGGCCATATCGGCCTCCGTACACCCTGGATGACTGGATATGAAATAGGGGATGATCTGCTGTCGTAAATTCTCCTCGCGATTGATGCGGTCGAAGATACGCTTGAAGTCATAGAACTGTGAGAACGATGGCTTGCGCATGAGATAGAGCACGTGGTCGCTGGTATGTTCAGGTGCCACTTTCAGACGACCGCTTACGTGACGGGTTATCAGTTCACGCGTATATTCCATCGCAGCCTTATTGGCAGCTTCATCTTTACTCTTATATAATAAGAGGTCGTAGCGTACACCACTGCCGATAAAACTTTTCTTGATGTCTGGGAGTGCATCAACAGCACGATACACTTCGAGCAATTTGGAATGATTGGTATCCAGATTGGGACAAATCTGGGGATGGATGCAGCTGGGACGTTTACACTTCTCGCAAGCCTTATGGTTGCGCCCGTGCATGCCATACATATTGGCTGAAGGACCTCCCAAATCGCTGAGATAGCCCTTGAAATCTTCCATCTGAGTCACCTGCTTGACTTCTCGCAGAATACTTTCTTTCGAGCGACAGGTGATAAACTTACCCTGATGGGCAGAGATGGTGCAGAAGGCACATCCGCCAAAACAACCACGATGGATATTGACAGAGTGCTTAATCATCTCGTAGGCAGGGATGCGCTTGCCTTTGTATTTGGGATGGGGCAGGCGCGTATAAGGCAGATCGAACGAGGCGTCAAGTTCCTCCGTTGTCATGGGAGGATAGGGGGGATTGACAACGACATACTCATGACCAACTTTCTGAAGCAGACGCTGGGCATGCATCATATTCGACTGTTCCTCGATATGACGGAAATTCTCTGCTTGTGATCGCTTGTCACGCAGACACTCCTCGTGGCTGTGGAGCACGATATCGTCGGAAGTGGTAGTCACTTCTGTCGACAGATATACCGTTTGAGGAATATCCGTCATCACATCACCAGCTTCTATTCGTCGTGCAAGTTCCACAATAGCCTTCTCTCCCATGCCATAGATGATGATGTCTGCAGGGGCATCACAAAGGATGCAGGGACGCAACTTGTCCTGCCAATAGTCGTAGTGGGTCAGACGACGCAAGGAGGCCTCGATACCACCAAGTACGATGGGTACGTCAGGATAGAGCTCACGCAGAATCTTACTATAGACAATCGTCGGATATTCTGGACGCAGGTCGTGACGCCCGTCTGGACTATATGCATCCTCAGAACGCAGGCGTCGATTAGCCGTATATTTGTTGACCATCGAGTCCATACAACCAGGAGAGATTCCAAAGAAGAGACGTGGACGTCCTAATTTCTTGAAGTCACGATAGTCACCATGCCAGTCGGGTTGTGGAACAATGGCTACACGATAGCCTGCTGCCTCTAAGATACGTCCAATGACAGCAGCTCCAAATGAAGGATGGTCCACATATGCGTCTCCTGAGAAGAGAATGACGTCCACCTCTTCCCAGCCTCGCAACTCCAGTTCCTTCTTCGTTGTCGGTAAGAAATCTGTTAGTCTGTATTCCAACTCTTAATTCTTAATTAATTGAATGGGGTTCCCTGGACCACTTCCTGAGCCGTCATCATCAAATCGTCATTATCACGATTCTTCCAGTTGATATACAACAGCACCAACTGTTGCAGACCATAGGCTTTCATATTATTGTGATAGATGACGTCGAGACAGAGGTCAAGCAGTCGTTTGTCCTTGCCGGCATCTGATTCCAACAAGGCACGGATGTTTAACTTCAGTTTCTCCAGCACTTGCTCATCGACATAGCCGTTAGAGTCAATCAGGTCACGGAAGAACTGATAGTCTTCAATAGTCTGCAGGTGTTCTTCGCTGATGTCGATACTACGCGTTCCACTGGCGTTGGTTTGGATTTTGTACATCATAATATAGTTATTAATTAGGTTTTATTTTAAGAGGTAATTCAATATGCCACGCATGATAGACGAGCGCTTGGCGCCACTTTGTATACACTCAAACGGAAATCCCATGACAAAAAGTCGATAGTCACTCCCACGATACGCCACAGCAGCACTGTAGCCATCATCATATTGCATTGAGGTGAATGCAGGCTTCATAGGCTGAAGGATGTCTACTGAAGTCGCAGCATAATGCGTCTCATTAAGTTCTTTCCAATAGTTGAAACTTGTGCCCAAGCCCTTGATGCTGTTGGTAGGCGACTGCGATGGTCCTGCATACTGGCACTTCAGTACGTTGGCGAGGAAACGCTGTTCACTATCCGTCACCATATCACTGCCGATATAGGCACCACTGACCAATAATGCTCCACCACGATCCGTATGGCGCTTCAAGGCGTGTTGCATTGTTGTGCTGAAGGTCTTGTAGTAGTTGAGACTATGTCCATCATTGCGCTCCAGACCCAATATCAGGTCGATGGCTGCATAGCGATCATGATGCATCTGAGATAACTCGAAAGCCTCACTCGAACAGCTGGCAATGTTGTATTGGCGGGTGTCAGCAATGGCCTCGGCATGGGTTTTGACATAGTTGAAGTCGTTGCCAGCCATCAGCATGCCAGTGAACTCTTCACCCGTCTCGCCTAAGCCTCCAGTCTCCAGTCCCATGAGGCTCTTGTCGAATATCTGCTGTCGTCCTGACCAACCAAAGGTGGGGCCATAGGTAATGCCAGGATCTTGATCGAAGTCAAAGCCCTGTTCATCAACGGTATTGCGAATAGCAGGCGATGACAAACGATGGAAACCGTCAACAATCATGATGGTCTTTTGGGCACTTGGGGTATAGTATGCCGAGAGTACGGCAGTAGGGAAACTCTGTCCACCACGATTGACTGCAGCCACCTTGAAATGATACAGTTGGTTGGGTTCCAGCTTGAAGGTATGCTCTTTCTTTGAACGGATATAAGTGCCATTGTCAAAGTCGGCATCGCCAATAGCTGTATAGAGCACATAGCCTGTTGGCTTGGCAGTGGGCTCCTGAGGATCGTTAACAGCCTCCCAGCTGAGACGAATCTCATCATCGTTGGTGAATTCTATCCTGAAATGATCTGGTGTCAATGGTGCCACCATAAACGATTGTCCGTGCTGATCATTGACGTAGCGCAGTATCGTCTTGTAGATGGAACGTGCCAGCGTAAATCGGAAATTGGGGTCAAGACCATAGCGCATATCAGGGAAGCTCTGGTGTGACAGGGTTTCCAAGATAGCACTGGGAACCTCGGGCAGACGTGTTTCTGAGTAGTTGCGGTCAAAGAGTTCACGCCTGTTCCAGTTGCCGTATTTGAATTTCAAATCGAGCATCTCGTTGCCCAGCAAAGCATCAGCGAAGTCGCGAGATGCCATACGAGAGATTCCTGCATCCAGCTTACCTTCGTTATGCTTGGTGGTACAGATGGCCAGTGAACCAATGATGTGCTCACCGTCTTTGGCATAGCCTGCATCACTATGTATGGCCAATGATAACTCGATAGGCACATTCAACCCCGTGAGGTTAGGCATGTAACATGAACCGCCACCAAGATAGTTGGTCATATGTGAGCGTACATTGATGTCGTCAGCATAGTCGTTGACACCCCCTTTAGAGCTATATACGTCATAGGGCATTCCTGCCCATTGTGCAGAATATCGCGCACCTTCCAGACAACGGGGAAGTCCACTGATTTGTCCATCGCGTTCGATATTACCCATTCCGCCTCCAAAGCGCACGGCATCCGTTGTAATAACGCCTTTCTCATTGCTTTGGTTGGAAACAGTGACGCGATTGAACTCACTATACCCTTCATCAAAGTCGAAAGTTCCCAGATAAACCCAGGTACTGCCACCCATCTTCTGGTTGACATGAAACTGCGTGCGCTCACCCTTGTGCCAAACGGTATAGAGCGCATTGCCGATACTGTTTGGTAGCGTCTGATAACTGACATAAACAGCATAGCGACCTGCCTTGTTGAATCGTGGCTGATAGGTTGCCAAACTGTAGCGCGACTTACTTGATGTCGTCTTCACCATACGGGCGGAACCCTCTTCAAAGGGATTCTCACCATCTGTATATGTGCCCGTATGATAAGCGAAGCCCGCTTGTGGGGCATTCTGCCATTTCTCACCACTGGTCACCTCGATATAATGACTCTTTGAACCATCGTTGTCAACGATGATTTCTTCTTTCTGCCAGTCGCGTTCACGAGGTGTAAAGACGATGGCACCAGCTTGTTCGAGCATAGGGATGAGGTAAGGAACAACAATGGTCTGTGTGAACAGGTCTTCTGTAGTACCAAAGAGTTTAGGGCGCTGCCAACGCCAGTAGCCCTTGCTCTGGTCATAGTATCTTCCGTGACTGGCCCATAGTGAGAGGTGACGATTCTGCAGACCATGTGTAAACTTGACAGGTGATGAGATATTGGTCACCCAAGGCTCACCATCATAGTTGATGTCCCCCCACATACGTGATTTGTCTGCATTCTTTGACAGACGGTTGGGAACAAGCTCGTCGATGGTCATTCCATTGGTGATGACTGTTATCTGATAGTCCTTATAAGGTTTGGGCAGCTCACCTTTTATCTTTTTATAGATGTGCTCAGTAATCTCTGGGGTGAACTCCTGAGCAGCAAAGAATTCGTCAGCCGTTATCACCAAGGTCTTGGCTGTGGCGTCGAGCTGATAATCTAACATACGGGGCGCCTGAGTGAGTCGGGTGCCCTTTGCTTTGTATTTCTGAAAATAGTTGTTAAGTCTTTCTGCCAGTTTCGCCTCGTCTTTTGCAGTCTGAGCATTCAGCGCCAGCGTCGTTGTGAAGAACAGTAGAAGGTATAGTGTCAGTTTACGCATGCCTTATAGCTCTCCTATGGTAAACTTCTCAGGATGTTTACCCTTGAAGTCTTTGAAATACAACTTGATCTCGCGCATCTGGCGCTCGATGTCACCATCGGGAATGATGGTCTTGGTACATTGGATGTGACGCTTCTCATAATCCACGCCATATAGCAGAATGGGAATGCCTGCCTTTTGGGCAATATAATAGAATCCTTTTTTCCATTCCGGATTGAGAGAGCGTGTACCCTCTGGCGTGATACATAAGTGGAAAATGGCTTCCTTCTTGGCTGTCTCAGCCAGATTGTCAGTCATACTGGTATGCTTCGAACGCCATACAGGAATACCACCTAATCTGCGGAAGATGGGACCCAGAGGCCAGAAGAACCATTCCTTCTTCATGAGGAAGTTACTCTTCATTCCCTGACTCTTGCTATACAACTGGCCAATCAGAAAATCCCAGTTGCTGGTATGTGGTGCCAGACAGATGATATATTTGTCGGGGTGGGGCTCGGTGACGTCTGCCGTCCATCCCATGCGTTTAAATAGCAGCCAGTTGCAAAATGATTTCATCATTTCCTTTCTTAGTGGTTGTTGAGTTGGTCAATAATATCGCTGGCCTGAGCGATGAAGTCTTCTTTCAGTTTCTTGTAGTATGCCTTGGGTGCCATCCCTGGTTCTGGATGTGAAATCCTGCAGATGAAGTCGCTCTGCATCTTCAGAATGCTGTAGATGATAGCTTCACTGTTGTCGTTGTTGCCATACAAAGAAACGGCGATGCTCTCAGCGAATAGTTCCTCGCAAATCAGATTGATAGTACGTTTTAGCGATCTTTTGTTTGCCATGTTTTTATCCTCCTATTTTTATAAATGTGATTTTTCAAAGTTCAAAGTTAATGAAAAAAATTGAGATGACATAGCTTTTGTTACAAAAAAATATTAAAATAGCTTTTTTCTTTCTTTTTCTCACGAAAAATGACTATTTTTGCAATTCGAAATTTCATTATTCATCAATTATAAAACAATTAGACAATGGAAAAAAGTGCATTGCAGAAAGCAAGAGCTGCTTACCAGCCGAAGCTGCCAAAGGCGCTTCAGGGTGCAGTGAAGGTTAAAGAAGGTAAACCAACTCAGAGTGTGGGCGACCAGGAAGAGATCAAGAAGCTTTTCCCCAACACCTATGGTATGCCTATCGTAGAGTTTGAGCCTGCAACTGAGGCTAACCACAGCAAGATGAACGTAGGTATCATCCTCTCTGGTGGTCAGGCTCCTGGTGGTCACAATGTGATTACTGGTCTGTTCGATCAGATTAAAAAGCTCAATCCTGAGAACCGTCTCTATGGCTTCATCCTCGGCCCTGGTGGTTTGGTAGACCATAACTATATGGAGCTCACTGCTGATATCATTGATGAGTATCGCAATACTGGTGGTTTCGATATGATTGGCTCTGGCCGTACAAAGCTGGAAAAGGTTGAGCAGTTTGAGAAGGGCTTGGAGATCATTCGTGAACTCGACATCAAGGCTATTGTTATCATTGGTGGTGATGACTCTAATACCAATGCTTGTGTGCTTGCTGAATACTATGCTGCCAAGAACTATGGCGTACAGGTGATTGGTTGTCCTAAGACCATCGATGGTGACCTGAAGAACGATCAGATTGAGACTTCATTTGGTTTTGATACTGCTTGTAAGACCTATTCGGAACTGATTGGTAACATTGAGCGCGACTGTAACTCTGCCCGCAAGTACTGGCATTTCATCAAGGTGATGGGTCGTTCGGCTTCTCATATCGCCCTTGAATGTGCTTTACAGACACAGCCCAATATCTGCCTCGTCTCAGAGGAAGTGGAGGCTAAGGGCCAGAGCCTTGACGATATCGTTAACTATATTGCTGGCGTTGTTGCTGCTCGTGCTGAGGATGGCAATAACTTTGGTACTGTTGTTATTCCTGAGGGTGTTATCGAGTTCATTCCAGCTATCAAGAAACTGATTGCCCAGCTCAATGATGTGCTTGCTCTGCCTGAGGCAAAGAATATCAGTCGCGACGAGCAGGTTGACTTCGCCAAGAGCCACCTCTCTGCTGAGAACCTCGCTGTATTCAACAGCCTGCCCGTTGGTGTAGCTCGCCAGTTGGCTCTCGACCGTGATCCACACGGTAACGTACAGGTATCACTCATCGAGACAGAGAAACTGCTTTCTGAGATGGTTGGCAAGAAGCTCGACCAGATGAAGAAGGAAGGTAAGTATGTAGGTAAGTTCGGTACTCAGCACCACTTCTTTGGTTATGAGGGCCGTTGCGCTGCTCCATCAAACTTCGATGCAGACTATTGCTATGCTCTTGGTACTTCTGCTGCTCAGCTGATTGCCAATGGCAAGACTGGTTATATGGCTATTGTAAAGAACACTACAGCTCCTGCTGATCAGTGGATTGCCGGTGGTGTGCCCATCACCATGATGATGAACATGGAGAAGCGTGCTGGTGAGATGAAGCCCGTTATCCGTAAGGCTCTCGTCGAACTCGACGGTGCTCCCTTCAAGGAGTTCGCTGCTCATCGTGCTGAGTGGGCTCGCAAGACCGCATACGTCTATCCTGGTCCTATTCAGTACTGGGGACCGACGGAGGTTTGCGATCAGCCTACAAGAACGCTCGCTCTTGAACAGGCTAAGTAATTGATGCCTACCAAGAAGACAACGAAGAAAACGACATCCGGACGTCGCACAGGGCCAGTGCCCCATGGACGTCCGAATGTCTTTATCCGTTTATTACAGCACTTGCCTGGTTGGGCGTGGTGGATAGGCGGTTTCTCTATCGTTGCCGTCTACGTCTATTTCTTCTATTATATCTTTGTGGGGCCTTTCGGCTTTCGTTGGCGTGCGCTGTATGGCGATATAAGCTATCCTGAAGGCTATGAGATTCATGGTATCGATATCAGTCACCATCAGGGCAAGATTGATTGGCGAACGATGCGCGACAAGGGCTTGATAGATAAGTTTCCTGTACGTTTTGTCATGATCAAGGCTACTGAGGGAGCCTCGCGTGTTGATGAGAATTTCGATGAGAATTTCCATGAGGCGCGTGAATATGGATTCACCCGTGGTGCCTATCATTTCTATAGCGTTTATTCTTCTGCCAAGGATCAGGCTGAGTTCTTTATCAAACATGTTAAACTTGAGAATGGTGACTTGCCGCCTGTGCTTGATGTAGAACACAAACCCAAGAATCAGACTGATGAAGCGTTTAAAGCCAGCGTGCTGGAGTGGCTTGAAATAATCGAAGATCACTATGGTGTAAAGCCAATTATCTACACGTACTATAAGTTTAAGACAAACTATCTAAGTGACGGAATTTTTGATAGTTATCCATACTGGATAGCTCATTATTATGTTGACAAAGTAGAATATGATGGCCCTTGGAAATTCTGGCAACATACAGACGCAGGTCGTCTACCAGGTATCAAAGGACATGTCGATTTTAATATCTACAACGGCTCGTTTTATGACTTGCGTAAGATGACGATTGGTGCTCGTGAGCAGATTGGAGAGGAGGCTTATGGCGACGATGAAGAGCTCTCTGAAAATATCAACTAAAATACTATTAACAATGGCTAGAATCTTATTATTTACACTACCATTACTGCTGGCCTCGATGAATGTGAAGGCCGACAATGCGCCAGAGTGGCGTAATCCGCTGGTTAACCAACAAAACCGTGAGGCTCGTCACGCCAATTTCTTTGCCTTCGAGGATGAAGAGAAGGCCAGAGTGGGTGAGAAGGCTGCCTCAGACCGTTACCTGTCTATGGAGGGCATGTGGCGATTCCATTTCGTAAAGAACCACCAAGATACACCTGCAGGTTTCTGGACGCTTAACTATGACGATTCCAATTGGGAAGATTTCCCTGTTCCTGGACTCTTCGAACTCAATGGACATGGTGATCGCATCTACAAGAATATCGGCTATGCTTGGTGTACGACTTTTGATAGCAATCCCCCATATATTGGTGAAACGGAGAACTACACAGGTTCCTATCGTCGTGAATTCATACTTCCTGACAACTGGAATGGTCAACAGGTGTTGTTCCATGTGGGCTCAGCCACTAGCAACCTGAAGTTGTGGGTCAATGGTAAGTATGTGGGCTATAGCGAGGATTCGAAGATTGCCGCTGAGTTTGACATTACTAAATACTTAAAGAAAGGTAAGAACCTTATCGCTATGCAGGTGATGCGTTGGTGCGATGGTTCGTATCTGGAAGATCAGGACTTCTGGCGCTTCACTGGTATCGCCCGTGAGGTATATCTCTATGCCCGTCCAAAAGTGCATATCGAGGATATCGTCATTCAGCAGGACTATAAGGATGGTAAGGCAATGCTTGATGTCGATGTGAAGGCAACTGGCAAGCCCACCATTACTATGGAACTCTATGACCCACAGGGTGAATTAGTGGCTGAGGGTATCAGCAAGACACTTGAGTTCAATGGTGCCAAGCCTTGGTCAGCTGAGACACCTCATCTGTACACACTTATCATCAAGGCTTCGAAAGGTGGTAAGGTGCTTGAAGTCGTTCGTCAGAAGGTTGGTTTCCGTCATATAGAAATCAAAGGCGGACAACTTTTGGTGAATGGTCAGCCTATCTTAATCAAAGGTGCTGACCGTCACGAACTAGATCCCGATGGTGGCTATATCGTCTCTATGGAGCGTATGCGTCAGGATATCCGTATCATGAAGCAGCTCAACATCAATGCCGTGCGCACTTGTCACTATCCTGACGATCCGCGCTGGTATGAACTGTGCGACTCAGCAGGTTTCTATCTCGTTGCTGAGGCCAATGTGGAGAGTCACGGAATGGGATATGGAGAAGGGACCTTGGCTAAGCGCGACGACTTTGCTCAGATGCACCTGGAGCGCAATCAGGCCAATGTACTTACCCTACGCAATCATCCTTGTATTATCATATGGAGCTTGGGCAACGAGGCTGGCTATGGTCCTAATTTCGAACACTGCTACGATTGGATAAAGGGTGTTGACTCACGACCTGTACAATATGAACAAGCAGGCCATTGGGGCAAAACCGATATCTTCTGCCCGATGTATATGGGCTATACCGATTGTGAGAAATATGCGCAGACAGACAATCCCCGTCCACTCATCCAGTGTGAGTATGCGCATGCGATGGGTAACTCAATTGGTGGTTTTAAGGAATATTGGGATATCGTCCGCAAGTACCCCAAATATCAGGGCGGCTTCATCTGGGACTTTGTGGACCAGGGCTTACGCGACAAGAGCGCGATAACGGGTAAGGAGATTTTTACGTATGGTGGTGACTATGGCCGTTATCCAGCCAGCGACAACAACTTTAATTGTAATGGTATCATCGCTCCAGACCGTCGACTGAATCCCCATGCCTACGAGGTGCAGTACTGGTATCAGAACGCATGGATTACGGATAAAGGCATCAAGGAAGGACGCTTTGAGGTCTATAACGAGAATTTCTTTAAGTCGCTCGATGATCTAACGCTCACCTGGCAGGTGAAGAAGCATAGTGGTAAGGTTGATATCAAGGGTATTGCGCCCCAGCAACGCAAGGCGATAAACGATGAGGGGCTGAAGAAAATGCTTGCACATGTGCAGAGTCATCATGCTAAAGAGGAAATCTATGTCAACTTTGCATTTAAGCAGCCAGATGGTACGGTAGTGGCTCGCCAGCAGTTTATCGTGCAGCCTTATCAGTTCCAGCGCATTGAGGCCCAGCAGGCTGATGTGGCTAAAGAAGAAACCAAGAGCTATGTGAAGCTGATGGCTGGTGGTACTGCGCTGACTATTGGCAAGCAGAGCGGTATGATCGACTATCTAGACATCGATGGTCAGCCCATGCTCATCGACCGTCAGAGCATCACCCCAGAATTTTGGCGCGCACCTACCGACAATGACTATGGTGCTTGGCTGCAACAGCGTTGGGGGCAGTGGAAGAACCCGCAAATGAAAGTGGAGACTTTGAGTGTTAATGGAAATTCTGTCGCTGTTAAGATTGATATGCCTGATGTAAAAGGTAAGCTGCAAATGACCTATACCCTGCAGGCTGATGGTTCTGTTGTCGTCCGCCAGCAAATGGAGGTTGATAAGAGTGCTAAAGAGTCATGGCTGTTCCGTTATGGCATGCAGTTGCAGATGCCTAAACAGTATAATACTGTGAAGTATCTAGGTCGTGGTCCTCATGAGAACTATTGTGATCGCAACGCCTCTGAGTTCCTTGGTATATATATAAATAAGGTAAGCGATGAATACTATCCCTATGTGCGTCCTCAGGAGAGTGGTAACCACACCGATGTGCGCTGGTTCCAGGTGACTGACGGACAGCATGGTTTGCGGTTCTATTCTGATGCGCCTATCGAGTGCTCTGCTCTGCCATATCTGGTAGAAGACCTTGATGCTGGTGCCTTCAAGGACAAACGATGGGGGCAGCACAGTGGTGACCTCGTGGAGCGTCCGCTTACTCAGGTTCATATTCAGCAGAAGCAGATGGGGCTGGGTTGTATTAACTCATGGGGGGCATGGCCTGAGAAGCCCTACATGCTGCCAGCGCAGAAGGGATACGACTTCACATTCGTGATCAAGCCCTTGAAATAGAAAACGATTAGTAAATTTGTCTGAGATAGAAGCCCAGTCGGTAGAGCGCGAAAATGCCTACGCTGGGCTTTTTTCCTGTCAAATTCCTGCGCTCTATACGTCTGAACTGTTGATGCCACAACCATACCAAGCGCGATAGGATAGGGTGCTTCTCGGCAAAATTGATGATACGTGAGAAATCTTTCAGGTCGTTACGGAAATTGTATAGGGTGCGCAAGCCTTCCTCCGTCTTTCGGATGAAATTGTCGTTGTCTTCGAAAATCTCGAAGCTCATGGGATTATCGATATGGGTAATCTTTACGCCTGCCTCCATAAGTTGCTTGCCTAGGAATACATCCTCGTAACCATAATATCGAAAACGCTGGTCAAAGGGGTGGGCGTTCATCACGTCTCGATGAATCATGAAGTTGGCAGTATGGAAGTCGTGATAGGGATTCTCCTGACGTTTTTCCAATGTATGCTCGTGAGCCTTGAAATGTTCGTACATTGAGCGAAGATTGCCCTTGATGAGAGGCCCAATCTCTACACCACCATCAATGACATCACCCTCTATGTCAATATATCGTTTGAGAAAGTCATCGCGACAAACGACCATATCGGCGTCGATAAACAGCAACCACTCGTTCTTGGCCTGCGAGGCAAGGAAATTACGCACGTAGGCGCGTCCACAATTCTCCCGCAGTACTAAAAGGCGGCAATGCGCAAGGTGGTTGATGCGCTGGTTTTCCATAATGGCTGAGAGTTCAGTAGAGCCATCGTCTGCCACCAGTATTTCGTAGTTCAGCGACAATGCATCGGCTTGCTTGCATAGTTGCTTGACCAACTCGTAACAGGGGTCGTTGTAAGTGGGGATTAATATTGACAGCTCTTTCATACCAAACACAAAAGTAATCAAAAAAATGTTATTTCGTTACTATTTTATCGAAATTAGTAGTAATTTTGCAGCAATTTTAATAAAATACAACACAATGAAGAAGAATTTAATGAAAATGATAGCCGTTGTGATGGCTTTGACGTTCTCTACAACGGTTAGTGCTCAGAGCGATTTGAGCGGTGTATTGAGTGGTGTACTGGGACAGGCTACCGGCAATTCTCAGACGGGTGACCTGATCAATAGCCTTACTAGTGTATTTTCAAGCGACAAACAGGCAACGCGTGATAATATAATAGGTACATGGAGCTATACAGAGCCTGCCATCGTCTTTGAGTCGGACAACCTGCTGACAAAGACTGCTGCCAAGATTGCTGCTAACAAGATGGAGGATAAGTTGCAGACTTATCTGAACAAATATGGCATCAAGCCTGGCACTTTCTCGATGACTTTCAACGAGGACGGCACCTACACACGTACATTGAAGGGCAAAACTGTCAAGGGTACATGGAAGGTTGAAGATTCGAAATTGAAGCTCACCATCCTGGGCATCAAGACCCTCTCGGTAACCACCCAGATTGATGGCAAAGATATGCAGTTCGTTACTGATGCCACCAAGTTGCTCAACCTCTTCAAGTCCTTTGGCGCCAAGTCGAACGACTCGAATATTCAGACTGTTACTAAACTGATGAAGAGTGTTAAGGGTATGCAGGCTGGTATTACATTGCGCAAGCAGTAAGTTAAAAATGATTAAGAAATTGAATAATTCTCAATTCTCAATTCTTGATTCTCATTTATAATGTGTACCTTTGCAGCCGCTTTTACGAGATAAGAGCATGAAATTCAAATTTTTAACAACAAAAAACATTTAAACAATGGCAACAAAAATCAGATTGCAGCGCGGCGGTCGCAAGAGTTATGCTTTCTATCGCATCGTTATCGCTGACGCTCGTGCACCACGTGATGGTCGTTTCACTGAGAAGATTGGTACTTACAACCCAAACACCAACCCTGCCACAGTAGACCTGAATTTCG
>JAEEGL014000513.1_pt1 | contig 16102 bp, 14 predicted proteins | sample 9134231 | NCBI WGS metagenome assembly JAEEGL01 (sample SAMN16246548, study PRJNA631951) | gut metagenome | biome: gut microbiome; feature: rumen; material: fiber-attached | host: Bos | place: Iran: Karaj | collected 2018-10
GTAGGATATGCATACGACAAGAATCGTTCCTTCTCTAACAATATCTCTTTATTGAACTGCGCAACATTTGTTACCCCCATAGCTTCTAACTGTTTCTTAATTTCCACCTTAGCATTTCCACCAACACTTATCACAACCTGACAGCCGTCAATATAATCATTTAATTCCGAAGGTGCTATGATTGGAATTCCCATTAGTTCTGTACCTTGTCTCTCTTCATTGTTATCAATGAAGCACTTAACTGAAATTCCATTATCCCTATATATTGCAGCGGCCGTTCGACCTTGTACTCCAGCTCCGAATAATATAATATCTCTCATTTTTTTCTCCGTTTCTGTATAAAATTGTGTATTACTATAAGTTTGGTCAATACTACACTATTTCATCAATAAAATCTTCTATAGTAACTACCCCCTCAAATATAGGAGTTTTTTTCTTTAACATCATTTTTATTCTTATCTTAGATTCTTCTCGACGGCTACTTTCGGATATGTATGTGTAGCCCTCTTTAATACTATCATTTGCCAAATCAAACTCTATCAATCTTCCATCTGATAACGAGGCTATTACATAATTTCCTATTTTTTTAACCATAAAAGCCGTTATTATTTCGCCATACTCTGTTAAGGTTCTCTTTAGATGTGATAATTCATTAATAAAATGAGTTTTCCCGTTTAAATCTATAAATAATGTATTAGAATCAGTCTGAGGAAATACTAAAACGCCATTCTTGTATTCATATAATTTCCAACGAGGTAAATAATGGTCCAAAATTTGATTATGATCTGTTTCTACGAATACTTCTGTAATATCTTCACTGTCCATATTATATTTACATATTCTATCATAATCCTTTCCTCTTCCAGATACCCAAACATCATTACGAATTTTCTGAACAAAAGAAAAACCTTCAAAATCAATAGGAATATCTACTACATCTGATAATAAATCCTCAAAATTCAATTTCAAAAAAGCATTATGACATGAAAACGGAAAATATACATACTTGCCAGTTTCAATATATCCCAGGCCAAAATATCCTCTCATATCTCCCGGTTTTATTTTTTCTTCAATTGTATCGATCCAATCATCTATATACTCTATTTCAATTCTATCCATATCAATACATATTATTGCCGGATAAAAATACCCAAACACAAACAACAAATTATCCTTAACATACTTATTATGAAACTTGAATGAGCTCAAAAATCGCTCTTTTCTGTTGTCTTGCGGTTCTCTGAGCCAGATATTATTTACTTTGCCCGACTCTGTATTATAAACCTTTATAGTTTCACCAGCAGCTGGTATCAGAAAAATATTATTTTTATATTTTTCAATCCCTACATAGTTTATTGTGTGAAATTCATCCATAATCTGGGTGACACATTCAGCTAACCCTATTTCTTTTCCGTTAAATTTTATCAAGTAGTTACTGTTTGCTGTAACTGCCCATATATCATTATTATCAACCGTCAAATCCAGCAAACTAATCATTGTTTCATTCTGATACATATCCATAGCATACTCCCATATTCTATCTTATCAAAATTTAATAAAATGAATCTCTATTTACATCTAGGGGAAGTAAAATGTAACTTTCCTTAAACCCACTGGCTACATCATATCCCTATATATTTCTTCAATTGCCACAATATAAAAATCCCAATGCATCATATTTCATACTTTGCATCAGGATCATAAAGATTAAACCTTTCCAACAAATATCTCTCTATTTTTGGATTCTGTTTATCGCATCAATCATTCCATTATGGAATGAACCCCAGCGTGGAACTATCAGTGTTATTAGATATAAAGTATGAAATATGAATTTATCAAAGTACCTCAATTCCTTTGTAAACTTTACACATACCAAAACCTTCCCAACGAAGGTATTATATCAACTGGTAACCGCGTACCATTACAAAATTGTTACAATTATCACAAAAAGTATCCCCGATATAAACATATTTTCTTTATATCGAGAATTTTCATTACTTTATCTGTTTCTCTTCATCCTTCGCAGAGATCTTTTTACCTTCTCCTGCAGCTTCCAATACATAATCTCGCACAGCATCACTTATATACAATCCGTCCGCCAGCAATGCATCCAGTAAAGGTCGTACTGTCGGAATATATCCCTCTTTCTTTGCCCGTATCAGGATTCCCAGTGTACCTGTAACTGTCATACCCAAGAACTTTGCAGTCTTCTTGGCCGCATTATCATCCATTAACAGCAAATCTGCATTCATCTCATCCGCCAGGATCATAACTTCTACTTCGCCAGCATGTAGCTTTGCGCGAAACAAACTTTTTTCATCATTCTTCTTTATCTTTTTTACTTTAATCCAGCTACTATTATTTACAACAGTTTTCGCTGGTTCTGTTTTAATTTCATCCAAAACCGCCTCTGGTATCAGTATTTCTCCATACAATTTTTGCAATAGATCCAGATGCCCTATATCAGCCAATGCAATCAATGGTGTTGTGTTCGAAACCACTTTACGCATTATTGGCTTCCTCCATAAAATCATTCATATCATCGTATTGAAAAATAGACACATTGTTTTCGCCCAGGAAACGAATGAAACTCTCCTTATCCATCCCGGCGATCTGCGCACAATACCCAAGCGACACTCCATTTTTCACATAGTAATACAAAGCAACAGCTTTTTTTGCAAACTCCGCCGCATCACCCTTACTCATTTTGGTATCATATAACACTTCATTGGGAATATCTAATGCAATCTGACACATATACATTCCTCCATATTCACGCTCATATCTGTAAAACTATCATCCTATAACCACAATAGCGGTAGTTCCTGCCGCTGTCATCCTTTTTCCTATTTCAGTTCCCTACAATTCCCATCGTCTTCCTTGCAGCATCTTCCTGGCGCTTTTTCTGCATTTCTGCCTGTACCTGTTCTAGAAGGCCCTGCTTCTTCATCTGCGACACATATTCACCATATTCCGTATCCATCATATTACTCTTTGCTGCATAGGTATTATATTTCGCCGTTTCATTGATGTTGATCGCATAGTCATAGCTGTTGCTCTGCGCACCAAAATTGGATCTTCCGCCATTGATTGCCTGTAATGCATTGTCCAGTTTCTCGATGTCAAATTCCCCTGTCACATCAAAATCTTTGATGCCAAGTGTCTCCAAAGTCGCATCTGCCGGCGTCAGTTCCCGTTTGGTACCATTCGTGTCCGAATTGATCAGCAGTACTTTGCCGTCTTCGTTTTCCAGAAGGGGAATGCCGTTGAAGTTTGCTTTATTCGCAATATCACCAATCCCCTTCTTCAGCTGCTCTACCTCTGCCTGGATATACTGCTTATCTTCATCATTCATCAGACCGTTGGATGCTTTCAGGGCCAGCTCACGCATCCGCTGCAGGGACGATGTGATGCCATCCAATGCCCCATCTGCAATATTGGTGGCATTCTTCGCATCTTTTAAGTTGTTTGTCCCTACCTCATATCCGCCATTCTGCCGGTCAAACTCCTGGCCGATGGCCATCTGCGCGGCGCCATCTGCCGCCCTGTTGATTTTGCTGCCACTGGAAAGTGCCCCATATACGTAGTCACTTCCCGGTTGTCCGATACTGTTAATGCTTGTACCCATATGACCATCTCCTTTCATTTATCTTTGCATATATACTACTGTTCCTGTATTTTCAACACTTCCGTTCTCTCTACCCTGCTTACTCATCTGCCCTTCCGGCTCATGCAGAGCTTCGCCATCCGACACTTCCCCCCTTTGCGTCGGTTCCATCCTCTGCCTATGCTCCGCATCCCGGATATCCTCGACATAGCCGCAGCCATATCCCAAATGTTTCTTCGATGCCGGACTTTATCTGCACCATAGTAAAGTATACCATATTTCCCTATTTAGCGTCAATAAAAATAGGCGGATATGCACATATACATCCGCCCATCGCAAGCCAAAAATAGTCATTTTTCACAAACTGATCATCCAGAACCTTCAGCTCCGCTGCCCATGCCTGTTTTATCGTTGTCGGCACATAGAATCCGCAACGCACTTCATCCCTGAAAAAATCCCCAAAAAAATCATGCATCTGTCTGATCCTATACTATTTTGTTTTTACTACCTATCTGTTCAGAAAAGTTATTTTGCAATCATGAATCTTGCTGCCGACATCATAGCTAATCCCTACTTTTACGATATCCCCTGCATACCCTTCCAGCACCGTAGCATACTTCTTGGCATCAATCTGCTCCGTTGCCTGATCTGCGGTCTTATTCCATTTCAGTTCAATGATCATTGCAGGATATGCCGTATTCTTGTTCGGAACAAATACAATATCCGCCATCCCTTTCCCGCTCGGCAGTTCCTCAATCTTCAAGAACCGATCCACGCATACGATATATGCAAACTTTACTGCGTATCGAAGTGCCTGCTCGTTATTGTAATACTGCGGCGCATAATTCGTTTCCCTGACCTTTTCAATCGCAGACGCCACCTCTTTCTCATTACCGGCCAATGTGTCCTCCAGCAGTTTCTCAGAGCGGCTCACCAGTTCTGCGAGTTTGGTCCGTTTCGGATTCTTTAGGATATCCCGAAACTCCAGTCGCACCTCTTCGTTGGGAATGCGTACCGTCTTTTCATTCTTATCATACGCAAGATATCCCAGATGAATGAGCAGAGTGATCACATCATCCTTAGAATGAAAGCTCTCAAAATCATTCATGAAGCTTCGTACATTCACAGCCAGCTCCTCACCGGTCATAAGCTTTACGACTTCCGCCTGCAGCCCTTCCCAATCCATATTGATATAGCTGACAAGGCTTTCCGCTGCCGAGGTCTTCTGCCAGTGAGACTCACAGTCCCCGGTAGCTATCGCCTCCATCACCGAATATGGGTTATAAACAGATCCAACCTTATCAAAATGATAGCCGTCATACCATTGCTTCATCTGTAAAAAATCCATCCCCGATGACTTGCATAGCTCAGATACTTCTTCTTCTGTGAACCCCGTATATGGAGTAAAAGGTCCGGGATACAGGATCGTAAACTCCTTAAAGTCCGAAATAGCCGATTGCGAACCATCTTTCTTTATTGGAAGTATACCGGTCATATATGCCCCGGCGACAACCCGCGGTGTAAAACTGGAATTCTTAAACCAGCTTCTTAACAGATTCAGATAGATCTTCTGTGCCTCATTATCATTTTTTGCTTCCCGGATCACGGCATCCCACTCATCAATGATAAAAATAAATCTCCGTCCGGTTTGCTCTACACATTTGATGAAGCACTTGTTTAATTCCTCATCGTCCTTGATTTCCGGACAATACTCGATCAATTCCCTGCGGATTGCTTCAGAGATTGTATGCGGCATATCACTGATACTCTTTTTATTTATTACCTGATCCGAGATTAATCCCGCTATATCGAGTGCGATCACATTATATTGATTCAAATGTTCCTTATAGGATGCATCCCGAGCGATCTCCATATCATCAAACAATTCTGCCGAATCACAGGTATGGTCGTAGTATGCACATAACATCTTTGCCGCAAATGACTTTCCAAACCTTCTGGGTCTGCTTATACATACCAGCTTATTCATTGTATCTATGCGATTATTCAGGACACCGATCAATCCTGTTTTATCAACATAATTCCAACTTCTTATCTCTTCAAACCCGTCATTTCCGGGATTTAAATATACTCCCATATCCCTGCTCCTTTGACATTTATGTCAGCCCTTATCCATTCTTTCAATCCGGCAGGAATGCCTTTTTTTCTTCTCATCATAACTGATACCCACCAAAACGATCTCTCCTGTATAGTCTCGGATTGCCTCGGGATAATTTCGATCAAGTATCTGTTTGATCGCTGCTTCTTTAGTTTTATCCCACTTTAGCTCCACAACCATAGCCGGCAATGCCGTTTTTTTCTTAGGCAAAAAAACAACATCTGCAATTCCTTTTCCGGAAGGCAGTTCTTCAATTCTTAAATAGCGATCCACACAGGAAATATAGGCAAATTTGACCACATAGCGCAAGGCCTGTTCATCATTGTAAAATGTAGGTGCATAAGAAGATTCCCTGACTTCTTCTATCCGTCTGCACACTTCACTCTCGTTGCCCGCCAATGTATCTTCAAGCAGTTTATCGGATAGCCTCACCAGATCACACAGCTTTGTTTTGCCGCCATTCCGAAGCAGTTCCTTAAACTCTTCGCACACTTCCTTATTAGGGATCCGTACTGTTTTTTCCCTAAGATCATATGCCAGATATCCCAGATGGATCAGCAGTGTAAGTACATCATCCTTATTCTTAAAGGATTCCATATCATTTTCGTAACCATTTACATTCACTTCCAGCTGTTCCCCTGCGATCAGCCGCAAAATATCATCCTGCAGCCCCTCATAATTCATATCGATATATGTAGACAGCGACTCTGCTGCCGAGGTTTTCTGCCAGAAGGATTCATAGTTTCCCATGCGTAGCGCCATCATTACAGAATACGGATTATACACAGAGCTTTCTTTTGTAAATGAATATCCGTCATACCATTCTTTCATCGTGCTATACTGACCACCCTGTCCTTCGCACAACTCTTTTACTTCTTCATCCGTAAAACCTGTGTATTCAGCAAATATAGCCGGGTTCAACACGGTATACTCCATAAAATCCGATATTGTTGATTCCGTTCCATCTTTTTTGATCGGTAGTATACCTGTCATATATGCAGCAGCAACAACATACGGGGTGAAATTCCCGTTTTTAAACCATTCCCTTAAAAGATTCAGGTACGCTTCCTGAGTAGAATGATCATTTTTCCCTTCCCGTATGATCGCATCCCATTCGTCAAGGATAAAAACAAATTGTTTTCCTGAGCGATCGGCATAAGTCCGTATGCAATCCGTAACTTCCTTTAGCTCAGATAATTCCGGCATCGCTTCAACCAGTTCTTTCTTGATCCCGTCAGTAATATTACTCACCACCTCATTCAAAGGCAGCTTCTTTCTTTTCAGATTTGATATAAAGCCGGTAATATCAAGATACAAAACATTATATTTATTTAAGTACTCTTTGTATTGCGGATCTGTGCTGATCTTTCTTCCTTCAAAAAGGCTACCGGAATCGCACTCTCCATCATAATATGCGCAAAGCATCTGGGTTGCATATGATTTTCCAAAACGACGGGGTCTGCTGATACATGTCAGTTTTGTTTTGGTTCCTATAGTACTGTTGATCAGACCGATCATCCCTGTCTTATCAACATAATATGTTTTTAATATTTCCGAAAACCCGCCATTACCGGGATTCAGGTATTTTCCCATATCACTGACTCCTTTGATATGCATCCCAATAAATCCATATCACAGCTATCTTATAATACCATATTCTTAGGCAATATGCCACATTGCCTCTACTATTTTTAGGTTCTTTTTGTTCAAAATGCAACACAATACATTGAATACCTATATTCTGAAATCCGCTATCATAACCGGCTTCTTTGCCCGTACAAATTCGTGTACCAGCGGAGAGGCACTGCCATAATACGCATCATGCCATTCAACCACTTCCCTTATATCAGCATTTCTCAGGTCAATGAATCCGAAAGAGTCTTGTTCTAGCACCTGTTCTATCTCATCTATAACTTTAGTAGTCCGAACACCTAACGCCCTTTCCCATTCATCCATATCAGGGGGATACAAACATACATTAACCTCTATCGTATCCTTGTTTGCAGCCAAAACATCTATTTTTTTCCTGAGCAGTCTATATGCATCTTCATGATATTCTGCCGCCTCATTGGCTCCCACCACAAATAGAACTCTCTTTTTTTGCGTTATTGCTGTGTTCTCTTCTTCATCACTGTTTATACTCTCGGAAAGTTTATCGTTATCTACTTGCAGCTTGGCTTCCCAATACTCTTTTGTATCTATCCCCGCCCATTCTGTAAGCTTCTCTATGTACCGCTCCCTTAATATCTCCGTGGCAATGATAACTCTGTCAGCATAAACTATACCCGGAGCCAGAGCATAATGCTTCAGATTATATACATCATTACGTTCTTCAGCCGTAAAATCATCTCCATGTAAAGCCGGGATACAGATCAATTCAGATGTATGCCCCCTAAGATTTGATGAATAGAATACCGGTGGGATAGTCAGACAGGGATTCTCCCCGTCGTAGATATCCTGTATATATATACGTACAGTCTGAAGGTTATCCATGTCCAGCTCGTACCATGGGATCATCCGTATTCCTTCAGGATACTCCTCCTCCCTTGCCGCCAAGACAAGCTCCTCATCGGAGCACACAAGCTCTCCATAACAATTCTTAAACAATAATGGTAATGCAACCACATATACTTCGTTACCGGTATCGGCACATTCTTTTTTATAATAGCCGGATACGCTTTTCCACCACATAGGCCCGGTACAGAAGAAATAAACTATCTTTCTATCAGAAAAAACTGTTCTTTCACCACTGTTGTCCAATACTCTCCTATCGAACTTATATTCGGGCAGCTCAAAATCTGCCTTTGCCATTAGTTCTGCCTTTTGCCCTTCAAAGAATGGATAGTTATGCCCGGTCCATACTTTATGTATCTTAAGATAATCTCCGTAGCGGCTCTTAAGCACGGTATCATAACTTGCCGGTACGGGTATCGTGGTATTTTCAAACGGGAGTCTTATCACTTCATCATAATAAGCCTTTTTCTGCCCCTGCCCGCCCTTTAGTATCATAGGAAAGATCTGACCTACCGTCTCCGTCTCATCTGCCCGGACACGGCTCATCTGTTTTTCTGCCAGACGATACAACGCAATTCCTTTTTCGCGCGGACTGAGCGCTTTATCCATTATAAAGCCGTACTTCTTCTCAAATTTATCCAGCCATAGCCTGACCGACTCCGGCTTAAGGCTTCCATCCACTATACCATCCGCCACAGCCAGGATATGCATTATCTCATCATCACGTTCTTTTTCCTTTGCCGGATCTTCATACAGATAATCCTTAACAAAGATATCGACACCGGCCAGATAAGGAAAGTTATGATGCCTGTTAAGATAATCCGGTTCAAAACATATCTTACGGTTATTAACTATCCGTGCCAGGAACAGCCAGTGGTCCTGCTGCCGTTCATAATCGTGTATAACATATCCGTCAGGCAGTTCATCATCCGCCACCTCCCTGAAGCGTATATAATCATCACGCAGCATACACACATCCAGATCGTCGTCCCACGGCACAAAGCCGCCATGGCGAACAGCTCCCAATATGGTCCCCCAGTCAGCAAAATAACGGATCTTTGCCTTAGCACAGATCCGGTCGATCACATCCAGCACCTCAAGCTCTGCAGCCCAGGCCTGTTTTATGGCTGTGGGTATATAAAACCCGCACCGCACTTCGTCCCTGAAAAAATCCACAGAAAAATCCATGTTCAGTATCAGACTCCCTTTATCATCACTTTACAGTATCCTTCGGTTTTATCCCTCATGATATGAAGCCCACGCTTAAGTTCGTCCGTTTTAAGACTATGGGTGATCAGAACCTGCGGAGCCACCCGCCCCTCATTAAGGCGCTGCAGCACATAGTGCCAGTCGTCATTTTCATCCTTTACGTAGGAAGAGTTCCAGGTTCCGCGTACAGTAAGCTGCTTTCGCAATATCTTCCAGTATGTATCGCGGGTAAATAACATATCAGAGTGGGGATTACCCATAAATACCACGCGTCCTCCGGCTGCCGCCGCATCAAGCCCCAGTGCTGCAGTTTCATTTCTGCCCACGCATTCAAAATACAGATCCGTACCGGCGCCTTCAGTCTTTTGTACGATCCAGCGTACCGGATCCTCCGATCTGCTGTCACAATAGTTTTCGGCCGGGATCCCAAGCTTGAGCGCCTGCTGTCTTTGAAACTCCTTATTGCCCATTACCAGCAGATCCTTAAAACCACGGTCTATCAGAAACATACAAAGCAGCAGGCCGATGGTCCCCAGTCCGCATACCGCTATACGCTCTCCTACAGCGGGTTCTCCGATGCGCATGGCATGTACAGCTACTGCCATAGGCTCCAGCATGGCGGCTGCCTCATCACTCACCGCATCCGTGAGCTCTATAAGGTTCCATTCCGGCACGGAAACATATTCTGCAAATCCGCCATCCCTTCGCGATCCCAGGTAATCATAATGACTGCACATCTCATACTTCTGCTTCCGGCACTGCGCACACTCTCTGCAGGGGATCAGCGGAAAGATCCCCACGCGTTTCCCGGTCCACTTTTCATCCACGCCATCACCTATGCAGTCGACAATTCCGGAAAACTCATGCCCCGGGATCAGCGGATGTTTATGTGCTCCCGTCTCGTATATCCTGGGAATGTCAGAACCGCATATCCCGGCAGCGCTTACCTTTACCAGCACTTCCCCTGCGGGAGGCACCGGCTTAGCCACTTCTTCATAACGTATGTCATTTATCCCGTGTAATACCCAGGCTTTCATCATCCTTATCCTCCGGGGATTATGCCCCCCGCTTCCATTTTTGTTCTGTCATCCGCCGCAGATAAACTGCTGCGCCAAATGCTTATCAAAATCCTTATACGCTGCCTGAATTCACGATCTCTTCATATCGTTTCATGTCTGCCGGGGTCGTCACCTTAATATTACTTTCCTCCCCGGGGATCATCGCGATATCCATCCCTGCCATGACAGCCGGCTCCGTAGAGCCATTAACAGAAAGTATCTGATCAGGGAGAAGTGCTCGGTTGGCATCAAGATATTTTCCCAGCAAAAACGCCTCCGGAGCCTGCCCGGCAAATATCTTCTCCCGTTCCAAAAGCTTTGTTACTGTGGTGCCATCATCACTGTAATATACAGTATCCTTCATCGGGAGCACCGGCATGGCACCGTCATGAGTATCGCATGCTTTGATGCAGTTTTCTAACATGGATACAGACACAAAAGGCCGTGCCGCATCATGGACCAGAACCACTGTGCCTTCATCATATTGTTTAGCTATATCCTCTAATCCGTTTAAGATGGATAACTGTCTGGTAGCTCCCGGTGTGGAGAAGCCGGTAATGAAGTTTTCGGCTGTCTGAATATGGCCGGCCGCACTCACAACATCCCGACTAAGCCCTTTGGCATCATTTAGCCCTGTTTTCAGAAAATCCCCGCATGAGATTTCCCAGTCCTTTTTTATTTCATCATGCCACGAAGCATCCGCTACTATCCGCACAGCTTCGATCTGCCCACACTTAAAAAGCGCGCAAAGACTGCGCGTTATCATCATATGTCCCGATGTACGTATATACTGTTTGGGAATGTCTGCTCCCAGCCGGGTACCGGTCCCTCCGGACAGGAGCAGTGATATACATTTGGTCATTTGTATCCTCACTGGAGCAGGGTCAGTAATACTTATATATTTAGCTCTCTGATTACTTTAATAGTTTCGGCGTATGGAGTTTCTTTTCCAAAAAGCAAAGTAGTTCCCAATACAAATCCCTTCACGCCCATAGGCGCAAAGGTCTTTATCTTCTCGGCACTACATGCTCCGTCCCAATACACGTCAAATCCCATATCTTTCTGCATAGGTAACAGTTTCTTATACTTCTCACCTACATAATCAAGATACATCTGCCCCGCGTTCCCTGGATTTACAGACATGACCAACACCTTTTTGACTATACGAAGCATTTCATAAACAGTTTCCACGCTAGTCCCGGGGTTTATTGCAATACCGGGAATCATGCCCGCATTTATTATCTTCTGAAGTGTTGTTGACGGATGATACTCCGCTTCGGGATGGATATAGACTGTATCCCCTGGTCTTAATTCATCCAAAAACAAATGCACAGTATTATTTGGGTGCTCTACCATAAGATGGACATCCATAGGTTTATCCGTGTATCTGCGTATACATCGCATATCATTTAGTGACATTGCGAAATTTGGCACATAACGTCCATCCATGATATCTATATGGAATGAATCGATCCCAGCTTCATCCAGGGTTTTGACTTCCTTCGCCAGATGTCCGTAATTTGCACACATCATTGATGCCATAAGTTCGAACTGCATAATACACCCCCATTTTATATACTGAAAACATTATAATCCTCAGTGGTTGCACGGTCAACAAACATACAAGAATCCATTCATATTATAATCGGGAATCAAATTATACTTTAACATATATACGCCTCTATACTCTTTATGCCAGCGGATCCTTCCCGGGCACTCCCACGTCCCAGCTCTCAATATAACCACCGGCAGCATCTTTTTGAGCTATCTCAAGCATCTGCCGTGCTGAAAGTTTTTCTTGATACAGCGGATTATCAAACAGCTTCCCATTCCCCTCTTTGATGCTATGCCCTTTCTCAAAAGATATCGCATCAAAATCTTTTCCAAGCCACTTATAATCACGTTCACATATTGTATTCGGATCAAAAAATTCCCCGCCAAGGCGGAAAGAATGCCAGCTCCTTATCTTATATCTGGCCGGATCTCGTAATGCAACATAAGTTCCATAAGTCTCAAATTCACTGAAAGCACTCTTATGTACATCCATAGGATCAATAGCACGCAGGATCTTTTCCCAGAAAGTTTCACCTTTCAATGAGTCATTTAATTCGATTGTTGCGCACAGATCCCTTACTGTCTGTGCATGGAACATCATATGTTCGGAAATAAATGATGATCCGATCAACTTGTGAAGCCCCGGAATCAACTTTTCCATTGTATCAAAGTATAACCCATGGTACTCATTCTTATTATCAAAATATGGCTTTCCATCTTCCGAAAACATCTTTACAGGCCTGCATGGTATAGTATCACCATCCCAGGTCATATAGTATTCATTTTCACACCGATATGCCAAAATGTACTTAAGGAATTGCTGATAATACCACCCAACTCCTCCACGTGGCACTTTATCCTCGCCAAGAATAACACTCATATGATCATTAAGTATTTCCCATACGTGCCCAAACGGAAGCAGTTCATCTTCATTAAGAAAGTCAACCTGCACACCAAGTCCCAAATTTCTGACCATAGCCTCAAGTGCATCACTTCCAACAAAGATAAGTTTTCCGGATGACATCATACCCGTCATCCACGCATATTGTTTTTTTACACGTTCAAAATCTTTAGGTGTTATCACTATATAAATATCATATTCTCGCTCAGGCATATGTTCCCCCATAATTCTTAATGTTTTAATACTATATTATGCTCTGAAAACTAAATAGTCCCACTCACTATACGTATCATCTCTGCAATCCGCTTATCATATGTATGATCTGCTCTGGTACGCTCATACCCCCTCATCGCTATTGTGGCACGCTCATCATCATGTTCCAGATAATAGCCCGCTTTATCAATCAGTTCTTCCTGTGATCCGAAATATTCCGCCTGTATTCCGGGTTCATATAACTCCGGCAATTCGTCCTGCCAATTGGTTAAAAGAAAACCTCCACAGCCACACACATCAAACAGTCTAAGAGACAGACCGGTAGCTATAGACCGCATGGTAATATTCAGATTGATCCTGCTTTCATGAAATACAAGAGGCATCTCCGTAAGTGTATTAACTCCGCTATGAGTATGCACTTTAGTCAGCTTAGCAGTATCACTCAAGGTATACAGATCCACGTCATAGTATTCCGCCAGTGCATTCAAAAGCCGGACTCTCTCTGTCTCAGCCAGTTCCGATCCTATAAGGTCATTTGCGATATAATAACGCCGTGCTGCCGCATTTCCTTCAAACAACGTCTGACTCAGCTCAGGTACAAGCTGCTCCATCTCCCTTATTATATCATCCTTCAGCATAACTTCGATAAAATTAACACCGTATACCTTTAGCTGCGCTTCTACCAGCCCCTGAATATAACCTTTAGTATACTCACTCAGACCTTTTATCTTTTTATAATCATTCTTTTCACTATATAACGATCCTACAAATGAGATATCAGAAGCAAATCCCTTCAATGCCGAAGGTGCCGCTCCGTTTATAAGCTTATCCCACCGCTGCGTATTGGTAGCTAACGGCAGATGAAAGATCCCTTCCGGATTTCTGTCTTTGAAATACAGATACTGTGCCCTGTCAAACATAAACACCCTGTTGCATTTATTCTTAAGCGAAGGAGAAAAAAGCTCCAGCACCGGCACATCCACAGTCCAGCTCACATAAGGTACCTGAGCTATCTCACACACTTCAGAAAGCGCCGGAAAAAAATTGACAGAAAACACAAAAAGAAAGCGATGCTGCATCAGGAGTCTGCTCACTTTCTCCACGGTCTGTGCAGCAGTAGTCTTCTTTTCGGTCATCTGGGTCTTTTCTTCGATCACGGTGATACCCAGTTTCTGAAATGCCGTTATCACATCAGGCTCGCATATAGAATTATATCTGTAGAACAAGATCTCCATAATACTTCCTGTCATTCCGTGCAAAGCGGAGAATCCTTCCCCGCCTCCTCAAGCATATATTTACATTTTGTCATATAATCATGCTCCCTCTTAACTTTAGCATATCCGTTAGACGCGATCCTAAGCCTCTCATCCTCATGTTCAAGATAGTACCCGACCTTATCTACAGCATCCTCTATGCTCTCATAATATACAAAATCCTCATCCGGTACAAAAGTTTCGCACATATCGGCCTGATAATTCGAAAGTACAAATCCTCCGCATCCCATAATATCCATCACACGCTGCGGTATACCGGTATGGATGCTTCGCAATGTCACATTAAGGTTTATCTTTGCACATTTAATGGCAAGAGGCGCTTCTTTGTAATACTCCACAGTTCCCATATTCTTAACCCGGGCTAATGAGGGCGTTTCACCTGTCGTATATAGATTTACCTTATACTGTTCGGAAAGGGCCTTTAATATATGTTCCCTCTCTGAAGCCGTTACACGCATGGCCAGATAATAGTTTGCAAATTTCCATGCCGCAGTCTCATAACTGTTCCCACGTTTCTCTGATAAAGGAACATTTTTCTTTACCATCTCCATGATCTGCGGTGTAAGTGAAGATTCCAGGATATCCACTCCGTATAACTGTTCCTGCACGTTGGTAATCCCATCCAGATATCCCCTGAGAAAATCATCAAACCTGGCAGTATATTTTTCAAAGTACTTAAATTTCTCATGATACATGGAACCTATCAGCGCAATATCAGCGCCATATTTCGATGATTCCAAATCCGAAGGTACTATCACATCATAGCCTTCCGTATCCGCTGCCATAGGCAGATAAAAAGCATGCTCCACACCATCACGTTTAAGCCTGTCCACCTCAGATGAATCAAAATGGAATATATAATTCTCAGGGAAAAACACTGTCATGGAATATAAAAAGACAGCGGGATCATCATATACCCAGCTGATGTACTTTTTCTGGCAGGCATGCACAGCCGTCGCGATAACCGGGAAAAAATTAAATGAGAAAACGATATCCGCCTTAGTCTTAAGGATAGCCTCCGCGATCTTTACACCAAGCTCTTCACCCATTGACGCTTCAGATGAATGCTGCGGAAAATCAAAGCACTCTACCTCATGCCCAGATCTCACGAATGCTTTTTTGATTGTCTCACCGCCGAAGGCCGGCCAGTCCATAATAAGGATCTTCATGCTTTATCTGGTTATCCTGTTCTTCTTTTATAGTTCTAATTTACATCGACATCCATGATCATAACAGGCTTACCGGCAACTCTGCATTTTTGCATCACCGGATCCGGATCTCCATAATACGCATCTGCAAGATCGATCGCCATCTGCGGATCTGCATTCTCATCAAGTATTCCCCATCCTGAAGCTCTATATTCTTCAACTATCTGCCTGTATTTCAACCATAATTCTCTGGTAAAAAGATCCTCGGATAATGCTATTACAGGCTGTGGTCTCCAAATAAGCAACACATCCTCCTTAGTATTTTTAAATGTTTCAAGGACCTCAGCAAGCTTCTCTAAAGCCCGTTCCTTATATTGATAAAAAGAACATATCGCATTAAGGAAAAGAACTGTTTTCTTTTTATCCCCTCCTGTTTTATACAGCATGTTGTTCCATGCTGCCGGTATTTTTATATCAGGATCAATAAAGTCTTTTTTTTCTTCCATGA
>JAEEGL016148546.1_pt1 | contig 16102 bp, 11 predicted proteins | sample 9134231 | NCBI WGS metagenome assembly JAEEGL01 (sample SAMN16246548, study PRJNA631951) | gut metagenome | biome: gut microbiome; feature: rumen; material: fiber-attached | host: Bos | place: Iran: Karaj | collected 2018-10
AAAAGGAACCTTTGCAAGACAGTCATTTTCATTTATTTCTACAAGTCCGTCCTGTAAATCCTTTGGATGCGCAAATTTCCATGAATCTATTACTCCTGCTTCCAGTAAAAGTGCGCCACAAACAAGGCCATCAAAATCTGAACGGGTAACAAGTCTCATTGCCATAAAAATCTCCTGTGTATGTGAACAATAGTTTGAATATACTGGTATAGTTCAACTGCTCCCGTGAAAAATATACTCGGCCAACAGGGATGAAGTTGTCCTCGCATATTTTACACTCCGCACTTGAACAATCTCTTCACATAAAAAGAATTGTTGCTCACATACATAGTAGATTATACACCCGTTTTATTAAAAAAAAAAGAATTTAGTGGGATTTTTGTGTACTTTGTAAGGGAATTTTATTATATTTATTATAGTAGAAAATATTTTGAAAAAAAATGCGGAGCAAGGGTTCTTGTTTTGTGGAGCTTCATAATCCCCCTGCGGAGCAAAACAAGGTTCCTTGCGTGAGCATTTTTTTTCACACATATAGAGGTATTATAATGTCAAATAAGAAAATTCCTATTACACTTTTATGTGGATATCTTGGTGCCGGTAAGACTACCCTTTTGAACCGCGTACTTACTAATCAGAAAGGCTACAAGGTAGCTGTAATTGTTAATGATATTGGTGAGGTAAACGTTGACGAGCGCCTTATTTCTAAAGAAGCAAAAATTGAAGATTCAAGCAGTCTTGTTCCGCTTACAAACGGCTGTATCTGCTGTACGCTCAAGTCTGATATGGTAAATCAGATTGAAAACCTGATGAAAAGCGGAAAATTTGATTACATTATGATTGAAGCTTCCGGCGTATGTGAGCCTATGCCGATTGCTCAGGCTATTGAAACAATCGAAATTGGTAAGCTTGATAACGTTGTTGGTGTTGTAGATGCAAGCCGACTTGTAGAAGAATTTGATGAAGGAAAAGCACTTCTTAAGGAAGGAATTGACGAAGAAGATATTGAATCGCTTTTAATTCAGCAGATTGAATTCTGTTCTACCCTGATTGTTAATAAGGTTGATCTTGTTACAGATGAGCAGCTTAAGATGGTTCGCGCGGTTATAAACAAGATACAGCCTAGCGTAAAGGTTATTGAAACTACACGCTGCGATGTTCCTGTAGAAGAAATTATTGGTACAGACCGCTTTGATTTTGAAACAGTTTATGCTAGTGCAGGCTGGGTAAAAGCCCTGGAAGAGCATGATGAAGAAGATGATGATCACGACGAGCATGAACATGAACATGAACATGAACATGAACATGAACATGAACATGAGCATGAACACCATCATCACCACGAGCACAAGCATGAAGGCGAAAGCGAAGATGAATATGGAATCGGTTCGTTTGTTTATTACAGACGCCGTCCATTCAACCGCTCAAAGCTTGATGAATATGCTTCTAAATGGCCAAGAAATATTATCCGTTCAAAAGGTGTAATCTGGTTCAGCGATGAAGAAGACATGGCTTATGTACTTGAAACTTCCGGACGCCAGATTCAGGCAGGCTATTCAGGAAACTGGCTTGCTTCCTGCCCTCCTGCAGAACAAAAGCGTGTGCTTGCAGAAGAACCAGAAATGAAAAAAGACTGGGATGAAAAAGTTGGTGACCGCATGATTAAGATGGTTATTATTGGAAGACATCTTGATAAAGAAGAAATTTGCAAGAATCTGGACAACTGCCTGGATTAATTAAATGCGTAACCTCAAAATAAAGAAAATTTTAATCACAAAGGCCCCATGCGCACTCGATCTTGGAGACGGTAGCGAACGCGGTTTATACGTTAACCAGGATTATATTCTGAGTAAACTCTGGAAAGCACACCGCGGAATAAGCCTGATGTATACTTATTATCCTGATGATAAAGAATGGCCTGTCCGCGCCTGCAACATTAAACGCGATACAGCTTCTAAGGGTGCATGGGATTCTCCTTATGAAAACTATTTTCCTTATAGAGGTGGACGCGAAGGTCTGCTTGACGGAGAACCATTCAGCTGCATGAGGGATATACGCCGTCACGGAATGGATGTTGTTCTTACAATTACAATTGATCCACATCTTAAAGAAGAAGACATTATTCTTCTTGCAAAAGATCTGCGCCCATATGGACGGGTTCTTCTTAGGGTAAATCACGAATGCACGGGTACCTGGTTCTGCTATACAAGGCGCGCAACCTATAAAGAAATTGCAGATTTTTTTGTAATGACCTGCCACATTATGCATAAATATGCGCCAAACGTAAAAATGATTTTATGTGCCGGGGCTTGGATGAAACAAACCGGTAAACTCGAAATGGAAGATATTTTCCTTGAAGCATACAAAGCTGCAGATATATGGTCTATGGATAATTATCTTTCGCTGCACTGGGGCTGGCCAAATGATATAGCAAAAAAAAGCGGAAAAACCCATGCTTCTTATGATGATGCAGAGCTGTATCAGAAATTCAAAAACACTCTTTACCGTATTAGAAAAATAACCGGGCAGGATAAACCCATGGTTTTGTCTGAACTCAATGCGGACGGAGATGTAAACGGTCCATTCCATCAGGCAAAAAAATTAGAAATATTTATGAAAAAGCTTAAGGCCGATAAAGAAAAATGGCTTTCTGCTTTTACACTGTATCAGTTCCGGGATGATGGAAGGCTTGGACTTGAAGTAACAGACCCTAACAATAGCGAAGTTGGAATTGAGCAGCCTATTCTTAAAACCTATAGAAAAGCAATGCAGGATCCGTTTTTTAACAGGAATTTTTGTTATGCAGATTCTTCGAAGAAAAAGCTGGAGCTTCCGGTAAAGCTGCGCTGGACAAACTCAGAAGACGCAGAGGGAATTGAATTAGAAATTCCTTTTAAAGCAACCCCACACTTTGCAGAGCTTTATTTTGACAAAGACCTTATTCCAATGAATCTTATGATGGAGTTTGGCGGCTGGTGGTTCTACAAAGCTCCTGGTGTAAAATGCATTGATTTGATGAGCTGGTTCTTTCAAAACAAGCTTAAGGAACCACAGACAATCAAACTTAGGATTTTTGCACCTCCGGCAGATGGAATGAATCACCCGATTGGAAAAAACGGACTTTCGGATTTGACTGTAGATGGAACAAAACTCATGAAGCTTCCGGACGGTGACTATCTATATAACTATTATACAGAACTTAAATCTGTTCCAGAAATTAGAATTGAGTACGCACCTCTTGCGCTTTAACGGAGTTCCTTTATGAAACTTGGATTTGATGAAATAAAATGGTATGGCAGAAACTTTGATGCAAACGAGGTCCGCTATTTTAATTATTCCTGCAGCGGCTTTGAATTCTGTTTTACCGGGACAAAAGCCTGCGCTACAATTTTAAGTGATCCATCCAGCCAGAAGGATACAGAACACGGCATTCTTGGCATTTATGTTACAGAGCTTAAGAATGCAGATGAATATAAGGGAGATTCCTTCTGGAGTAATTTTAATTTTTTAAATGAGCTGGAAGGAAATCTTGAACCTGTAAGAATCAGTCTGGATAAAACTGCAAGTGATATAGTGCTTTTTCAGTCCGAAATAGAAAAGACTGTAGTAATTAAAGTGCTTAAGCTTAGTGAATGCGCCTTTGGCTATGCGGGTTTAAAGACTCTCGAAATAGAAGGAACTCTTAGAAAGGGACGCGCAATCGAAGAAAGAAAGATTCCTAAAATTGAATTTATTGGCGACAGCATTACCTGTGGATACGGACTTGAAGGCACCTGGAATGTAGACTCCTTTTGCACCAGTCAGGAACGCCCGGACAAGGCCTATGCTTTTTTGACAGCTCGTGCGCTTAATGCAGATTTTATGCTCTGTTCCTGGAGCGGAATTGGTATTACTTCTAATTATGTAGACCCCGAAACTGTAATGTTGCCGGAAACTCAGTGGCTTATGCCGGGAGTCTGGCCTTATACAGATAAAAGCGGGGAATTAAGGCTCAAAAGAGAACCTCATGTATGGGATGAACAGAAATTCAGTCCTGATATTGTTGTAATTAATCTTGGAACCAATGATGCCAGCTGGGTTCGCGGAATTGAAGACAGAAGACTTGCCTATGTAAGCGGATTACGCCAGCTTATAGAAGCTGTACACCGCAGAAGCCCCGATGCAAAAATTTGCTGCTGCCTTGGAATTATGGGCCAGGAACTTTGTGAAAGCGTTTCAGAAGCATGCAAACTTTTTGCAAGAGACTTTCCAAGCGTAACAATTAAAACTCTTGTGTTTGATGTTCAGAAAGAAGAAGATGGAATTGGAGCCGACTGGCATCCAAGTGCAATAACTCACAAAAAAGCAGCTCAAAAGCTTGCAGACACTCTTATTGAATTACTTTAAGCGGTAAACTTTGGAATTGCGTTCCGGTGTCCATTTTTTGAGTCTTTCGGGAGGCAGAGATTCAATTACATCTGGACTAAAGCCCAGTTTTTCAAACCAGTCGGAAGCCTGAGTTGTCATTATGAAGATAGAAACAACGTTTTGTTCTTTTGCCTGAGAAATAAGTTTTTGTGTAAGCGCAGGTCCAATCCCCATATGACCAAAAGCTTCATCTACTGCAATAGCCGAAATTTCTGCCTGACCATCGCTGTAAATATGAAGGGCTGCACAGGCACGGATTCCGCCGTCAAGTTCATAAACAATATATTCTTTTAGATTCTGCTGAAGATTGCTTTGCGTTCGCGGCAGCAGCTTTCCGTTTTGAATAAATGGCTGCATGAGCGCGAGCACTGAAGGTATATCTGACTGCTGCATCTGGCGGATTTTTCCATAATTGCTGGTATAAATCATTGTGCCGGAACCCAGATCGCTGAAGATTTCTGTAAGAAGAACTCCTTCTATGTTTCCATCCAGAAGATGAGTACGATTAACTCCGTTGCAGCAGGCTTGCTTTGCAAGATTTAAAATATTTAAAACCTGTTCTGAATCCGAAGTCCCGTTTTTAAGCTCTGCAGCATATTCATCAAGTTCTTCTATATTCATGGCAGGAACAACTTCGCCATTCTTTTTAATCGAAACAGATTCTCCCTCGCCCATTACAAAAAACAGTTTGTCTGCTTTAAGTTCAACTGCAACCTGCTGGGCAAGAACAATAGAAGAAATATTATACGGATGGCCTACCGAGTTCCAGCCGATGCATGGGAAAATTGGAATAAAGCCATCTGTTAAAATTGTCTGCAACGAAGCGGTATCTAAACGGTCAATTTCTCCGGCGGTTCCAAAGTCATAGCCATCTACAACACCCTTGGCACGTGAACGTACCCAATTACCGATTACTGCGGTAATTCCGTTTGCGGCAAGATTTGTCATTACAGTATTTGAAACATCAAAGGCGGCCATTTTTACAAGAGGCATTGCATCCTCCTGAGTTACGCGGATATTATTCTTATAAGACCATTTTATTCCGTTAGAAGAAAGAACCTCGTCTATTCTTGCACGGGCCCCCGGTATAATTACAACCTTAAGTCCAGCCTGATGTAAAAGCGCAATATCACGGATATGTAATGCAAACAAAGAAGAATGAATAATCTTATCATCAAGGTAGATTACAATTACTGCACCCTTGAACTTCTGGAGGTAGCGGATTACATCTCTTATACTGTCTGCTTTCTTAGAAACCGTCATAGTCTGATTATACCAAATTTAAGCTGTCTGCGTCATCCTGTTTATTTTTTTGTTATCTTGAGCCAGTTCCAGAATTCCGGATCTTCCTGACCCACGCGCCAAAATCCTATTTTTTTAACTCCTGCCTGCTGGTAAAGCCGCATCAAAGCTACGTCGGACCAGGCGTCATTAAAATATCCGGTTACATCAACCTGAGTTGTATATTTTACTGTAGGGATATCATTTTCGTAGATAATTTCTTCTACACCGTTTGCAACCATCATGCGGTTTAAACGCGAAAAATAATAGGCACCTTCTGTAGCCTGTTCTGCCCAGCAGCGTCCGTAAAATGGAATACCCATAATAAGTTTTTTTTCTGGAATTGCTTTTTTGGCGTAATCAAGTACCTTCTGACACCATTCTACCGAAGCTATTGCACCAGGAGCGCTTGTTGACCAGTGCTCATCATAAGCCATTACAAAAACTCTGTCGCAGTAGCTTGCAATTTCGGCATAAGGATAGATATCATCAGAAAGCTTTTTAAAACGGGCTGGTACACAAACCGAAAACCATTTTGCCTGTCCAAGCATATAACGAAGGTCTGCAATAAAGGTTAAAAAATGCTTACGGTCACGGGCCGGAACAAGTTCAAAATCTATCTGAACGCCGTCATAAGGTGCTGCGGCATTTACAATTGATTTTAAAAGTGTTTTGCGTACTCCATAATCAGGATTAATTACAAAATGTGTAAGGGAACGGCTGTCGCACACAATTACAAGATGGCAGCGGGCTTTTCCTGTTTTTAATTTGTTACGGTTTGGAACAGAAGACAGTTCTCCATAGCAGTTTATTTCTGCCGAAAAATAACATACATCGGTTATTGGTAAAGAAGAATTATATTCATCTTCGCGGCCGGCAGAAACATAACCCCAGGATTCAGCAAATTCTACAGGCTCCCCTTCTACAGGACGCAGTGTATATAACTGAACCGGCGGAAGCGGCTCCTGCACAGGTGGCAGACTCTCCTGATTTAATTCCACTTCGTTGGATGATTCCTGGTTTACTTCGAGAGCTTCTTCAAACTGATCAAAATCTTTTTTTCCACGAGAAAACAGCGGCGTACACAAAAAACAGGATGCAATAAAAAAGGTTGTTATATATACTGAATTACGCAAATTTTTACTCATATGTTAATTATCGGAATAAATGGCTGTAAAACTCACGTATATATTCCCCTTAAAAGTAAAAAAATGTAAAATAAGTTCACTATGAAAGCGCAGGCAATAATCACGATTAATAACTGCAGAATAGAAAGTCCGCGTTCTACAGTTATTCCCAAAATTAATCTTCAGATGAATGAGAACGAGCGTTGGCTTGTAATTGGTCCTAATGGCGGTGGCAAGGCTGATTTTTTTAACGCGCTTTCCGGCGAGACAGGTCTTCATTTTGTTCCAAACACTCAAGGAACCCTGGAAGTTCCTCTTTTTTCGAATATTTTTGCAGATTCTTCAGAAATTGTATCTTTGGAAAAAGCTGCACGCCTTATTCAGGAAGAACGTGAAAACGATGAAAGCGATTATCTGGAAGGCGGAGTTGATATTGGACGTACCGGGCGCGTATTTATTGCTCAGGCCGTAAAAGACCGCACTCTTGAAAATCTTGAAAACCGTGAAGAAATTAAACTTACAGGCATTCAAAAGATTCTGGATCGCGGGCTCAAATACATGTCTACGGGAGAAATTCGCCGCACTCTGCTTGCAAGAGCACTTATAAGCGGTAAAAAACTGCTGTTGCTTTCGGATCCGTTTGCAGGACTGGACGCCGAAAGCCGTAAAATTATTTTTGATTTTATAGAAAACATTCACTCTCCATATATCATTCTTGGAATGGAACGCTGGAACGAGATTCCGTCTTCTATTACAAATGTAGTTGAATTTACAGATAAAGCAATAAGCTTTTGCGGTTCACGCGCCGACTATGAAAAGCTTCTTAAAGAACGTGCAAGCAAGACTGAAGCAAAACGCGGAGAAGAAAAGAACGAATTTTCTTCTTTGTATAAAGAAACCAGCAGTCAAACCATTGTAGAAGAAACAGAAGAAAAGCTCCTTGTTCAAATGAATAATGTAAATGTAAGCTGGAGCGAAAATCACGTCCTTAAAAACTTAAACTGGACGGTAGAAAAAGGACAGCACTGGCTCATAAGAGGACCAAATGGCAGCGGAAAAACTACCCTGCTCGAACTGATTACCGGCGATAATATGCAGGTTTATTGCAATGATGTCAAGCTTTTTGGAATTAAAAGAGGCTCCGGAGAATCTGTGTGGGACATAAAAAAGCACCTTGGAATTGTCTCTTACCGTCTGCATGTTGAATACAGAATGCTTGGCGGAACAAGTCTTGAAAACGTAATAATTTCGGGCTTCCGTGATTCAATCGGCTTGTACGAGGCAGCAAAGGATACAGAGCTTGCGCTTGCAAAAAAATGGCTCACTCTTGGCGGCTTTGAAGGACGCGAAAAACAAACCTTTGGAAGTCTTAGCTACGGCGAACAGCGCGCAATTTTAATTTTGCGTTCTGCAGTAAAATGTCCTGACCTTTTGATTCTGGATGAACCCTGCCACGGACTTGATGAAAATTACAGAACAAAGATTCTTCACCTTATGGAATTAATCGGCGAAGGCGGAACAACAACAATGCTGCACGTTACACACGACCCTACCGAAAAGCTTAATTGCGAACACAATATTCTTGAATTGCGACCGGGTGAAGAACCTATGTACAGGATTCTTTCTGAATAAAACTAAAGCTCAAACTTACCTAATTCATCTGTAATTGTCTGAACCGATGTCTGGTTAAGCGTTGCTTTATCGTTTACGACACTCATTGACTGAGAGAAGTCTTTAAGAATCTCAAGAGAAATATTCAAAGAAGAATTGATTTTTCCCGAAAGCTCAACAACCATATTTATGCCGTTTTTAATCTGGTCAGTGTAATTTGCCTGATTTTTAATAAGGTCATTAACACTTTGAATATTCTGAGAGATTTTATTTGTAGTAGTAAGAATTTCTTCGGCACCAGTAGACTGAATATCCATTGTCTTAGAAATGTCTTCTACAACATTTGCCTGTGTAGAAATTTCCTGCTGAATCTTATAGAACATTGATTTTGTATCATGCATGCTCAAAGAACCTTCTTCAATAGAGCTTGTAATTTCAATAATCATGTCCTTAATACTCTTTGCCTGCTTCTGAGTATTTTCGGCAAGCTTACGAATTTCATCGGCAACAACAGAGAAGCCCTTTCCGGCTTCGCCCGCATGAGCAGCTTCAATCGCGGCATTCATGGCAAGAAGGTTGGTCTGACTTGCAACCTGCTGAATAACCTGAATAACCTCTGACATCTTCTTTGATTTTTCGCTTACAGAATTAATTACAGCTTCTGTTTTATCTACTTCTGTAGATCCGGCTGCAGAAGATTCCGAAAGATTTGCAGAAAGAGCACGAGCCTGTTTAATAAGCTCATTAATTTCATTTGTATTTGAAGTCATTTGAGAAATAGCTTCGGCATTCTGCTCTTCGGCCATTGTCTGATCCTGCATTGTTGCACTTACCTTTGCAGCATCCTCGCTAAGCTTAATGATATTATCCTTTGCAGACTGAAGCAGACTGTCTTTTTCTATATTCTGACGGTGCATTTCTTCAAAACTGTTTACAATCATTTCTATACTTGCATTAGAATTATCAGTAATAGATAAAAGCTCGCTGGCAGTTGAGCCTACAGAACCAGTTTCGGTTCTAAGTGTTGTTAATGCTCCCAAAAGGAAATCCATGAGTTTGTTCATAGAAGTCATGATTACACCAAAGTCATCAAAAGTTCCAATATTCAAACGTGTAACAAGATCACCTTTTTCGCGCAAAGTATTAATCTGTTCGATTGTAATTCTGAATCGTTTTCTAAGCTGATACAAAACTATAATACAAAGTGGCATTGCAATTGCAGCACCCATCAAAAACGCATAAAAAGCCTTTCGCATAAAAAGAGCAAGCGGCCACCCATGCTTAACAGCACTGTAACCAGACAAAATTACCTGCCAGGCGATAAGCGCAACAGCATTTACAATAATAATTGCAAGAGAAACTGTAAAACGGGAATTCTTCATTCCATCTGTATTCTGAATCTTAAGCTTTGAAAGATGAGTAAGAGCCAGAATATTAAAGCATTTTGTTGAATACGAAATTGCAAGTGTAGCATACAAAAGAATCAAAACAAAAATAAGGGACAAATCTAATGGACTGTAACGAAGTAAACCTTTTAAAGTTTTGATTAAAATTGTAGAACCGTTTCCTATAGGATATCCACTTAAAATTGAAACAATAGATATCGTATTAATTCTGGTCAAAACTTTTTGTGCAGATTTTTTTTCATCTTCGGTTAAATCTCTATGTTCTGCTTCTTTTATAAGCTTGTTAAGAGGTTTAAGCATAAAAAATACAATTGTAGAAATGATGATAAAAATTCCTGTAGCAGGGCCAAGAGTGGAACCAAGATGTGTAGCCCAATCAGTCCAGGTAGAACCCTTAATCTGGGTTACCTGAAAAGATGAAAGCAGCGGAACACCTATAACTGTTGAAAGACCAAAAAAGAATAAGTAAATTGCAAATAAACTCATAAATACTCCTGATAAATACTTAGAACAGCAGAATTATACTGTAAACTGATCTATCTGACCTCCAATTTCTGTAATTGAATCCTTCATCTTGGAAGCAATCTGTGAAAGCTCGGTTCCAGTTTCATCAATCTTCTTAGCACCAACAGACATTTCGTCCATGCTGGTTTTCATTGCATTAGAAGATTCCTGCAATCCTGCTATATTTCTGAAAATGAGTTTGTTTCCTTCAATCATTTCCTGTGCGGAACTGCTAACTTCGGATGTACTCATATTCATAACCCTAAGTGTTTCTATAACCTGATTTGAACCTTCATTCTGCTCACTCATTGCACCCTTGATTTCGCGTACAAGCTGATTAGTTTTTTCGATTTCCTGAGAAACAATTGTAAAGGCTTTGCTTGCTTCCTGAGAACCGCTTACAACTTCCAGAATAGAATCCTGGATACTGTTAAGCTGTTCACCAATTGTTTTTGACTGAGCAGTAGAAGTTTCTGAAAGTTTACGGATTTCGTCGGCAACAACCGCAAAACCCTTACCTGCTTCTCCAGCGTGCGCAGCTTCAATTGCGGCGTTCATAGCAAGAAGATTTGTCTGACTTGCAATACTTGCAATTGCCTGGTTAGCTTCCTGAAGCATTTTTGATTTTTCTTCAATTTGAAGAATCATTGTATTAACAGCCTGCTGTTTGTTCTGTCCAGACATAGACTGCTGTTCAAGCTGACTAAATGAGCTGGCCATTTTATCTACTGTTTCATTTACAGATTGAATGTTTCCTACCATTTCTTCAATAGCAGATGAAGCCTGTGTTACTCCCTCTGCCTGCTGGCGGATCATTTTTTCAAGAGAGTCAATGTTTGCAGCAATTTCATTTACTGCCCCAGCTGTTTCCTGAACATTTTCTGACTGACTGTTAATCTGTGTATGAACAAGATCTATATTAGCAATAATCTGACTGATTGCAGTTGCTGTGTTTTGAGTACTAACGGTCATGTCTGTACCAACAGTATTCAGATTAGATTCAGAGCCCTTTATGTTTTCCATAATTCCCTGAAGCTTTTCTATAAACTTGTTTTCGTTTTCTACCAGTGCGCTGAATACAGTAAAGATGGATTTACGGTTTAAGGTAACACGTTTTGTAAGATCGGCATTTCCTGAACCAAGATCTATCAAGGCATCGTTCAGAATAGTAAGATGATTAATCATTGTGATAATCTGAACTGCAAGAACAATTACAATTATTATTGCTATAACTGCAGATATAAGAGCTACCTTACCATAACTAAAGAAATCGGCTGGTGTATAAGATTTAAAGAGAACCATATGCCAGCCTAAAAGTTCAATCGGAGCAAAAAGATATTCTGAGCTTTTGATAGTAGTATTGGTTATATCGCTGGTTATGTATTCTATATTTTTAAGCTGTGGAAGCACATCAATTATAGATACCTTTTGTTCAATAATTGAATCATCGAGAGCACCGGTTACTTCAAGAGCATCATTGAACAGATACATATTTACAGAAGGATCAAGCTCTGCATACATTTCGTTAATCATATCTGTAAGAGGAATACCTGTTCCGATTACACCAATAGGTTTGTTGCCATCTCTTACAACAGCATTTACCCAAAGATTGGTCTGCTTAAGCGACGGATTGTAATTGATATTAAAATTATAAACCTCTGTTTCATAGAGGGTCATGTTATACCAGTATTCATCGGGATTATCAGGATTTACATCATAACTGTAAACCATATCACTCCAAAAGCGGTGATCTGTATCAGAAACCCAGAATATAGATTTAGATTTGAAGGATTCTTTAAATGTTGAAAGGTCTTTAAATGCAGCCTCCTGAAGTTCTTGAGAATCAGGATTAATGAGATATTCCTTAATGGAAGGCATTTTCATCATTTGAAGTACAAGAGTAAGCTGTTCATTCATTGAGGTTTCAAAACTGGCGCGTTTTACACGTGCAGTCATTTCCATGTCTTCGCAAGCCTGAGTCATAAAACGAGAGCGAGCTATATGTTGAATCAAAAACCCAAGCCCAATAATTCCAAAAAACCCTATAACTGCAAGAGCAATACTGATTTTCTTTAATTTTGGACTCATTGATTTACTCCTCCATACTTATTACGTAAAATACATTTTATTACGAGAAGGGCTATAATGCAACTTTTTTCAATAAAAATTTGTTTCTATATAAAGAATTCTGCGGCAAAAACAACTATACAGCAGATACAGGCGGTTGGAAGAAGACCTGCTCCAAAGAAAGCTGCAATTACTCCTATAATAAGTGCAATTATTCCAGCTAGCGTAGATTGAGTTGCCTGAACAATTGCCGGAAAGGTCATAACAGAAAGAGTTACATATGGTACATAATACAAAAATGAGCGTAAAAACTGATTTTTGATTGGTTTTCGGATAAGTGTAAGCGGTAAAACCCTTATGAGGTAAGAAACTAAAAAGGCTGTGAAGATTGCTAAATAATTATACAGCGTCTGATTCATTTTGTTCCTCCTCTGGTTCTTTAACTGGTTTTACAAGAGCAAGAATACCCGAAATAAGGATTGTAAGAATGATTGTTCTTGTTCCGCTGGAAAGCTCTCTTACAACAGGGATAATTCCACATATATAGCTGCACAAAAAGCTCACGCAGACTGCAATTGCAATAACTAAGTTTTTGCGGGCCGGCGGAATTATAATTGCAAGGAACATTCCGTAAAGGGCTACAGAAAGAGCACTTACAACACGGGCCGGGAGAAAGTTTCCTGCTATGATTCCAAGCGAAGTTCCAATGCTCCATAATGGAACCGAAATAAGGATTGCCCCGTAATTATATACAGGCTGAACATAACCTGGACGTGCAATTGAAATACCAAAAATTTCGTCTGTGATTCCAAAGCCTACACAAAAGCGGTGAATCATTGGAGTTTTAGGATCAAACCGCTGGGCAAGGGCGCAGCTCATAAGCATATAGCGTGCGTTTACTACAAGGGTGATTACGGCAATTTCTATAAAAGAAGCTGATGCCTGGATTGAAGTGAACAAGGCATATTCTCCGGCAGAGGCAACATTAAAAAGACTTGCAATAAAGCCCTGAATTGGAGTAAGTCCTGCGTTTCTTGCTACAATGCCCAGAGAAAAAGCAACTGCAAAATAGCCTAGTCCTATTGGAAGACCATCTCTGAGTCCCTGAAAAAAATCTTTTTTACTCATGACCTTTGAATTATTCCTTTAAAGTCCGAAATCTTTTTATAGCCCTTACGTTTCATAAAAGCTGCAAGACCATCAATGATTTCTATCATGGCTGGTGGATTTGCAAAGGTGGCGGTTCCAACCTGAACTGCGTCGGCTCCAGCCATAATAAATTCTACTGCATCCTGCCAGGTGGCGATTCCTCCTATGGCAATAACAGGAACACGCTGCCCCTCTGGTAATGTGTTGATTGCCTGAACAAGCTCATAGATAAGTCTAACCGCAATTGGTCTTACAGCCGGGCCGCCAAGACCTGCCTTGAGTTTTTCAAAAACAGGAACCCCGCGTTCTATATCTATGGCAATTCCCTGGAACGAGTTACAAAGGCTTATTGCATCTGCACCAGCTTTAATACATTCTAAAGCAACGGCATTGAGTTCAAGACTCTGCGGTGTAAGCTTTACAACAAGAGGCTTTTTGGTTACTGCACGGACTGCGCGAACAACTTCTGATGCTGCCTGACAGGTCATTCCAAAGGCTGCCCCACCCGCACTAACATTCGGACAGGAAATATTAAGTTCTATCATTGGAACTTCGGTTTTATCCAAAAGCTCTGCGCCCTTTGTGTAAGTTTCCAGAGAGCTTCCGCTAAGGTTTGCAATTGCTACAGGCTTGAGAGCCAGCATCTGAGGGAGCTCGTGTTCTATAAAATGCGGGATTCCGGGATTCTGAAGTCCGATTGAATTCATAAGTCCTGAAGGAGTTTCCCATACACGAATTCCGTCATTACCCTGACGAGGTTCAAGAGTAAGTCCCTTGCTGCTTATACCGCCAAGACGGTTTACATCAAAAACTGATTCATATTCAGTTCCAAAGCCAAAGGTTCCTGAGCTTGCAATTACAGGGTTCTGGAAGTTAACTCCGGCAATTTGAACTGAAAGGTCTGGTTCACTTGTAAGCGGTTCGCGGCGTGGCAGAACTTTTACTCCGGCTACGGTGTCATTTGGTTTATCAAAATTAAGGATGCGGCTATAAAAAACAGGACCTTCTTTACAGCAGCGCTTTTTACCCTCTGTTGTATCTATTGTACAGCCAAGACAAACACCTGCTCCGCAAGCCATATGAGCTTCCATACTCAAGTAGCATGGAAGATTTGCAGCTTCGGCAATTTTCTTTACATAAGCCAGCATTGGAGTTGGACCGCAGGCAAAGACTGCGCTGTAGTTTCCATTTCGCAAAATTTCTTCTGTGAGAGCAGCAGGAAGCATTCCGTGAACACCTACAGAGCCGTCATCTGTTGTAATTGTAAGCTTTGCAGGCTTGATGTGCTCAAGTCCGTAAGAGCCGCTTTTAAAGGAAGCAAAAAAGTCATAAGAGCCGGCCGGTAAAGTTTCTGCAAAACCAGCAACAGGAGCAACTCCTATTCCGCCTCCTACAATACAGGCTTTTTTCCGGCTGTTTATTGCTTCAGATGGGAAGCAGTTGCCGCATGGACCTAAAAGATTTATTTTATCACCCGGCATAAGGCTGCAAAGTTCTTTTGTTCCGTTTCCTTTTACCAGGATAAGGAATTGCAGCAAAAGCTTTCCGAGATTATTTTTTTGAATATGAAAAATACTTACAGGACGACCAAGGAGAGTATTGGTTCTTAGAGCCTGAAGCATATAAAATTGTCCTGCCAAAGGAACGACTTCGCTCTGGATTTCTACCGAAAGAAGGTAAACACTTCCCTTAGGATTTGCCCCTTCTACTACGTCACAATGTACAACATCGGCCTGCTTATATACAGGATAAGGTACTCCCTGACAATCAGTAACCATAAGTCCTCCTTATTTTGTCAAATCAAGTTTGCTGTCTAATGCAGCTTTTGCAGCAGCCCCGGCAATATCATCCAGCGTGAGCGCACCTGCAGCAGCTTTTTCTGCAAGGCCTGCATCCTTTTTCCAGGCACACAAAATGCCACGGCTTGAGTTTACAGTTCCGCCGGCGCGTTCAAGCAAAGTTTTACAAATTTCTGCATCGCCACCCTGGGCTCCGTAACCCGGAATCAAAAAGAAGGTATCCTTGTATTTATCACGAAGATATCGGGCATCGGCAACCTGGGTAGCACCAACTACTGCACCAAAAATCCCGCAGGTCTGGTCAGGGTAGAACTGAACAAAGTCACTGCCAATTCTGGCAATTTCATCGCCAACACGCTCCAAAAGTAATCCGCCGGCCTTAAGCTCCTGATGCTCAATATCAGTCATACCGGGGTTAGAAGTACAAAGCAGAACGAAAGCCCCCTTACCTCCTTTTTCAGGACTAGAATATTCTGTAAAAGGCTGCAGAGTATCAAAACCCATGTAAGGATTAATTGTTATGATATCAGTTTCAAAATCCCCGGTAAAATGAGCACGGGCATAAGCCTTGGAAGTTGCACCAATGTCGCCGCGTTTTATATCAGAAATTGCAATGAGTCCGGTCTGGCGCACCATTTTAAGAGTCTGGGCGTAAACCTTTAGCCCTTCAAGCCCCATTGCCTCATAATAAGCAATCTGAACTTTAAAACAGCAGGCCGATTTGTCAGCAGCAACACGGTCAATGATTGCCTTG